>Ga0265297_10007420_pt1 | contig 15214 bp, 17 predicted proteins | sample Munlanlwell13791_FD_192502 | JGI IMG/M metagenome (GOLD analysis project Ga0265297, IMG submission 192502) | Leachate microbial communities from a municipal landfill in Southern Ontario, Canada - Leachate well 137-91 | ecosystem: Engineered > Solid waste > Landfill > Unclassified | place... | reverse complement strand
TCCTTAAAACCTTTAATTTTTCTTTATCAGCCAACCCGGCCATTTCCACCTTTAGGCCTTTCTGGGGCTTTAGCCTGACGCACCTCCTCAACTCCACAAGCACCCTATCCCTTCCTTTTTGTTTCGCTTGATAAAGGACGTCGTCAGCCAGCTTGATCAGATCATTTGCGTTATTTGCGTTATAAGGAAAGGAAGCTACACCGGCGCTGAATTGCAAAGAGATATCTATCCCTTCCTTCAAATGACGGGAAGTTATCCTGGCTTCAGAAAGCTTGTTTCTAATCCTTTCCAGCACCTCCAGGGCTCCATTTGAACCAAGCTCGGGAAGAATGATCAAAAACTCCTCTCCTCCGTACCTGCCTACTATATCCATACTCCTTAGATTAGCTTTTATAACAGCGGCAAAGGCTGTCAGGGCGTCATTGCCGACAAGATGGCCATAAGTATCGTTTATTGCCTTAAAATGATCGATATCGATCAGGATTATCGAAAATTCTTTAATGAAGCGCCGGCTGCGGGCAATTTCTTTCTCCAGAAATTCAACTATCCATGTATAATTTACACAACCGGTGAGCTTATCATGATAAGCCAAATACCTTATCTCTTGGTTTAACTTATTTTGCAACTCGGAAACATAACCTAAGATGGCCCCGCATAAAAAATAAACGATTAGCCTGAAAGCGACGCCCTTAAAAACCATCTCTCTGCCCGGCCAAAAAGGATGAGATTCTACCTCAATAAGGAATATGGCGCCGGCAAATACCGCTGATATTATTCCTCCTTTTAAACCAAACCAAATCCCGGCTAAGGAGATTAAAACGATATAAACATACCCCAGGGAAACGCCAAAAGTTCTTGAGGATTGCCTTAAAACCACCAGGCAGATAAAAACGGAGAGGATAAACCCCAGGCGAAAATATTTTGAGAAAATAACCCTGGAAAAGTTTTCCTGCACGCTTACAAATTTGATTTTCTTCATCAAACCCCCTTTGTTTATTATACCAATTCCTGGACAATAGTCAATTACCCGCTTAACTTTACAGAAAAAAGGTTGACAAACAAACAATCCATGTTATATTTAAAAAGTAAGTTACGGTTAGAGGAGAAGTAAAGAAATTGTTTAGTTTCAAGGACAAAACACAAAATCAGAGAAAAAGTCGGATCTATCCAGATTCGACATTTTTTTCTGATTTTTTTTAAGGAGGTGAGAATTAGAAAATGGCAAAAGGCAAAGTAAAATGGTTTTCCAACCAAAAAGGCTATGGCTTTGTTACTTCCGAAGACGGCAAAGATGTCTTCGTGCATTTTAGCGCTATAACTGGAGATGGGTATAAATCTTTAGCAGAAGGCGACGAAGTTGAATTTGAGGTTACCCAGGGCCCAAAAGGCGACCAGGCGACTAACGTAAAAAAGATATAAGTTTACATATATACAAAATAAATAAACCCGGCTTTATACAAAGCCGGGTTTATTTATGCCGAGAGAGGGAATCGGACCCCCCACGCCGGCCTTTTCAGGGCCGCGCTCTACCACTGAGCTATCTCGGCTAAAAGCTAACTATTTTTATATATTGTACACAAATTTCCTAAAAAAGAAAGAAGAAATTCAAGCACCTTATAGATTTTATCCAGCGAAATCCTGCCGAGTTTACGAGGCAGGGCAAGCACCCTTGGCCACCCTACTTTGCTCCGTTGACAATCTTAACAAATAAATCCTGAGCTAAATCCATATTAGGAAAATGGAACTTCCGCGCGGATACCTTAATCCGGGTAGTAGCCTGCGTCAGGCGTATAAGCCGTATCCAAACCTTGCTTGAATCAGCGGTTAATTCTATATAACCGGTAACCATGTTTTCCTGCTGGATTAACCCCCGCTGCCTTGCGATATTTACCGCCGAGCCCCAAAGCAAATCAAAATTTAAATCACTATCCCCCTGCACCGTGTCCTTGCTCACAGCATAAGCGCCCAGACCTCCGGCAGCAGCACCTATGATTAAAGGCGCGCACCCGCAAACAGCCGGCATTAAGCATAAAAACAAAACAATAGATAAATTTCTCCTCATCTTGCTTCCTTTCTTGAGAAAACCTTAAGAAGGCAAAAAACAAAAAGTCCGATGATTAAACCCCAGGAAGAAATTATAAATACCCATCCGCTTGGCTTCATTATTGCTTTATCCCTTCCTGTCTTTTCCGGCGCCAGGCAATCTTCACTAAAACCGCTAAGATTACAAATATAAGCAATAAACCTAAACGCGTACCAAAAATAAAAGGCTTGTCAGCTAAAGAAACATCCTTCATCATGATTATGGGCAGCCACTCCTGAACAAGCCACATACCCAGGATAATAAATAAGAACAACGGGGTAATATACTTAATAATAAACTTATAGACTCCGGGCACAGCCATATCCGCCCCCTTATGTATCTCATCCCAGGCACGATCCATGCCAAAGACCCAAACAAAAAGTACTGTTTCGATTGCTGCAAAAACTACCAGGAAAAAAGTCCCTCCCCAAAAATCCAACTCATTAACTACTCCGCGGCCCAAGAAAAATACTGCCGGCTGGCATAATATAAAAGAGGCTATGCCGAATATGGAAACCGCGCGCTTACGGTTGATATTGAATTCATCCTCCAGAAATGCCACTGCCGGCTGTGCCAAAGAAACCGAAGAAGTGATGCCTGCGGTAAATAATAAGAAGAACCACAGAAAACCAAATATCGCAGGCAAAGGAAGCTTATTTAAAACTAGCGGCATAGTCACGAAACCTAAATTAAACACCCCTGATTGGGCAATAGATTTAATATCTACCGGGCCGAAAAAAACAAATGCCGCAGGTATTATTATGCTTGCCCCGAAGATAACTTCGGCAATTTCATTAGTAGTGGCCGCGGTGAGGCCGGATAGGACCACGTCATCGGCTTTTTTCAAATAGCTGGCATAGGTAAGGATTACCCCTATACCCACACTTAAGGTAAAAAATATCTGGCCTGCCGCCTCAAGCCAAACCTTGGCGGATTTAAGCGCGGAAAAATCCGGGTTCCATAGAAACCCGAATCCCGCTAAAACATTCCAATCGGGCTTGCTCATATCGGGAACGCCTAAAGTCATAACTCTGACTATAAGCACTAACCCGAAAATAAACAATAAGGGGATAGCCCATTTGCAAAGTTTTTCTATCCCCCCCCTTATTCCATAATAAATTACCCAGATATTCAACAAAAAGGTAATCAAAAAGAACGCATACGCTGTCCCTATACCGCTAAAATACTGATTTTTTTCCAATCCCTGGAAACCAGCCAGGAAACTACGCAGTGAATTCTGGTCCATAAGGGCGGTATATTTACCGGTTAAAGCAAAAAAACTATACGCCAATGTCCAGGACTCAATAAACAAATAATAGATGAAAATTACCAGGGGTCCGAAAATTCCGATTACACCGAAATACTTAATAAAGCGGTTTTTCTGCCAAAGGCTGTGGAATATACCGGGAGCAGTCCCATGGCCAAAACCTCCGCCATAACGGCCAAGCGTCCACTCAATCCACATAAGGGGAATCCCTAAAAGAAGCAGGGATATAAAATAGGGTATCATAAAAGCGCCGCCGCCGTTTGCGGCTGCCTTGGCCGGAAAACGCAGGAAATTGCCTAAACCAATGGCAGAGCCGGCCACAGCCATGATGATCCCCAGGCGCGATCCCCAATTATCTCTTTTTCTTACCTGAGCCATAATTTCTTGCTTATTACATGTTCTTCAACGCTTCCTGGATCAACGGCAAAACCCCCTCCGCTTCCTCTTTAGTCAACCTGCCTAATTTGGCAAATGCATATTCTCCGTTCCTGTCCTTTATCTCCCTTACTATCTGGATCTTGCGCGGCCCATTGTTGTATGAATAAACACTGACAACGATTTTGCCACCGTCATTCTCCCAGAAACGGCTGAATATCTGAGCGTCTAAATTGCTATCGTACGGCATCACTCCTCCTTTTTATCCTTTTTTAGAATTTCTTTCCGTGCCGGTATGGCCGGGTCTTATTGTATTCCATTTTTTTCGATAAAGCCTTTTCCAGGTTGATCTTTCGCGAACCGCAATAATCAAATATGCGGATACAGCAATCAGCCAACTCTTCGGCCAAATCTTCTTTTTTGCCGCCATTGCGCATTGCTTCCAGGGCCTCGGATAACTCGGAATGCATAAGCGCGATCAACTCTCCGTCATTACGGCTGTCCAACCACCAACCCTTGCTTTTAGCGGTGCGATGGCACTCTTTAATCAAATCATTGATTGTTAATTTCTTGTTTAACATCTGCTTTCTTCTCCTCTTTCGGCTTAAGTAATGTATCAATGCCTCCAAATACCTTCTCGGCGATGTACTCCTTGGCATAAATGCTCGGGCTGGATATTTCGATCACGGTAACTCCCTTTTGCTCTTCGCTAAAGAATATCCCTACGGGAGTAGTATCTGCTTCGGACAAATAAATACCAAGCATTTTCTTTTTAGTATCCTCGGCATATACATAAGGGCTGCCTTCATTTTCTTTGCCTCCTTCTTTCAGGATATCTTTAACTTTAGCATAACAGCTGTTATAGTCTAAGGCAAAAGATTTTTTCAGGGCCTCCTTGCGTTTTTCTTCCAGAATCCGGGTTGAAATCCCGGCAAAACCCTTAGCCGCTTCTTTAACTGTCGCGCATCCCAATAAAATAGTAGACAGTAGACAACAGACAGTAATTAAGATACACCTCGTATTTATTTTCATTGCTCCTCCTGTTTATTCATTAACCAGCTGCCAAATCTTATCCAGATTATTTCTTGCCTCCATCTCCCCGCGCCTGGCGAATTCATCGGCCCTATGCAGCTCAAGCCAAAACAGACCTGTGGTATCCGGATGCAAGACAATATCGGCTAATTCCCCTTCGCGTCTGGCTACCTCTGACTGCAAGACCTCAACGCTGCTAAAAATAATGTCTACGATATTAAGTTTAAAGATATTCTTTAGCCTGCCAAACCAGCCAAGAGGTTTATTTTGCAAGGCTAAGGCGCCAGGCTCAGGCAAAACGCCTTCTTTAAGCTTTACCAATTGCCGCAAAATATCCTCACGTGAAGGGGTAACATTTACCGCGATAATCTTCTTGACTCCGATCTGCATTAAAGCCTCAGTAGGCAAAGGGTTGGTCACGCCCCCGTCAAAAAGCACCTCTTCTTTGAATTTAAAAGGGGCAAATACCCCCGGCATGGAACAACTGGCCATTATAGCGTCAACCAACAAGCCTTTATCCAAAATCCTCGGCTCTTTCCTGCGTACATCGCTGGCGATAATCTTTAAAGGAAGCTTTACATCATAAAAAGTTTTATCTCCCAAATGTTTCTTTAGAAAACGACGCAGTTTATTTCCTTTAATAAAGCCAAAACGCGGGAAGGTCAGGTCGATCAACCCCCAGATATGCTTTGGCTGCCTGAATTTACTTGTAATCTCCAGGATCTCCTGGCTGCTTTTACCAATAGCCCAGAGGCTGGCGATAAGCGACCCGATGCTGGAACCGGCAATTATATCAATCGGGATTTTCTCCTCTTCAATAACCTTTAATACCCCTATATGGCAAAATCCATATCCTACGCCAACCCCTAAGACTAAACCTACCAGGCAGTCGCCAAGCTGCCGGGCAATCCTCCTGACTGCTTTTGAATATTCGCAATCCGGATCATCAATAATTAAGCGCTCCCCCGCATCAAATTTAATCTTAGGAATAGTCGCAAAAATTTCCTGGCCCAGAATCTCAAGCTGGCAGCTATAGTCAATCTTGGCTAATTTATACTCATTAACGATAGTCTTTATCTTCTGAGAATCAAAATTAAAATCGGTTTTTAGCCGGCTGACAAGATTGTTGGTGCGCTTTAAATCCACCGGATCCGGACTGCTTAATATATGGATAAGATCCGACTGGTTGAGCATGCTGATAATTGAACGGTCCATAGCCGCCGGAAGATCTAAAAGAATGTAGTGGTAATCATTAACCAGCAGACTTAATATTTCAATTAACCTTTTAAGGCAATTATCATTATCCTGCTGATAATAGAAACAACACAGATTTACGCCAAATTTACTTTCCAGGATATAATCTTTTGGAAGAATATATATTTCCTCAGAAGAAGACAGATCAAATATGCGCGGCTGGGCTAATTCCAGTTTGTGAGGCAAGGTGTGGATCTTATCTTGGGGCAGTATATCCAATATGATTACTGATTTGGCTGTTTCACGGCTAAGGCTGAGCGCAAGGTTTAAGGCATAAACGGTTTTGCCTGCATGCGCATAAGAACTAAAGACGGAAACAACCGTACTTTCAAATATCTTTTTTTGATGGATATCTTTGCGCTTAAGCCTGCGGCTTAATGTCCGGCTTAAATCAATGGCCAGCCGGGGAATGCTCTTTAGCACAAAATCAAAATCGTCTTTCTTAATAACCAAGATTACACAGTCATTTATCGCAAGGCTGGTTACCGAATGGGGTTCATTAGTAAGCAGGGAAATAATACCGAAATATTTACCGCGGTGTAAATATTCAAGTGTTAACTGCCGATCTTCTTTATCTTTAGTATAAATCTGTACCCTGCCTGAAATAATGCAATAAAAAGCGCTGGGGCTTGATTTTTCTTCATAGATAATCTGGCCTTTATGATATTCGACAACCTGGGCCCTTGCCTTGATTATTGCCAGTTCTCCTTTGGTAAGCCCGGAGAAAAATGGCAATTCCTTTATGATAAACTCTCTGTCTTTGGGATTCATCTTAAATCATGCCGTTCTTAGAAACTTCCGCAAGCTTTCTTGCGCTTGATCTGATTGTGCGTTTCTGATCCTGATAGTTTATATGCACCAGGCCAAAACGCGGGACAAATCCTTTATCCCATTCAAAATTATCAATCAGCGACCAGTAAATATAACCTAAAACCTTAACCCCCTCTTGCATGGACTTATGCAGCTGCTCCAGATGTTCCCGGATATAATCCCATCTTAAATTATCATCTTCAGTACATATGCCGTTTTCGGTAATTAAAATAGGCAAATTATATTTTTTAAGTGAGATAAGAAGCTTATAGAGCCCTTGCGGATAAATATCCCAGCCTAAAGAATTCTTCCTTAGGGGAAAGTGGTTATATTTACAGGTATCCAGCAATAAATGCCTTATCCCCCAATTCTCCACATCCACAAGGTTCCTGCCATAATAATTTATCCCGATATAATCCAGGGTTTTATTACGCAAGAGCACTTCGATAAAATAGAGGTTGTATAATTTATGCCTCAAGTACACAGCCAGTTTGTTCTTTAGTGTCGGACGGCAAAGTTCAAATGCCTGTAAATTAGCCGCGATACTGACCATCGGCCTATCTAATTTCTTATCCTGATAAATTTTATGTATAATCCGGTATGCCTGGATATGCGCCTGCGCCAGATTCAAGGTAACCTTGGCGGTCTTAAATAAAGAACACTCCTTGGGAGGCCAGACGCCCAATAAATAAGAATGCGAGGAATAAACCAGCGGTTCATTTATAGTTACCCAAAACTTTACTACTCCGGAAAATTCTTCAACTATCCTTTCTACAAAACGCAAAAAATATCTTTGGAGATTATGGTTAACCCAGCCGCCTCTTTGGCTGAACCATTCGGGATTAGTAAAATGATGCAGAGTAACTACCGGCTCAATCCCCCGGCTTTTCAGCTCGGCAATAACCTTACGGTAATGCTCAATCTCAGAATCCTGGAATATACCTTCTTGCGGCTCAATACGGCTCCACTCAATTGAAAAACGGTGACAATTATGGCCCAACTCTTTAGCTATTTCAAAATCTTGCGCATAAAGTTCATAATGCCGGCAGGCTTGATTTGAAGCTTCCTTTAAAGCACCGCTCTGTTCGGCAAACCACCAATCATTGTGAATATTGCCGCCCTCAACCTGATGAGCCGAAGTCGAAGCGCCCCAAAGAAAACTATGCGGGAATTTATCCATATTGGCTTATATTATAGCACTGCAAAAAAAGAATCCCAACAATTTATGTTGGGATTCTTTTTAAACAGAATGACAAATTTTATAGTTACCTTTTTTCCAAGCTCGATGCGATATTTAAATATTTACCTAATGCATCCCAAGTCTTGGCTCCAACCTTACCGTCGGTCTTTAAGCCATTTGCGCTCTGGAAATCCTCAATCGCCTTCTTGCTCTTTGGCCCAATCTTGCCGTCAATATTACCGGCGTAAAAACCCGCATTTTTTAAAGCAGTCTGGATCTCAATATTTGACGGTTTATAAGGCCCTTGAGGAGGTAAAGGCACTAATTCTTTAGCCGGGGTAGCAGTAACTACCGGGACAACCGGAAGAGTGGCTTCCTGGGCAGGACTGCCGGATACATTTAAAGATTCTAAAGTTATAGGCTGTAACTCTTCTGCTTCCTGGTTCTTAGCGCAACCGGACAAAGCCCCTAACATCAAAACTATGAACGTAAAACTTAAAAACCTCTTCATTTTCAGCTCTCCTCTCTAAAATTTATTATGATTAGTATTATGGCGTTTTCTGACCTTGGAATATTGGGCTGGTTTCACCTCCTTGCTAATTTTAATTCTAGCAAAATATCTAAATAAAGCAAACAAAATTTGAGCACCTTATAGTTTTTATCCAGCGAAATCCTTCTACAAATCTCTTAATCCCGGCAAGAATAAATTAATCAACGTAAATAATATAAGGCAAACCAAACCGCATAGAAATAAGGCCGCTTGAATCCCTATTGCCTGCGCCAGGCTCCCGGAGATTAAGCTGCCGAATGGCATGATTCCGGCAAAGGTAATCATAAAAAGGCCCATTATCCTGCCGCGGAATTCATCCGGCACATTGACCTGAAGCAAAGTGTTTATTACGGCAGTAGCGGGTAGGCTTATGCTTCCTAATAAAATCAGCGAAACAACTGACCAGATATAACTCTTAGATAGAGAGAAATTAATCAGTAAAAGGGAAAATAAGAATACCGACCAGATTAACAGTTTACCCTTATATTTAAAATCACCCAGGCGGGCTAAAATCAAAGAACCAATTAAAGCTCCTACGCCTATGCTTGACATTAACACCCCCAACCCCCTGACTCCGACATGGAGCACGTTACCGGCAAAAACCGGCATAAGCATAATATAAGAAATACCGAAAAGACTCATCACCGATACCAGACTTAGCAGCCCCAGTATAGAACGATTGCAGCTGATAAAAACAAGCCCCTCTTTGAGGTCTTTAAACGCGGAATTATTATTCCGCGTCATAGTTCCGCCCAGCTTAATCCAAAAGAGCGCGGCAATAACTGCCAGAAAACTTACCCCGTTTAGGTAAAAACATCCGCTCATCCCAATTATCGATATCAATACACCTGCGATTGCCGGCCCGATAATCCGCGAAGAATTAAAAGCCACTGAGTTTAAGGTAATGGCGTTAAAAAGATGCTTTTTACCCACCAGCTCCACCACTATTGACTGCCTGGCCGGGGCATCAAATGCCATAATTATCCCGTTGAGCAAAGCAATGAACATGATCTGCTGCGGCCTGATAAGCTGAAACTGGGTTAAGACTGCCAACAAGAAAGCCAGGAACATAAAAGCTATCTGAGTAAAGAAAAGAATGCTCCTCTTGTTTACCCTGTCGGCCAAAACTCCTCCGAAGAGAGAAAGCACAAATACGGGTATGGCACCCAAGAAACCAACTACCCCTAAAAGGAACGCGGAGTTAGTCAGTTGGAACACCAGCCACCCCTGTGCCACAAATTGCATGTTGGTGCCAATCAAAGAGACAAACATCCCCAGCCAATAAATACGGAAGTATTTTACTTTTAATGAAGAAAACATTTCAGGACTTTCTTTTTAGGAAGGATTACCCAGCCTCTGCTTTACCAAATCGCTGACCAACTTGCCGTCGGCTCTGCCGGCAATCCTTAAGGTCAATTCTTTCATCAGCTTGCCCATATCTTTTATATCGCTGGCGCCTGTTAAAACAACTGCCTCTTCGATCATGGTCTTAATCTCTTCAGCCGATAATTCCGCGGGCAAATAAATCTTAAGTATCTCTAATTCCTTCTTCTCTTTTTCCGCCATCTCCAGCCGATTGCCTTTAGTGAACTGTTCAATAGAATCCTGGCGCTGCTTGATCTGTTTCTTTATTACAACGATGATCTCCGGGTCATCAAGTTTATCCTTTTTCTTGGAGGTCGCCTGATTAAGCATATCCGCGCGCAAAAAACTTAAAGTAGAACTCTTCAAAGTATCCCTGGCTTTCATTGCCTCTTTATAATCATTAAGGATCTTCTCTTCTAACATGGCTTCCCTCCTTTTTCTTTATGGCGCCGATTCAATCTCAAATAAAACTAAAATGAGAAACAATCCTTGAATTTATTTAAACGTTTTTCCAAATCCTGCGGCTTAAGCCTTCTGGTCCTGTCCAAGCCGAAATCCTCAATATTAAAAGACGCCGCTACCGTACCATAAGCCAGCGCCTTTTTTAATGTTAAAGGGTTGATTTTTCCTGCTTTGGACAAATACCCCATAAACCCTCCGGCAAAGGTATCTCCTGCTCCCGTAGGGTCGATTACTTTCTCAACCGGGTAAGCCGGCAGGGAAAAAATAAATTTATCGCTATAAAATAAAACTCCGTTTTCGCCTCTTTTAATCAACGCCATCTTGGCTCCATAGCCCCTAAGCGCTTTTGCCGCTTTAATTATATTGCTTTCTCCGCTTAATGCGCGCGCCTCCTGATCGTTGGCCACATAAATATCTACATGCTTAAGCAGTTTGATTAACTCTTTGCGTTTATTATTAATCCAGTAGTTCATGCTGTCTAAGCCAACTAATTTAGGGCTGCGCATCTTGCGCAAAAGATGCTCCTGAATATCCGGGTCAACATTCGCCAGGAATATATTCTTTATTCCTCTCTGCTCTTCGGATACGCTGGGCTTGAATATCGAAAGCACCCCTAACTCGGTATTCAGGGTAAGCGCGGTGTTTAAGTCACCCCTATATTCACCTTCCCATCTAAAAGTCCTTCCCTTGTCTATAATAAGAGAGCTGAGATTCAAGCCTTTACTTCTTAGAAAAGAGATATGTTCCTGCGGGAAATCCTTGCCGACTATTGCCACCAGGTTAACCTTGGTAAAAAGCCTGGCAGCCATGGAAAAATGCGCGGCTGAACCTCCTAAGAGTTCTTTACGCTGCCCAAAAGGAGTTTTTACGCTATCCAATGCCACTGTGCCTAATACTAAAATACTCATATGCCCTCACCTCCTCCATCTACTTCACAATAAACCAGAATCCCAAAGCAACAATTACGCGGTATACCCCGAAAAGAATAAAACTGTGGCGCTTGATAAAAGCAAGCAGGAATTTAATCGTGATAATCGCCACTAAAAACGAAACAACAAAACCTGCCCCAAGAAAAACAAACTGCTCCGGTTCAAATATCCGCGCGCTCTTAAAAAGATCTAAAGCTGTTGCCGCAAGCATAGTAGGAACCGCCAGGAGAAATGAAAATTCCACAATAGTTTTTCTTTTTAACCCCGCGGCCAAGCCTCCGATAATCGTAGCCGCGGCCCGGGACATACCCGGAACCATCGCTACCGACTGAAATAAACCAATGACCAATGCCTGAGGATAAGAAACACCGGATAATTCTTCAACCGCGTCTTTTCTTTCGCGATGGAAGAGTTCAAATATAATTAAGAATAACCCCCCGATAAACAACGACCAAAGCACTACCTCATTATTACCCAAGAGGTATTTTTTAACCGTTTTATACAATAAGGCCCCGGCCAAGGCCGTGGGCATAAAAGCGACCAATAGCCGTTTCCATATTTCCCGATTTTTAATGAACCTATTCCAGTACAAAACAATCACTGAAAGTATAGCCCCCAACTGGATAGCGATCTCGAAACTTTTGATAAATTCTGTCTGGCTGATTTGGAGGAGCTTGGCGGTCAATATTAAATGGCCGGTCGAAGAAATAGGCAAGAACTCCGTAATCCCTTCAACGATACCAAATATCAAAACATGCAACAACTGCACCGCTATCTCCTATAGATTAGTGATCTTGTAAAAACTTTTGCATATCTTCCGGCAGGCGCGCCTCAACCGCAACAGTATTGCCACTCCGGGGATGTTTAAACTCTAAGTATTTGGCATGTAAACAAACGCGCTTAAAACGCAAAGTAAAATCTTTACGAAAAACAAATTTATCCTCGCCTACCAAAGGATGCTGGATATCCTTGAAATGGATGCGGATCTGGTTGGTCCTGCCGGTAACCGGAGAAACTTCGACTACGCTATAATTACTTCTTTCCTCAAGCACTTTATATTTTGTAAGGGCATTCTTACCTTCAATGGCAGAAGTAATTTCCCCCTCTGGATGCGCTAACCTGCCGTGCACAAAAGCGATGTACTTTTTTACTACCCGCCTATCGCGGAAGGCATCCGTCATTTCTTTCTCGATGCTTTTACCTTTGGCGTAAATTACAAGCCCTGATGTATCACGGTCCAGGCGATGGCAAGGGTACAGGCTGCATTTTAACCCTTTTTCTACCGCATCCTGGTTTAAAATACTTGTCAAAGTGCGCGATTCTTTCTTGGGGGTAGGAACGCTTAATAACCCGGCAGGCTTATTAACAATTAATAACCAATCATCTTCATAGACAATCGGTATATTCATTTAAACAATAGCCAGCATACGCTCTATAGCCAGGCGCGCCTTCCTTCTGATCTCGTCAGGGACCCTGACTTCCTCCTTGAGCTCTTCTAAAGCCCAGAGGACTTTTTCCTGGGTAGTGCGTTTCATGTTCGGGCATACCGCGCGTTCGCTGGCAGGATAAAACTCTTTATCCGGATTATCCTGTTTAAGCCGGTAAACCAGGCCGGCCTCCGTACCTACAATAAATTCTTTAGCCGGACTCTCCTTGGCAAATTTAGCCATCTGGCTGGTGGAAAGCACGGCATCCGCCAAGGCGACTACGCTGGACAGGCATTCCGGATGTACCATAACTTTTGCCTTGGGATGAAATTTCTTCTCTCTTTTTAAATCCTCCGGTAATATTTTCACGTGAGTGGGGCAAAACCCATGCCAGCTGATAAGCTTCCTCCCGCTTTTCTTAGAAACATAGTCAGCCAGGTATTTGTCCGGGATAAAGATAATCTCTTTCTTATCTTTAAGCGCGTTAACTACCGCTACGGCGTTGGTTGAGGTGCAGCAATAATCCAATTCTGCCTTAACTTCGGCCGAAGTATTCACATAGCCCACTGCTGCTGCCTGAGGATGTTTTTGCTTAAGCATCCTTAAATCATCAGCACTCATCATATTGGCCATAGGACAACCGGCAGATGTATCCGGCATGATTACTTTCTTATCGGGAGAAAGGATAAAAGCGGTCTCGGCCATAAAATACACCCCGCAAAATACAATTACCTCGGCATCGGTTTTGGCGGCAATGCGCGAAAGCTCCAGGGAATCTCCCCGGAAATCCGCGATATCCTGGACCTCAGGAAGCTGATAATTATGCGCCAGGATTATAGCATTACGCTTCTTTTTTAACTCCTTGATTCTTCTAACCAGCTCCTTATCTTCTTTAATCATCTTAACCTAACACTTTCTCGATTATCCCCCCGCCTAAAATAGTATCCCCTTCATAGAAGACGGCGGATTGGCCGGGGGTTATGGCAAACTGCGGTTGCTTAAAACAAACCTTCAACTTGCCTTTAACCGGATAAACTACGGCAGGCGATTCTTTATGATTATAGCGTATCTTCACATTAATCTCAATCTTCTTTTTAAAGGGCTCGGTTAAGAAACGGACATCTTTAACCAGAAATTCATTTTTGCATGCATCCTGGCGGTTTCCCGCGGTAATTTGATTGTTCTTGGCGTTAATCTTAGTTACATATAGAGGATACCCCCTGGCAATACCTAATCCCTGGCGCTGGCCTATAGTATAAAAGGGTAAACCTCTATGCTTACCGATAATACCGCCATTTTCATCCACCAGATATCCCGGCTTAACGCAATTTAATCCTTTGGCCTTAATTAAATCTCTATACCCCCCGTCAGGCAAAAAACAGATCTCCTGGCTGTCCTTTTTTTCTGCTACATTAAGCTTAAATTCAGAGGCCAAAACCCTTACCTCGGGCTTGGTATAATCACCTAAAGGAAAGATTACCTGTTTAAGCTGCCCCCGGTTTAAACGATATAAAAAATAAGATTGGTCTTTCTTAATGTCTTTTGCTTTATTAAGTAAATACCCTTCTCTCGATTTTACAATCCTGGCGTAATGTCCGGTAACCAAGAACTGCGCCCCTAAATTAACTGCCTTTTTAAACAAAATGCCGAATTTTATAAACTGATTGCACCTTACACATGGATTAGGAGTCCTGCCGGAAAGATATTCCCGGTAAAAATTACTAATTACTCTGCGGGAAAAATCTTTATTTAAATTTAAAACATAGTGCCGGATTCCCAGCTTCTGGGCTACCCTGCTGGCATCTTCAATTGCGGTTAATCCGCAGCAGTTTGGCTTCTTAGTTTCTGTTTCCAATGGGTTCCCGCCGAAGGCGGATCCGCCTACGGCGGAAAAACACATGGTCAACCCGATTACCTCGTAACCCTGATCTTTCAACAGGCCAGCAGCTACTGAAGAATCCACCCCGCCGCTCATAGCCACAACTACTCGCTTATTCATCGTACTGTTTTATCCCGTCTAATCTTAAATTTTAACAAAAAAGGCCCAGCATTTTGTGCCGGGCCTTTTCTTTATTCCTGGTAAGGTTATAACTTCACTACTTTAGTAGCTTGTTCACCTTTAGGACCTTTTTCGATCTCAAACTCAACCTCCTGGCCCTCCTCTAAAGTCTTATAGCCATCACCCTGGATCGCGGTATGATGCACAAACACATCGACACCGTTCTCAGGAGTAATAAATCCATAGCCTTTTTGATTGGAAAACCACTTTACTTTTCCCTTTGCCATTTTCTTTGCTTCCTCCTTTCCACAAAATTATAGCAGGTTTATAAGGAAAAACAAAAACCGCAAGGCTCACTTTCTCTCTCCTCACGGCTAAAGATTCCTAACCTTCTCTGCTATAAGTAAATAATATACATTAAAATACCGGTTTGTCAATTATTTATTTTAGGCTATCTATCCCTTTAAGGTTATAGTAACCC
>Ga0265297_10007419_pt1 | contig 15214 bp, 18 predicted proteins | sample Munlanlwell13791_FD_192502 | JGI IMG/M metagenome (GOLD analysis project Ga0265297, IMG submission 192502) | Leachate microbial communities from a municipal landfill in Southern Ontario, Canada - Leachate well 137-91 | ecosystem: Engineered > Solid waste > Landfill > Unclassified | place... | reverse complement strand
GGTTATTTTTGTTTTAATTTTTATTTATTTTAATTTATTTTTTTAATTTTTCTATCTTGTAACCATTTGTCATATGTTTTTAAAGACTCAGCAATTAGACGATTATCGTCAGTTTTTTTACAAAGCACCGCTATCTTTTGACCTTTTTTAATTAAATCAGAAAATTCATTTAATTGAGTATACCAAACAGTAATATCTAACAATCCAAATGGAGAATATACATTTATAAATGCAAATTGCTTTCCATGACGGTCTTTCTTTTTTGTAATATTAGAAATTACACCAATAATTACACACTTTCCATTTTCTTTGCATTCATCAATTGGAGTTATAAATTTATATGCTTCTTCAAATGGATTATTATCAAGAAAAATAGATAATGTTTCAAATTCCCATAAATCTTGGTCTGATAAATATTTTTCTGTAAATTCTTTTAAATATTTATTTCTCTTTTCTTTTTGTTGTTTATTATATTCTATTTTTTTAAAACTGTTATATTTGCTTAGTTTCTCTTCTAATGATTCTGACTTATCAAAAATAATATTGAATTTTTCTTTTAGGATGAGTGCTGATGGTAAAGATTTTACTGGTTGGTATTCTTTTGTTTCGACTAAAGATTCGGCATAATTTAAAAGATATTCATATTTGTTTTTACATGGAATCGCACCAGCTTTTACAAGAGACACTATTTGAGATATTGATGGTTGTGTTCTTGTAACCATATCTTTTAGATTAGAAAATTTTCCATTATTATTTCTTTCCTCAATAATATTATCAACTAGTTTTCCACCAATTCCTTTAATTGCTTCTAATCCAAATATAATTTTATCATCTTTTACAGAAAAATTTCTATTTGAATTATTTATGTTTGGAGCAACAATTTTCACATTCATTTTTTGAGCATCAATAATATATTTATTGAGGGTTCCATAATCATTTTTATTTTGATTAAATAAAGCTTTAAAGAAATATACGGGATAATGAACTTTTAAATACGCAGTTTGAAGTGTAATAACACTATAAAGCATTGAATGAGATTTATTGAACATATATCCACCTTTAATGGATAAATATTCACTAATCTTTTTTGCTAATGCTTCATCATATCCATTATTAATAATTTCTTTCTCAAGTTTAGATGCTTCTTTTTTAACAAGCTTTATATCCTTTTTGCCTATTGCTTTTCTGAAAAGATCTGCACCACCCATAGTCCTTCCACCAAATTGTCTAACAAGATTCATTAATTCTTCTTGATAGATTATACATCCATAAGTATCTTTTACAATGGGAAGCATATCATCATGCCATACTTTAATTTCTGATGGATTATGTTTAAAATAAATATAATCTTCAAGAAATTCCATGGAATCTGGACGATATAATGCCAAAACTGCTGATACATCCTCAATTCCGTCTGGATTAAGACGAATTAATAAATCTTTCATTCCTTGAGATTCTACCTGAAAAACTCCATTAGTATTGGCAGTTCTAAGTATATTTAATGTGTCTTTATCATTTAAAAATTTTTCATTATTTGGATCAATATCCCATGGATCAATTTTTGTTTCTTTTAAAACATCTTTAATAACAGATAATGTAGAAACTCCTAAAATATCAAATTTAATAATTCCAATATCTTCTGCTTTTTTCTTATCTACCTGAATAACATGTTCATTTTTTGCACCAAGTTTCATACCCATAAAATTATATACATTTGTATCTACAATACCAACGCCACCTGCATGAACAGATGCATGACGTACTTTTCCAGAAAGCTTTGATGCAATTCTAAACAAATCTGAATATTCAGAATATTTATCCAAAATATCTTTATTATTTTCAATACATTCTTCAAAATTTTCATATATAAATTTCTTAGATATTTGTTCTGAGATTATATATGGAATTCCTAGTGTACGTGCCACATCCTTAATTGCTAAAAGTGGAGTAATATAACTAAAATTAATAATTTGAAAAACTTTATTTTCTCCATATTTATCAGTAAGATATTGAACGACTTTTTCACGATCATCAAAATCAAGATCTACATCTGGTTCAGAAATTCTTTCTGGGTTTATAAATCTTTCAAAAATTAAATCATGTTTAACTGGATCAAGCTCACTAATTCCAAGAAGATAGCAAACAATTGAACCTCCAGCAGAACCACGACCAGCGCCAACAAAAACATCATTAGACTTAGACCAATTAATAAAATCCCATACAATCAAAAAATACCCATCGAAATCCATTTGATGAATCATTTTTAATTCGTATTCTGTGCGTTCTTTTCTTATCTTTTGATCTTCAACCGAAAGCTTATTAAATCCTCTTTTATCCCAACCTTCATAAGAAAGTTTTCTTAGATATTCTTCATTTGTTTTAATGTTTTCTGGAAGTGGATAATGTGGAAGTTTTGGAGATTGAAAAGGCATTTTTACATCTTCAACAATATCTAAAATTTTATTAGTATTTAATAATCCAAGATTTACATTATCTATCCCAATTTGAGAATTTAATATTTCATGAATTTGAATATCGCTCATCAAAAAACAATCTTGATAAACTTCAGTCATCGTTTCTTCATCTCTGGCAATTTGTACTAAACGACCTTGATAATATAAATCTTCTTTTGTGGCAGAATGGCTATCACAAGTAATAATAAATTCTGTGTTTGTGTCTTTGGATAATTGAATAAGTTTTTTATTATATTCAATTTGATCCATAGTGTTATGTGGCATTATTTCAAGATAAAAATATGGAAATATAGATTTATATTCATTAATATATTCTATACACTTATTATAATCTTTTTCTCTTGAAATTTTAGAAGCGAGACATGCTGTAGAAACAATAAACAAATTACCATATGGTTTTAACATGTCCAAATCAACTCTTGGACGGTAATAAAAACCGTCCAAATTTGATTTGGAAACTATTTCATTTAACGCTATACGTGAGTCTTCATTAATACAAGTAAGCAATAAATGAAAATATTTGCTGTTCTTATCTTTTATATTAATATTAAAACATTCATACGCTTCTATACCATAGAGCAAACGAATATCAGGATATTCTTTTTGAAGTTCAGCGTAATAAACAAAACTATATTGTACGCCGTGTTCATGTATGCCAAATCCTTTTAAACCAATTTGTTTGGCACGTTCTAAATATTCTTTTGGCGTAGAGAATCCGTCAAGTAATGAATACATACTGTGATTATGAAGAGCGGTATAAGTCATAATTATCTTTCTTTTATATTATATTTTTCAAATAAATGTTGTTGTGGCGCAAAATCAGCAAAATATTTTAATTCAGCTTTTAATCTACATTTAACCGCTTTTTCAAAATCATCGAAGCGTCCTAAATCAATATGTTTACTATTTATACAAATATAAGCTCTCCATTTTAAATATTTTTTATGCCAATTAACACCAGTTACTCCAGACTTATTTGTTGTTTTTATTTTTTGATTAAATATGTTTTTCTGATGATCAGCTATCCTTAAATTATTTTTTCTATTATCGTATCTTTTTTGATTTTTATGATCTACATATATTTTTTCATCTTCAACATTTAATAAAAATCTATGCATAAAAATGTTTTTTTCGTTTATAGTTGTTGACACGTATTCATTATTTTTATCAACATGCCATTTATGAATACTAATTTTTTTATAATCAGAAATATCAAAATAAAAAATTCTATTATTTTTGTCATATCCAATATAATAATCTTCATTTATACAAAATTTATTTTCTGGATATCTATTTTTATTTTCCATTATTATATTTTCAAAATTATTAGGTCTTGCCATATATTATAATCCTGATGTTTATTATCAAATAATATTATAATCCAAAATTGTGCATTGTGGTGAGCTTATTGAGTTAAACACATTCATTCCAACCTTAACCACAGCTTCTAATTCAATCCATTTCCCAAGAGGTTCCTCTTCTTTTATTTTAATAATGGAATCATTACTTCCGCACTTAAACATAATACAAATTATGCCATCTTCATTCAATGTAAATTTTAATGTTTCTTGTTCTTTACCCATTAATTCAATATCATTAGTATTGATTTTAATATTTTTTATTAAGATTTGTGGTTCTTCAATATTATTGCCCCACATCTTTTTTAACTTATCAACACTTGCAATAAAATTTAGATTAATATCATCTGCATTAAAAATAAAATCAACTTTATAAATTTTATCAAAATCAATGTCTTTTAATAGCTCATTAATTTTATCAATTGCTTTTTTGATATTATCTTTTTTAATACCTAATCCGGCAGCAAATTGATGTCCTTGAACAAAATCAAAAAGTTTTGTGTTTGTAATAAAATCTTTTAAATTTTCAATAGGACTTCCATTAAAATTTCTCATTGATCCAGTAAAATAATCTGGATTATTTTTAGAAGGATGAATTAAAATACACGGTTTGGAATATTGAGAAGCTAATTTCATGGCTGTTAATCCTATGAAATTTGTATCTAGTTCAGAAGCATTTGCAAACAAAAATTTATTATTATTTCTATTATATTTTTCAATATCTTTATTGATAATTTCTAAACCCTTATCTATTTCCCTATTTTGTTTTGCGCGTAAATTGGTTGCGATTCTTGCAACTCTAGTATAAATATCTTCTTGAATAATTTCTATTTCACCACGTTTTTTATAATCAAAAAATTTATCTATTTGGCAAAATGCTTCAAATAAATTTTCTTTGTCCTCTACTTCTCCAGAGCGGATTGTGGCATTTAGCAAAGGCACAACATAAAATTGCACATTCTGAATTGTAACATTTCCATTCATAGAATAATTTTGTTTATTAATAATCGCTTGAAATGCTTTATTATTAATATTTTGTAATCCTAAATCAACTAATCTCTTGGTTTCTGGTTCTCTAAGATCCATACTATCACCAATAATAGATAATGCAACAAGATCTAAATATTTATTTGCTTTGTCTTCCCAAAGATTTTCATCAAGTGCTTGTAGAAATTTAAAAACAACTGCTCCACCAGACAATTGTTTATTTGGATAATTATCTAACAAAGGATTTACAATAATTGCATAATTATTTTGTTTATTAAATTCATGATGATCTAAAATTATAATATCTATTCCTTTGTCTTTTAACTCTTTACATTTTTCAAAATCATTTGTTCCCGCATCTGGAATTATTAATAATTTAATATCTTCTGGAATTTTTAATTTATTATTTAAACCATGTTCTTTACCATTCTGAAGAATATAATTTAAATTTATATCCATTTTTATCTCTTTAAGATATTGATATAATATACTAGCAGAACATTGACCGTCACAATCTGGATCAGTGAGAATTAATATCTTATCATTATTTTCAATGTGAGATAATAAACATTTTACTGCAATGTCTATATTGGAAAGCAATTTATATGAATTTAAATCTTCATTTGATAAATTTAAGAAATGTTGTGGGTTTTTAATTCCACGATTTAATAAAATTTTATCAATAAGATTAATATCATTAAAATTTATATTTTTTATTTTATCATTTTCAATTAATTTATATTTCATTTATATTTATTCCACTTCTTTATTTTATTTTATTTTATTTTATATATATTATTTTCAACTAAATGTTTCCATTTTATAGGATCATCTGAAGGACTTTGTTTTTCATTTAAAATATTATCTTCATCATAAATTGCAAAAATATTAATTCCATCAATAAATCTTTTTGCTAAATTTTCAATTTCTTTTTTTCCAACGTCTCTATCAAAACATAATATAATTTCACAATTAAGCCTACTCAACTTATTAATTTGTTGTTGCCCTACCTTTTTGCCCATAAATGCAATAGAATTTTTATGTCCGTATGACCATAATTGATGTACAGATTTTTCTGCTTCTAAACAATATACCCTATTTGATTTTTGAATAAATTTGCTAGTTTTGTTATAACCATAAAGTATTTTATTTCTAGGACATTTTTCAATATAAAAAAATTTTTGTTCCCATTCCTCAATTTTATCTTTAAAAAGTCTTGTTTTAATTCCAACTAATTGTCCTAATTCGTCTCTAATTGGGATAGTAATTCTATTAGTAGATTCATCATAACCTAATTCCCATTCACGTTGAATTGAATATGGAACATTATCATCGTACCAGTATGAATTAACATAAGGCTTATAATAATCAAGAATTTTTTCGTCCAGTACTCTAATGGGAGTATCTTCTTCTTCATCTTCATTAGATTTCATTTTCATGAGCATTTTGGTTATTTTAAGACTTTCAGGAAGGTCTAATTTTGGCTCATGATAATAATCTAACTCTAAAATATTACAACACCATAACATTGATTCAAAAAAATTACATTTATTTATATATTCAATAAGTGTAAATATGTCTGTTTTATTTGTACCTATATCTTTGGTATAATTAACAACATTTAAAAATTCATTATTATAAATAGTAATAGCTTGACGATTATCGGATGGTGGTGGATTTCCACAAGTCCAATATCCTGATGAATGATATTTAATGGATTGACAACCCAATTCTTGCAATATAAATTCTACTTTATTATTTTCGATAATATATTCTTTTAATTGATATGAGTCCATAAATATCCTTTATTATTTTTTAAATAATTCGCCTTCTTCAATCCATCGATTTAAATTAAGATCTAAACTAAAAAGTAAATTTTTCTTTGCACCACTTCGAAGTTTGTCTGTTACAAATGCATAATATCTTTTATTCAAATCTAAACTTTTTTGACATTCTGATCCCCAATCACCATTATCATCATTTAAATCAATATAAAAATATTTATGAAAATCTTTTGATTCTATTTCTTTACATAAAAATAAAGTATCAAGTATATTCTTAATTCCTTTTGATGCTGCGATATTCATTGAATTTAATTCTAATGGTTGCATAATATGGGCATCTGGAGTTAATTGTATACTTCCATAACAATAAATTCCTAATTGATTTGCTAATTCTTTTAATTTTGTGGTTGTAGCAATTAAACTTGCCCATTCACCTAAAGCATTTGTATCATTTTTTAATGTATCATAGAAAAAATAATTAATTGAATTTGTCATATGAGCTTTAGTTATTTCAAAATTTAAACTTTTATCGTCATATGACATTGAAACATCTTTTGCATAAATAAGTCCTTCTGTTTCTTTTTCAATCCATTTTGAAACTTTCATAATTTTAGAATATTCTTGAGATTCTAATATTAATCTTTTTTGAAAATCTTCTAATGATTCTATATTATTTCCGTTTTCATCTCTTTTTCTATATATAAATTCACCATCATTTCCTCTATATAAACCTAATGTAATTTCTTTTTCTTTTTTTTCTATTTTAACACCAGTTAATTCATGAAAATAATCATTATTTAAAACAGAAACAAGAAGACAATATTTCATTTCGGAAATACTCATTTCATTTAAAAGAACCATTACTTTTTGTTTTAATACTAATGAAATATAGGCTATAATAGTAAACATAAAACGAGATTTTCCAGCATTACTAAGCATTCCTACACACATTGCTTGTTTTAGTCTAATGCCTCTAAGCATATCAGTCATTATTGGATATGGCAATGGTAATCCCATATCTGGATTATCAAGACATCCAATAATGACATCTGATATATTGGCATTCAAAACTTGTATATCATTATCTTTCATAATTACAGTACGAATTCTATCAACCTTGGTTCTTACAAGACGATAAATATCTTCTGGAGAAAAAATATTAAATTTTGAATGTTCTATAATTTTTTCAACACTATATCCGTTTCTAAAATATTCACGCAATAATGAAAACTTTTTAATAGTGTCAAAATAATTTTTAAAATCATCTATTGATGCTAAATCCATCCATGATTCAATGGTATTCCAACCACCATATTTTTTATATATTTCTAGTCTTTCTTTATCTTCTGCCATATAAAGATTTATATTAGATTGACTGAATTCTTGTGTTCTCTTTTGGAAAATTATATTTGCATTATCATAAAAAAATTTACAAGCAGGATCACTAAAATCGTATTTACTTTTTAAATAAAATGAATATTCTACTAATAATTCTGGTTGTTTATAAATAGATCCAACTACTAAAATTTCATTTGGAATATTTTTTATTTTTTCTTCAATGTCATTCAAATTTAGGTCTCCTCAATTAAATCTTTAATATTAATTTTATTATTTTTATTATTATTATTATAAATTTTAGTATAATCTATTTTTGATTTGTTTTCTTCAGCAAGTTTATTTTTATTTATAATGTTCGTTTCTTGTTCTGCTTTCCATTTTTTATAACTACTAACTTTTGACATTAAAATTGCTAAATCATACCACATTCTACCAATACCATCCATGGATTCATTTTTACTTAATTTCCATTGATAGGTTTTATCAAGATAATTTTCTTTTCTTTGCCACATATCTAATAAATCTTCAACACAAACAGGTTCTGATAAATTTTTATAAGTTCCATTAAAAATACTATCAAACTTAATAAAAACAAAAGATGGAAGATATACAATATCATATCTTTTTTGTAAATATTTATATAAATGATTTTTATTTATAATGTCTTTAGTTTTATCAAAACTTTGTAGTTGTAATTTTTTAGCTAATTCTTGAATTTCTTCAGAAGATAATTTATCTCTTTTTTTATTATTCATAAATGTAATAAAACAATCATAATGATAATATTCGTCATTTTTATAAATAATAAATTTATCAAATTCTAATATAATATTTTCTTTACACAAATGACATTTACGAGTTGTTTTTATTTCCATTTTTAGATTTCCCTTTTAAATCATTATAATCTCATATGTATATTTGTATATTTTTTATAATAATAGGTAGAACAAAACGAATATGTCCTACCTATTATTATCTTATAACAATAATTTATTTACTAGAAACAACCTTTAAGATAGTTTTCAAAACTTCAATATCAGTAATTTCTTTATATTTAGTAGGAACGTTATGTTCTTTAAGTTCTTCTTGTTTTTGACGTTTTGCTTCTTTATCAAGCGAAGCGATTTCTTTATCAATTAGAGCGATATAATCTTCGGGTGTTTTAAGGGAGTCGGCTTCATCTACGTTACCAGTTTTAGCTTTTTCAACATAAACATCAGCTTTCTTTTTCTTTTCTTCTAGTTCTTCTTTTTTCATTTTGTCTAAATTCTCTTTAGAGACTGGAGTTGAAAAAGATGACTTTACACCTTGTTCTACGGCATCAATAAACTCTTTAGCGCCATATTCTATACGCTCTGGCATATTTGCAAAACGAGAACCAGCTTCAACAAAATTATCGCTACGGAAATAAATATACCGTTGTGTATTTAATAGTTTTTTATCCTCAATACTCTTTTCAGAAAACACTGTGGCGATTACATCTGCTTTATCTGCAAAGATACTATCAAAACGTGCGTCAAGATTTGATGTGAGTTGAGAATAACCATCTTCATTAGAAGAACCTTTTTCTTTAATCTGACGAATTTTACAGTGCCCCAAAAACATTAATCCATAACCAGCCGATTCAATTCGTTTCATTTGATCATTAATTAATTCTTGAACCTTTACGTGACCTGCGGAGAACCCTCCGAGTGCGGCATTAAGAGTGTCACACTTTTCACCTTTACGTTGATAATGAATTTTCAAAACTTTTTCAGTGGCAATAGATACCAACTCATCCACGGTATCAAAACATATCATTTTGAATTCATTCTTGTCTTTGTTCTCAACAAGGTCATCAACAATTTCTACAAAAGTTCCCCAATCTGGCGCTTCAATGGCGTACAAATTATCTAAGCTTTTATATCCAAGCTCATTGCCAAAACTGATTAAAAGTCCATTAGCGGGGTTTTTGTAATAGGTTAGGATTAAATCTCGAAATAAAGTTGTCTTTCCCGACTTCTTTTGTCCACGAAGATAATAACGATAGTTCTCAAATGCAATTTTAATTTTATTTAATTTATAGTCCATTTTTTCTTTGTCCTTTTTAGTTTATAATATTTAGTTTAGCTTTATCTCCGAAATACTCTATGGCAAATTTATTATACGCTATTGCCGCATCAATTTCGTTTTCAAAAGTACCTAGCAATATATACCACATATATCTTTTCTTTTTGTTCTCATATATCATGTTTAATAGGATTGGTTAATTTTGTTATTAACCAATCCTATATTACATCAACTAATCTCTAACAACACCATTAATTTGTTCATCTGTATAATCAAGTTTACGAAGAAGAAAAACAAAACATTGTTTTAACAAATCCAATTCATCCTCGTCTTCGTGATCTTTACCATTAATAATACTAACTACATCAAATTCCTCATCAGCATACTTAAATGTTATTTTTTTCATATTTTATTTTATATTCCTTATCCTACCAAGGAACATCATCTCCATCTTCTTTTTTCCCTTCAATCTTATCTTCGCTACCCCAATCATCTTCCGTTTCACCAAAATCTTTTTTGGCGATATCATTAGTATTCATTATATCAATAGCTTTCTCAATTTCTTTTTCTGCATAGGTATCCTTATCCATAGATTCTGGATCAGCACCAGTAATAATAAATTCTTTACGATATTGTCCTGTAAGCTTTTCTAACGGATTTTTATCGCCCCAACCATCAGAGGCATCATTATCTTCAACAACTTCTGTATTTTTAACAGTACGAATTTTCCCCCAAACTTTAATTGCATAGAATGGCTTTAAACTTTTACGGAAATTGTCTGCAAGTTTTGGATTTTCAATAGCAAAATTTGTATCTTCTACTGTAGCATAATTTACAACTTTTGCTTCTACATTAAACCTAGAATCTTCTTTACTTACGGCATTAAATACAATAGGTTGTGCGAAACTGGCATCTGGTTCAAATCCAGTAGCTTCAAAATCAACTGGTTTACACATTGAAACCTGAGTAACAACTAGTTTTGAATTACGTTGAAGATCACCACCTTGATTCGTATAATGTGAAAATTCAATATTTCCACGAATATAAACGCTTATACCATCTTTTAGATTTTCAGAAATATATTTAGTAGCATCAAATGGCGTAAGGTGTTTAATATCATTAACTTCAACACCTTTGCCATTGTCGGTTTTTTCCAAACCAACATTTACACCAATAAGAGTATATCCTTCCTTACGGAATGTATAACGATCTTTCCAAGCAACTTTTTCTGTTGTGGGTTTTTCACCTTTTTCTCCACGTTTTGAAAAATATACATTATCTTGTGGCATACCCGTAAGATTAACAAACAACGTTTGATTCTTATCAAAAGTAATACCAAAATTTAATGAACGAAAATCTTTTCCTGTTTTTGTCTTGGATTCTTTGTAAAAATTTTCTTTTAATGTATTTGTAACAACACCTTTAATTTCAAAAGTACCTTTTTGCTGTGGAAGTCCTAAACCTTTATTTGTTGCCATTTTTAATCTCCATTTTCTTTTTTATAATTTTTCTTTTTTGATTTTATATTTTTTGATTTATTTAATTTTGATTAATTTATTCTTTTTTGTTAGTAATAATGTTTAATGTTTTAATCACTTCATCATTATAATTATCTGATGTGCAATTAAGTGTTTTACAATAATTACAATCATCTTCAATATCTTTATTTGTTATAACAATATTATAACAATTTTCATATAGTTTTTGAATCGATTCGCTTAGTTCTTTACTACAATTATGAATAAAAAGTATGTTTACCTTTTCATTTAAAATAAATTTTTCAATCATTGAAGAAACATACCAATTTTCAAAATCTAAATATTTATCTGCAAGAGAACTAAACTCATCAATAAACGAATAAAATATTTTATTTCTATCCCCATCCCAACCCAAATAATCTTGTGTTATTTTTGCAAGGATATTACGATAATTTATGTTCCATGTCCAATAACCAGATTGTCTAGCAATATTTGTAAACTTTGTTTTTCCTTCTGCAAATCCATCTAATACCACTATTGTTTTATCCAACTTATAAATCTCCTTTTGTATACTATAATGTAGGTGTTCTCTAAGTTATATATTTAAGTCATTTACTCTCCTTGTTTTTGAGGAATTATAAATTCTGGATGATCTAATTGTGATACAACAGAATCCAGAAAAATATGCCATTGTGGAAGCCTATGGTTTTCACGTTGAAAATACATGTTTTGCAATGTAGCATAATTACAATTGAAAACAATTCTCATTAGAAAACCATCAGGTAAATTATTTTTTAATTCAGCTATTGAAATCTTCTTATTTTTATATTCTTTCAATTTTGTATTTATCCCGAATAAAATATTTTTATCTAATGGATATTCAAATTGATTATCTAAAATAATATCATTTTTCCCAAGTGTATGCATAGTGGAAGAAGATAATCGGGTTGTAGAAATTTTATATGTGTCCATTTCCACAAAAAAGAAAATTGGAGCAGTTATGTCTAACCATACTTGAATTGCCCTTAAAAACTTATTTTCGCCATTATTTTTAAAAGCGTATTTTGGCAATAATTCTTTGGCTCGTTCGACACTTGTATTATAGGATAACGAAAAACCAAGAGCAGATTCGTCAAATCCACATTCATTTAATTTTATTACTTTCATGTCAATAATTTATCCTTTATGATATAATAATGCAATAAAATGCATATTTTATGCTACTCTAATTCTTCAGGATGGTCTTCTCGTACCATGGCGATATGTGCTTCGCCAATAATTTTTAACCATGGAATCGGAACGCCTGCATTTTTAATAATCATTAAAACGAGCAAATGCACGATCTTCTTGACCTTCACGAGAACGATGTTTCCATGTATCGCCCCATCGTTCTTGATCTTTGGACAATTGTTTTTCCATTTTGTTAATTGTTTCTGGTAGAAAATCTATTAAATTCATTTTCATCCTTTCGATGATTTATTCATCAGACTTATCTAAATTTTCTAAGTCTGCTTCCATTCCATATGTTGCAACTTTTGCCCCAATTTTTACAGCATCTTCAATTGTTGCTAGTGCTTCATAATAATAAGACGAATCTTTAGAAAAACATTCTGTGGCATCATTCCATTCATCAAAATTATTTTGTGCCATTCTTATGGCATATGTTAATTCGCCTTTATTCATTTCTTCTCCATTATATTCCAATAAAATATACGTTTTATGCTATTCTGTTGGCTCATTATTATAGGAATGTTCACCATAAACTTTTCCAAATCCAATAGAATTATCATATCTTTTATTCTGTCTTTCGACTGTAATACCCGTCAATTCTTTATAAACATATTCTGCTAGGCTTATATTTTTATGATACAGATCTTTATCTTTATACTCTTTTTCATATTCTTCAAATGGTTTCATTATTGTATCCTTTCAACTCAATCCAATGAAATTCTGATTTTATTATACTTTTAGTTTATCTTTTAAGTCTTTATGAAAAAACTTGATTTTTTATTATTGTTTTTATCTCTATTTATAAATAGCTGAATATCTCTTTCTTTTTGTTTTTGAATAAATTTATCAATATTAGCAACGTCATTTAAATCATATGGATTGAATTGTTTATCTAAAATAAATTTCATTTGTCTCCTTTAAAATAACATAAAAGCCTGATTTTATTAGGTTTATTTTTTATTTCTTATTTTTTCTAGTAGATTTATTTATATTTTTATTAAAAAAATTATTGTTTTGTAATTCTTCTTCTTTTTCTTCTTTTATTTCAAGTTCTGTATTTGTATAAATGTCATTATTAATTTTTTCAATTTTTTCTTCTACAACAGGGCTTACTACTTTTTCGGCTTTTTTGTTCATAGAAGTATCTGCTTCTAAAATCCTTTTTAAAACCTCCATAGTTTGACCATTTTCTCCACGAAGAATAGCTTTTACTTCACTGGTTCCAATACCTTTATGTAACTGCAAAACAGTATAATTTTTACCTTCAAACACAACTGACTTTCCAACTTCAACAATATTATTCATTATTTATTTTATTTCTCCTTTTATATAATTTGTTTGCCCATATTCGTAGATTTATTTTGGGCAATACTTGTTACGCTAAGCCACAGATTACTATAATTCTATCTGCCCAGCATTCCCTGCCGCAGAAAACCCATCTCCTACTAAAAATTATACTGTGTCCCTCTACCAAGTATTTTATATTGTTTGCAAAAGTTGTGAGTCAACTGGTATCCAGTTATTCTGTGACTAGGGATACTCCGCGATACCCATTCGGGTTTCGAGTCGTTACTCTCTCTTCAGTCGCTATGATTTGCCACACAAGATGTTGCCTGCATATTGACTCATTGGCAACCCACGACCTTTGCAAACAATTTTTAAACCAAATAAAATTGTAGTTTTATTTGGTTTTATTAAATAATCTTTTCCAAAACCCAAGTTTTTTATCTGAAATAAGTTTTTCAATTTTATTTAAATAGTTTTTTGGAAAATTACAAGTAATATTTCCGATTTTAAATTGAATTGTCGTCATAGACCAAACAAATCGCTCATAATCTATAGGAACCCATAAAGTAGAACCATTACAACTTGTAAGAGCATATTTACAAAGACCCCAGTTGTTGACAGATTCTGGAAATGTTACAGGCGAATGATTGGTTAGAAAATATTTTTTCTTTTCTTTATTCATATCAAACAAACACAATTGTCTAGTATATTCTTTAGCTGTAACTTCTTCTCCGTCACAAATAATTCCTATTTCACAATATTGGTTGTTGATAACACCTTGAATAAATCTCCAATAATATTTCCATTCTTCTACCGAATATGTATCTCTATCATTTATAATTAATTTGTCCACAATAGTCCTTTCAAAAATAACGTAAATTCATTCTTTTATTAGTTTGTATATTTTTCTGTTGGTGATATAAAATTGTTTTTCCATTTAGATTTTTTAGAAATTCTAAATTCTTGAACGAGATTATATAATTTTAACCATATTAATATTTTCATACTTTTATTGTTCACTTTCAGAAAAACAAATCCAAATCGTTTCAATCAATTCTTCTACAATTTTTTTCCCATCCCGTTCTTTATCTCCAAGAATAGGTTGTGAATCATAATAGTTTTTATATTCTTCTAATTGTAAAACAACATTATAAAGAGCATGGTCTGTGTCTGGATTTTCAAATTCCATTTTATCTGACAATTTCATCTCTCTATGTTTAATGTTTTTA
>Ga0265297_10007418_pt1 | contig 15215 bp, 17 predicted proteins | sample Munlanlwell13791_FD_192502 | JGI IMG/M metagenome (GOLD analysis project Ga0265297, IMG submission 192502) | Leachate microbial communities from a municipal landfill in Southern Ontario, Canada - Leachate well 137-91 | ecosystem: Engineered > Solid waste > Landfill > Unclassified | place... | reverse complement strand
GAAAAAGTCGGCTCCGTCAATAGAATTTAGGCGTTTGACGGCTTAAAATCAGGGTAATTTAGCGTTATTCTTCAATAAATTCAAGGGTATCGCCTGTCTCAGTAGCAGTTTCTCGGGCCTTATTAGCGGGAAGCTCTATGGTAGCTTTGGCGCGGATACAACTCGACATACGCCAAGGCTTTAGGGAATGTTTAACTTTAAGCACCTTGTTATCTTTGTTAAGGTATAGGACATCTATGGGAAATCTCACAAAAAGCATGTGTATTGAGTTAACGTTATGGAAAATAAGCGCTTCGTCTTTATCAATAGAGGCGCGAAACATAAGCCCTAACAGACGCTCAAAAAATGTCGCTGCTACACGGCCATTTTGCGCAATACAAGCGCCTTTTGTCTTATTAAAAATTTTATATCTCATTTTGAGAAACTATTAATCATTTCTTCACACATAGCGCAGGGTTTAAAGTTTCTATCGATACAAACAAGGGTAGTTATGGCAGAAACAAGCGCTTTCCCTGAACACTTTATCTCTTGCAGGAATTCAACAGAAACATTCCTGATTTTATTTATCTTTGTTGATACCTCAATCATATCTGAATAGTGCGCAGGAGCTTTATACTCGATGTCGACCCGCTTAACAACAAACAAAGTCCCTTTTTCCGAAAGTTCCTTTAGATTAAAGCCGCGGCTCTCCATATATTCAGTGCGTGCCTCTTCAAGATATTTAAGGTAATTGGCGTAATAAACAACTCCGCCGCAATCCGTATCGTGATAATATATACGCTTAAGCATTATTTTCTCCTTTCTTAGTTAAGTAGAATTATATCACTATGCGTCCGTAAATCCAAGAATGCTGATTATTTATGTTTTAGTCTTTCTTTAGAAATTTTATTGGCTATATCCACATACTGTTTAAGCGAAATATTTTCCGCCCGCATATTAGAATCGATATTCAACGAAGAAAACAAATCCGGGGCTACGATAAATTTGGAAAGCGAATTGGCAATTTTTTTCCGGCGCTGGTTAAACCCAACCCGTATTACCTTAAAAAGCAAATTTTCATCCTTTGCGCTATCTACCGGCTTTCCATGAAACTTAAGCGCGATAAAAGATGAATCAATTTTCGGTGCCGGCGTAAACGTTCCCTTGGGAATGTCAAAGATTTTTTTTATTTCAGTATAATATTGCGCATAACAGCTTAAAAAGCCATAATCCTTATCCCCGGGCTTTGCAATTAGTTTATCTACGAATTCTTTTTGAAAAGTAAGATAGGCTTTTTTTATGGATTTTCTGTTCTCGATAAGATAGCCGATAAGGGAATTGCTTATCTGATAGGGCACATTTCCAAAAATAGTAATTTCCTCATTCAATCCGGAAATACTGAATTTAAGTATGTCCGAATGTATAACCTTAATATTGCTTTGTCCGTTAAGCCTCGCCTCTAAAAGGCCTACAAAACGCGGGTCAAATTCTACGCAATACAAAAATTTACATTTACCGGCAATTTGCGCACTTATCTCACCCGGGCCTGAGCCTATCTCAAGGACAACTTCATCCTTGATATCAAGTGAATTTATAATTTTGCGAATATAATTTTTGTCGGTTAAGAATACCTGGCCTAAAGAATGGGACTGTCTCATACCGGAACCCCACGGGCATGCCCATGGCCATCTTTCTTTAAGGCCCCTGTGGGGCGCCGTCCCGCTCCACTATTCACCCACGGAAACTCTGACAATGGGATAGATAATTTTAAGGCCAGTTTTATCGCCTCAACCATGGATGAGGCAAACGGCTTTTTATTGCTTCGCATAATATCAAGCGCTACACCATGCGCTGGCGAAGTCCGTATTATAGGCAATCCTACTGTCAGGTTAACGCCGGTCTTCATCGATAATAATTTAAAAGGAATCATTCCCTGGTCATGATAAAGAGCGATTATGCAATCGTATTGTTTTATAGCGCTTTCGGTAAAAATACTGTCGGAAGGATACGGTCCATAGAAATTACTGCTAAAGTTATGGATAACTTTATCGATAACTTTTTCTTCTTTACCTAAAAAAGTATTCACGCCTGCGTGCGGATTTAGCGACGCAACTGCAATTCTCGGATGCTTTATTTTAAAAATACTCCTTAAAGATTTTAAAATAAGATTGAAAGTATTATTAAGATTATTTTTAGTTATAAAAACCGGCACCTTTTTAAAAAGAATATGCCGCGTAAACAAAACTGTCTTAAGTTTAGATGAAACCATCATCATTTCTATCCTGCAATTAAAATAACCAGCAAAGTATTCGCTGTGGCCACTAAAGGAAGCTAAGCTTAATTGTACTGCCTCTTTCGACAAAGGTGCAGTAACCAGCCGCTTTATGCCGTATTCACGCATAATTTTAAGGGCAGAATCGAGATAACTTATGCTGGCACGGCCGGAAAGTTTTGAAACATAGCCTGTTTTAAGTTTCTCTATACCGGGCGTATTTAAATCAATTAAAGTTATCCTTTTACTTATTTTCTTATAAATATCAAAACGGCTTAGTATCTTTCTGTCGCCTATGACATAAAATTGGGCTCCGCAATTACCTAAATCTTCAATTGCTTTTAGCGTAATATACGGCCCGCAGCCAGCGGGATCCCCTGTTGTAATTACTACTTTTTTATTCAGCATAAAATAGGCTGGATTAAAGGTAAGTTCTTATGACTGCTTTGTCTTTAAGCTGTTTTACCCATTCCTCAAACCTCTGGCGGAATTTATTGTTCCATATGACATTGCGCACACCTTCCTGAGCTTCCTCAAGGTTAAGCGGCCTGGGCGGGATGATTTTTTCAAGATATACCAGATAATTGGCATTACCCATTGTTTTTACGGTTTGTTCCCCTTCTTTTAATTTTTTTACGGTTTGTGCAATTTCCTCTTTAAGCTCGCCTATGCCGGCATCAAGCTTCACAAGGCTATCGGAATGTTTCTTTTCCGCTTCAATTATCCCTTCTTCTTTTATGACTTTGGCGATTTCAACTATTTTATTTTTATCTTTACTTTGAGCTATCCAAATAAGATACCTTTCTGAAGATTTCATTTCTGCTTTGTGCTCGTCGTAATACTTATTTACTTCCTGAGGAGAAACAGAAATATAGCCACTCACATAAATATCTATTACATGGCGCATCAGAAATTGCCCCCGTATTCTTTCTTTAAGCATAGTTACCGTAAGGCCTCTCTCAACAAGAGAATTCTCGAAATCTTCCATTGAGGGGTACGATTCTATCATCTTATTCAGCTGGCCATTTACAAAATAAGGAGGGATTTCCAAATTCTTTTTTTTGGCTTCATCCAGTATCAGCCTGTCTTCGATTAATTTTACCAAAGCTTCTTTTTTGCCCGTTGTTTCGTCTTGAGCAATGCCGGCAGCGCCCGGCACCTTATAGGCCAGCACTTTATAATAATCGTCCAGGTCTTTTGCGGTAACAATCTGGCTGTTAACTTTAGCTACTATTTTTGCAACTTCCTCAGCGGAAGATACTGAAAAGATAAACCCAAATATCATAATTATAAAAAATATTTTTCTCATTGTTTTTTCTCCCGAGGATTACACGTTGTTTTTAACCTACCTCCATTTTAAAAGCATCTTTTAAATATTCTATCTCTTTCTTTAAAATCCGGCAATATAAATCAAAGCCGACCATCCAGACAAATCCATGTTGTTCTCTTCCTAAAATATTTCCTGCGCCGCGCAATTCCAAATCGCTCATCGCTACCTCAAAGCCGGCGCCAAGATGAGAATACTGTTCAATCATCTCAAGGCGCTGCCGGCTTTCTGTTGAAATTGAAGAAATATTCGGCACAAGCAAATAGGCAAAAGCCTGCACATTAAACCTGCCTACGCGGCCTCTTAACTGATGCAAGTCCGCAAGGCCGAATGTGTGCGCATCGCTTATAATTATTGTATTTGCAGAAGGAATGTCTATACCGGACTCAACAATTGCGGTTGAAAGAAGACAATCAATTTTTTTTTCGATAAAATCAAACATAACAGACTCAATCTCTCCCGAAGACAGCCTGCCGTGTATGACCCCCATTTTTATTTCTTTAGGCAATATCTCCCTCAATATCTTTTCCCACCGCGGTATGGTTTCGATGCGATTGTGGATAAAAAATACCTGGCCACCTCTCTTAATTTCGTAAACAACCGCATCTCTTAAAACCTGCCGGTTATACTGCAGGATTTTTGTCTTAACTGCTAATCTATCTTTAGGCGGGGTTTTAATCAAAGAAATATTTCTAATGCCTATAAGGCTCATATATAAAGTGCGCGGTATGGGAGTTGCCGTGAGAATTAACACGTCAACGCCTATTTTAAGCTTTTTTATTTTCTCCTTATGCTCCACTCCGAACCTATGCTCTTCATCGATAACCAGAAGCCCCAGGTCGCGAAAACCTACATCATCTGAGGTAAGACGGTGAGTTCCAACGATTACATCGATTTTACCATCGCGTAATTCTTTAATTATCCTTTCCTGTTCGGAAGGTGTTCGGAAACGGCTGAGCATTTCTACTCTTACCGGAAAATCTCTTACTCTTTCGGACAGGTTTTTGTAATGCTGATAAGCAAGAATTGTTGTAGGAACCAGGAATGCAACCTGTTTATTATCCATAACCGCCTTAAAGACTGCACGCATAGCGACTTCTGTCTTACCATAACCTACGTCTCCGCAAACAAGCCTATCCATACACCCTGCATCTTCCATGTCATGCTTGGTTTCGGCTACTGCCTTGGCCTGGTCTTGAGTTTCTTCATAGGGAAAAGTTTTTTCAAATTGCGCCTGCCAGGGAGTATCCGGTGAAAATTTAAATCCTCCAATGAGCTTTCTCTGCGCCTCCATGCGTAAGATGATTAGCGCAAATTCTTTAATTCCGCGCTCGACACGCATTTTAGTGCGCACCCATTCCTTAGAACCTAGGCGTGAAAGCTTAGGCGAGCGGATTGAAAAACTTGTGTATTTCTGTATTAAGTGAGCATCTTCTTTTGAAACATATAATTTATCGTTATTATCATATGCTATTTCGAAGTAATAATCTTCTTTTTCCTTTAGGTTAAGCTTCTTTATGCCGATGAATTTTCCTATGCCATAGCGCGTGTGCACCACAAAATCACCCTTTTTAAGGCGTAAAACAGCTTCCAGCGGCAAATCTTCACTTGTATATTTTTTTACTTTTTTAAAATAGGGTATGACAATAAGGAAATCGTAATCAATTATTTTTTTGCTTAGTGTTTTGTCGAAACTGTAGATTTTCCTAACAACGTCGAATTCCCATTCAAGCCGTAACGGAAAAGTAAAATTAACCGGAAAGATTTCGAGAGTGTCCCCGTGAAGGGAAAAATCGCCTTCCTCAAGCACATCATCAACTCTACGATACCCAAGAGTTATGAGCTCCTGATTAGTAGCATCCAGGCTAAGCGCTTTATTTGTGTATATTTTGAGGGTATCAAACATGGTATAAACAAGAGGTAGATAAACAGGAACCTGGAGTAAGCCAAGAGTAAAACATCTGGCTTTTTAATTGAAGAATAGCTTACGCTTTGGCTCCCCTAAAAACAAGAACCAGCGCGGAAGCAATATAAATAGTTGAATAAACTCCGGAGATAAAGCCAACCAAAAGCACAAAAGAAAAACCCCTCAATGCTTCTCCGCCTAAAAGATACATCGCAAGCGTTACAAAGAATACCGTAAGGGACGTGATTATGGTCCTTGAAAAAGTGTTATTTAGCGCCTGATTTAATATTTGATAGATAGAAGCTTTATGCATACGCGGAGCTATTTCTCGTATGCGGTCATATATGACTATGGTGTCATTTATAGAATAGCCCGCGATAGTCAAAAGCGCGGTAACTATCAACAAGTCAATCTCGTAGCCGAAAAACGCAGCAAAACCAAGAGCGATAAGCACGTCATGCAAAAGCGCGACAACTCCGGCAAGAGCAAAATCAAAATGTTTAAACCTGATAAATACGTAGGCGAGAATGCCTATGAGAGAAAGCGCAATCGCCCAGAGCGCTTTTGTTTTAAGCAACGCGCCAACAGTCGGGCCTACTTTGTCTACGCGTAATCTTTCTACTTCTTTATAATTTTTCTTTAGGACTTCTTCAACCTTATTGGCAACATCTTCTTTACTCTTTATATTAATTCCGCCTTTCATATCCTTAAAATCCTGGATAGTTAAGCCTGACAGGCCTGCGTCTTTTAACTGCTTTCTTACATCCTCAATTGATGGCGCAGGGCTTAATTTATATTCCAAAATCTGCCCGCCTTTAAAGTCTATACTAAAGGCTGCTTCGCCCTTTGAAAAAAATGCATACATGCTCACAATTATTAAGATAGACGAAAACGCAATACAAAGATAACGCGGCTTTAAAAAATCTATTTTTGAAGCCGGAAAGAACTGAAACATTGGCATTTTCTTCATATTGTTTTTAAGCAAAACCGCGAATATGGTTTTGCCTACGAAAATCGCCGTAAACATACTTATAAGGATACCTAAAATAAGAGTTGTAGCAAACCCTCGTATCGGCCCTGTGCCAAATACAAAAAGAAAAGCTGCGGCTATTATTGTGGTAAGGTTTGAATCGAAGATAGTTAAGAATGTCCGGTCAAAACTATTTTTTACAGCTGCGCCAAGCGGTTTATTGGCAGCCAATTCATCGCGTATCCTTTCAAATATTAAAACATTGGCATCAACCGCCATACCCAAGGCTAAAATCAAACCGGCAATTCCAGGTAAAGTAAGTGTCGCTTTTAATGCATTTAACGCCGCCAAGGTAAACAGTATGTTAAGCACAAGGCAGATGTCCGCAACAACGCCTCCCATTAAATAATAAAAAACCATGAAAACAAAAACTAAGGCTGCGCCAAGAAGACAGGCATTTATTCCTTTGGTTATGGAGTCAGAGCCTAAAAGAGGCCCAACCGTACGCTCTTCTTCAACTACCAACGGAATAGGCAACGCTCCTGAGTTTAACACTGAAACAATCGAACGGGCTTCATCAAGCGAGAAGTCTCCTGTAATTTCAGCCTGGCCACTCATTATCGCTTCGCGTATTGCCGGCGCACTCATAACTTTTCCATCAAGAATAATTGCTAATTGTTTTCCGACATTCTCTTCAGTTACCTTGCCGAATCTATTTGCTCCTTCTGCGGTAAATTGAAGCCTTACATTCGGAACACCATATTGATCGAAACCGACAGAACTTTGCGATAAATCGGCTCCGGTAAGTGCGGCATCCTTAGAAACAAGAACCGCTCCTTTATAATCTTTTAATTCATAACCTTGCGGAACGTTTCCTTTAATTGCCGCCTCAATTTTTTCCTTATCGTCAGAAACAAGTTTAAACTCAAGTTTTCCTACTTCCCTTAATTTATCAATTATCTCTCTGTCTACTACACCCGGAAGCTGAACCAGAATGGAATTATCTCCCTGAATTTGTATGGAAGTTTCTTTAACGCCGAAAGAATCTATTCTGTTCCTAACTTTTTCAATCGCTCCGCTCATGGCGTCAGCAGTCTGGGATGCGGATACAGAAGAAAGGTCAGCACGAAGCAATACATACATTCCGCCCTTTAAATCAAGCCCTAAATTTATTTTTTTATCGAGCGGGTAAATTGCCAACGCGCTAAATATTATAAGTGCGCCGAGTATAATGAACCGTATTTTAATGTCGGCGTTCCTAATCATTCTTTTTGCCTCGCTTTTACAACATAAGAAATTGCGCTTTTATCAATTTCTATCTTGACATTGTCATCGACACGCAAAACAAAAGTTTTCTCTTTTACGTTTATTATTGTACCGTGGACACCACCCAAAGTAACCACTTCGTCATTTTTATTTAAATTGTTTAGCATTTCCTTGTGTTTTTTCTGCTGTTTTTGCTGCGGGCGGATTAGCATAAAATAGAAAATTCCGAAAATAACTACCAGGAACAATATATTAGCCATACCTGCATTTGAATTCGGTTGCATATTTACTCCTTTTTTTCATAACGCAGATTACCGCAAATCTAACACAGATAGTCGCAGATAAAATCATCTGCGGAAATCTGCGTTGATTGCGCGGATATCTGCGTTAAATTATTTTACTAACCCTTTCTTGTATCTCTTGTATAACGAGGCTACTGTTTCTGTGGGTATTGCGCCTTTTTTTATCCACTTATCGTATTTTTCGATATCTATTTGCAGAAGTTTTCTGGAAGGATCATAATAACCTAATTGTTCCAGATATTCCGCGTCCCTGGCGTTGCGTTTCTCAATGGCAACAACTTTAAAATGATATCGTCTTTTTGTAACTTTACCCGGCCTTCTTAATCTTATTCTAACCATAAACCCTCCTTTAGGGATAGATGCGGATGAACGCGGATATCTACGCCGATAAACGCACAGATAACCGTGCGTAAATCCGCGTTACTATCCGCGGTAATCCGCTTCTACTTTCAATTAATCATCGTCATCATCAGATAATATAAACTCGGGATTGACAACAGGCTTATATGGGGGGATTAAAAACGTTGTTACCTCATAAAGCCCAACCGCTGTCCTTCCAACGAAGAAAGCAAATCCCTTTAATGGGCCCCAGAATACTCCGGCGATATCGCCTTTTGCCTTATTTACTTTTATCATTTGCCGCGGAATTTCAACCCAACCCAAAGTAGTATTTACCGCACCGCGCGCGACTTTACGCAAAGGATTCTGATCTGACACGCGTTCTCTTAGCACAACCGTGCCCTGCGCCTCCTGGGGAGCCTGGGAAGGTTCTTCTTTTTTTGTTTCTTCTTTGGGTTCTTCTTCCGTCACAGCCTGCTGTTTTACTTCCTCGCTAGGCGCAACTTGCTCTGGCTGCGCCGCGGGCGCTGCGGCCTCAGTTTGTACCTCGGCATAAACTAATAATGAAAATGATTGCGCTAAAATTATAAAAAAACAAATTCTCTTTTTCATTATCCCTCCTTTTATTAGGCTAAACCCTTTGCCAGCCTAACTGCTAAAACTTGTGCTTTTGCTTTATTCAATGTTTCCTTATATTCTTTTTCAGGCTTCGAATCCATAACTATGCCTGCTCCAGCCTGAATATAGGCTTTCTTGTTTTTAAATATTATAGTTCTTATTATTATACACGTATCTAAGCTGTTTGTGAAGGAAAAATATCCAACGCTTCCGGCATATATCCCCCGGGAGCATCCTTCAAGCTCGTTTATTATCTGCATAGCCCGCACTTTCGGCGCACCGCTTAATGTTCCTGCCGGAAAACAACTGGTAAATGCGCAAAATATATCTTTACCTTTTCTAAGATGCGCTCTCACTTCGCTTACGATGTGCATAACATGAGAGAAATGTTCTACAGTCATAAATACCGGCACGGTAACACTTGCACTTTCAGCAACTCTACCTAAATCATTTCTTGCTAAATCAACAAGCATTATATGTTCCGCGCGTTCCTTAGGGTCATCCAGCAACGACTTCTCGAGCTTTTTTTCCTCGAGTTCGTCTTTTCCCCTCGGCCGCGTTCCGGCAATCGGCCGCGTAATTAAAACGCCCTTCTCGCAACGCAGTAGCATTTCCGGCGATGAACCGGCAATTTTTAAATCCTTAAGGTTTAAATAAAACATATACGGTGAGGGGTTAAGGATTCTTAAATACCTGTACACGTTAAAAGGATCTCCGGAAAAATCAACTGAAAATCTTTGGGAAAGAACGGTTTGTATGATTTCGCCTTCTTTTATATATTTTCTTGCCTTCGTAACCATGGACGTAAAATCTTTTTTGCTTAAATTTGATTTAATATTAATCTTATCGGTAGCAAACATCGACAACGCTTGCAGCCCGGCAGGGTTCTGCAATTTATCAAATATCCCTTCTATAACTTTCAACTCTTTAGCGTAGAGATTTTTAAGGTTTTGCCTTTCGTTTATTTTTACGAAAGAAAGTATTTCAATTTGTTTTTTAAGATGGTCAAAAATTATCAGAAATTTTGGAAGTGTCAGGTAAGTATCCGGAGTATTTAGCGGGTCTTTTTTACCGAGGCCTATTGGTTCGTAAAACCTTACCAGGTCATAACCAAGATAGCCCACAAACCCTCCGAAGAAACGTAAGTTTTCTTTGGGCGCAACTTTAAACTTACGCATAAATTTTCTAAGCTCAAAAAGCGGGTCCTTATTGGTTTCAAAAACTATTTCCCTTTCTTCTTTTATAACAATTGTGCTGCCTTTGCTCTTAAATATGGCCATAGGCACAAAACCCATAAACGAAAACCGGCTTATTTTCTCTTCGCCCTCAACAGACTCAAGAAGAAAACTTTCCTCCTTGAATTGCTTTGACAAATTACGATAAATAGAAACCGGCGTAAGCGAATCAGAATAAAATTTATGCGACAAAACAATCAGGTTATTCTTCTTCGCTAACTTAACGAAATCTTTTTGCGATGGATGTATTTGCATTTAAATTATTTTTCTATAAAAACAGCTCCATTCTCCCGTATGACAAGCCACCCCGATTTGCTGAACTTTAATTAAGAGCGCGTCGCAATCACAATCATAATAGATTACTTTTACTTTTTGCACGTGGCCGCTGGTTTCACCTTTCCGCCATAGCATTTTACGTGACCGCGAATAAAAACACGTGCGTTTCTCTTTAAGCGTGATTTTCACCGATTCTTTATTCATGTAAGCAATCATTAAAACGTCGCCGGTTTTGTAATCCTGGATAATTGCCGGAATTAATCCTTTCTCATCAAATTTTAATTCCGGTATTTTATTTTTCCCGGTCTTTTGTCTTTGGTCTTTTGTCTTTGGTCTCTTCATAGCCTCACCCCAATTCCTTTCTTGCTAAGATATTCTTTTATACTTTTTATCTTAATCTCCCGATAGTGAAATATCGACGCTGCCAATGCTGCTGTTGCTCGAGTCTTTGCAAATACCTCACTGAAATCTTCTATTTTTCCGGCTCCGCCTGAAGCAATCACAGGAATCTTTACGGCATTTGATATTGCTCTTGTTAACTCTATATCAAAACCATCTTTTGTTCCATCGCTATCCATACTCGTTAGAAGTATTTCTCCTGCGCCAAGCTTTTCTGCTTTTTTTGCCCAGCTAACTGCATCCAAGCCTGTAGCTGTCCTTCCTCCGTTTATATACACTTCCCATTTTCTCGTGGGGCGTGAGACGTGGGACGTGGGACGATTTCGTTTTGCATCAATCGCAACTACAATACACTGGGCTCCAAAAATCTTGCTTGCCTCAGTAATAATATCGGGGTTATTAACTGCTGTGGTATTTATCGAAACTTTGTCTGCTCCGGCCAAAAGAATTTCTCTGACGTCTTTAGCGCTGCTGATGCCACCGCCAACAGTAAAAGGCATAAAAACGCATTCGGCAACTTTTTTTACCAAAGCAAGCGTAGTCTTTCGTTTTTCATAGCTTGCAGTAATATCCAGAAAAACAAGCTCGTCAGCACCTTCTTTTTCATAGAATAAAGCGTTTTCTATGGGGTCTCCGGCGTCCCTTAAGTTTACAAAATGCACGCCTTTTACAACCCTGCCTTTATTAATATCCAGGCAGGGAATAATTCTCTTAGCTAACATAGGCTTCACCCCGTTAGAGAATTACGCAATTACCTCACCGGCAAATCATTGTTTTTAGCTTTATTGAGGTTTTCATTGATTTCTCTAACGGGGTAGATTATACCATACGCATTGAAAAATCAACGAAAATTTGCACACGAATGGCCACAAACCAGGGTACGAATTGCCACAGATAAACCCGTTTCCCATTCGTGGTAATTTGTATTCAATGGAAACGTTTACATAAACCTGGCTTTTTTTGTGGTTTTTTAGCTTTGATTTATGGTATTATCTGAAGTGGATATATACCCCGCGCTTATGCGGTATTGCGCGGGTATTGTCCTTGTGGACAAGGAGGTGCAAGATGAGAAAATCCGTGGTCTTAATTATGTCATGCTTATTACTTCTCGCTTATTTACCCGTAAGTTACGCCCAGTATGACGAGTATATAGGAAAAGAAGTAACGCTTAAAAGCTTCGAAGGAAAAATTCCTGTGTATACAGGAAAAACTAAACGTTCTTTCAACAGCTTAACCGGAAACCTCATGGGCATGGAAAAACAGAATTACCTGACAAAGATGCTCGGACACGTTGCTTTTGAGGTAGAAAGCGGAACAACAGCGCGAATTCTTCAAGCTAATTTCTGGGAAAAAACAGCAAAAGTAGAAATAACTTCCGGCGGATATTCAGGCTGGACCGGTTGGGTATTAATAAACCAAGCTATCGGATATTAGCCAAAAAGGAAACAACTCCTTTCTGATCCTGTTTGGAGCGCCCCGACGAAAGCCGGGGCTGTTTTATTTTATAGCAACCGCGATATAAATTTCAACGCTATTCATTTATCCAAAATTGCGCAGTATCAGCAGAAGTCAATGCTGAGTCGTAAATATCAAGGTTCGCCCGCGATTCATCCAATTCCCTGCTTATTTCTACCCAAGCTACAAATCCTTCGTTAAAACCTTTTTTCTTAGCCTGCGAAGACAAACTGACAACTTTTGGAATTTTTGCATAAGGAACAAAATATTGAAATTCGCCTTGCCCCTTAAGAAGTTTGGCTTTTGTGTCGTATATTTCTTCTCCTTCCAAAAATTCGGTTTTTATATCGTACATCCCGTCCTCTGCTCCTGGTTTTAATTCTACGGTAAACTTTAAACCTGACTTTTCTTGGCTAACTATAATCTTTATTATTTTATGTACCGCAGCTATGCATTTTTGTTTTTTGGCCTCTTCTGCTGCGATTTCCTTATTGGTTCTCGTATCAATTGAAATATCCCGGGCAACTTCGGTGAATGAACGCACCGGCCTGTAATGGTTATGCACCGCCTCTTCATTCCTTACTATTGCCACACACCCGGCCTTAAAACGCAAAAAATCAATATTTAGCTGATAAATATCCATCTGCGGTTTTTTGTAAATAAGAAAATAAATATCTTCTGCATCACATTTACTTTGGATGAAAGAAACCGGTGTTAAATCAAAAACTTCTCTTCTTCCCTGCCGAGGCCTTAGATGAATTTCTTTCATTACCTCTTCTATTGAAGCTGTTTTAACCGGCACTATAAGCCCTATACCTTCTACGTCAAATACGGTAAAGGGTATGAATTCGAACTTCACTTTATCTTTTTGGAAACTCTGGAATCCAAAATCAAGCCGGCCTCTTTCTTTACCCAGGCTCAACAATACATTACAAAAATAATCATACCAGCTTTCATTAAGATTCCTCTTACGAATCATATATTTAAGCCCGTAAGCAGTGCGCTCAGTCGTAATCCTGTCGTCTTTAAATTCCTTAAGCTGGCTTATTTGTCGCGCCTTATTATCTTTGGAAAGAATTTGGTTAGTGAATGAAGCGGAAATTATCAGACACAATAATATTTTAACGAAAGATTTAATTTTCATGCGATTTCAATCAGCCTAAAGCGTTGATTGCACAAATCATTTTGCAAAGCCTGCCGTAATCACGCAGGTTAAAGCGCATTATCAAACGTGGCAAATTGAGGTATTCGCCTTTTTGAACTTCTTCTTCCATCGACGTAGAAAGTATTATCTTGCCGCCGGTTAAAATATCTTTAAATTCCCGATTTAAAAAGTCTAATGTCTTATCCGAAATTTTCCTGTTAAGCCTTATTACAGTTAAACCGGATACATACCTTATCGAATGATATATCTTATAAAAATTTTCTATATATTCAATTGCCTTATCTGCATCTTTTTCGATAGTAAAAAGATAAAAATCTTCCTTTTTGATAAACCCATTATTAGCCAGCTCTCTTTCTATAAAGCGTTTCCAGTTGGCCCAATAAGTTGAACCCCTTGGTTCAATTAAAACTATCGGACGCGGCTTTGATTTGCCTGTCTGGATTAAAGTAAGCGCTTCAAACCCTTCGTCATTTGTGCCGAAACCTCCGGGGAAAAGCACTGTCGCATCGGTTTCTTTTATGAAAATAAGCTTTCGTGTAAAAAAATATTTAAAGTTGATTACTTTTTCTTTTTCCTCTAAATACGGGTTTGTTTTTTGCTCAAAAGGAAGCCTGATGTTTAACCCAAAATCCGTACCGCGCTTTGCGCCTTTATTGCCTGCCTCCATAACACCGGGACCGCCTCCGGTTACAACCATATAACCTTTCTGCGTTATTTTTCTTGCGAATTCCTCAGCCATTTTATATTCTGAAGAATTCTTCTTTGAGCGTGCCGAACCGAATATTACTACTTTTTTTATGCTTCTATACGGAGAAAATATCTTAAACGAATACCTTAATTCCTTAAGCGCGTTGTTGATAAGTTTAAGGTCTCCTTTATCGCTTGATTCCTGGCCAAGCTTTACAACCGTTGTAAATATTTCACGTAGCAGATAATCAGTCCCGGGATAGGCGCAAAGTTTAGTAAGCTTTTCAATTAAATCGTCAATATTTTTTTCTCCAACCCTGTATCCTTGTTGTATTTTTTTCATGTCTTATCCTTTTAGGCCAATTAAAACTTAACTTCCGGAGCTGCTTTTGCTGCTTCTTCTGCCTTAAAATATTCTGTAGCTACCTTAAAGTTGAACATGCCAGCAATCACATTGCCAGGAAAACGCCTGACAGTAATATTGTAGTCTTTTACTGCTTCATTATACCGCATTCTTTCAACGGCAATACGATTTTCTGTGCCGGATAATTCATCCATAAGCTTTAAAAATGTCTGGTCTGCTTTTAGATTAGGATAATTCTCAACCACTAAAAGCAGCCTGGATAATGCCGAATCCATAGCTCCTGCTGCTTTAACCTTTTCATCAACAGTGCCTGCTTTTCCCCATTGCGAACGAGCATTGGTAACCTCTTCGAAAACAGTTTTTTCGTGAGCAGCATAACCCTTCACAGTGTTTACTAAATTGGGGATTAAATCATTGCGCCTTTGCAGTTGATTTTCTACCTGCGCCCATTTAGCGGCAATTGTTTCGTGTTTCGTAACAATACCATTATAAGCTGACACAATAGGCACGATAATAAATAACGCGAGCGCCGCAATCACTGTCAAAATTATGAGAAAATTTTTCATGACTAAACCCCCTTTTTATTTCAGATTAGAAACCTCCACCCGCTCCGCCGCCTCCGCCGCCTCCGCCGCCAAAACCGCCAAAACCACCG
>Ga0265297_10007417_pt1 | contig 15217 bp, 14 predicted proteins | sample Munlanlwell13791_FD_192502 | JGI IMG/M metagenome (GOLD analysis project Ga0265297, IMG submission 192502) | Leachate microbial communities from a municipal landfill in Southern Ontario, Canada - Leachate well 137-91 | ecosystem: Engineered > Solid waste > Landfill > Unclassified | place... | reverse complement strand
CCGCCCGCATCATCGGGGAATGTGCGGATATCGTGGGCATCATGGCCTCTGCGAAAAAGATCGAAATCATCCTCGATGTGGTTCCTGGCCTTCCTTCGGTGAATGTTGACATCAGGGCGCTCAGGCAGGTGCTGTTCAACCTGCTTTCAAATGCCATCAAGTTCACGCCCGGGGGCGGGCGGATTGAAATCATGGCCCGTGCGACGGAAAATCCCCCGGCAATCCACATCGACATCCACGATACGGGGATCGGGATTGCGCCGGAGATGCTGGACAAGGTGTTTGAACCGTTCGGTCAGGGCGACAGCACGGTAACACCGGCTTTCGGCGGCATGGGGCTTGGCCTTTCCATCAGCCGCAACCTGGTGGAAATGCATGGTGGAACCCTGACGCTGGAAAGCAAACCCGGGCGCGGCACCACAGTCCACATGACACTGCCGGTCTAGACCTGCTTACAGTACTGGAACTCTTGGACGCAGGGAACCGAGATGCCGCAGCCGCGCGCGAAGGTCGGCCAGCGCATCGCGCTCCCGTTCCGCCGGTTCTTTCCATTCCAGCACGGCCTTTTTCAGCAATGCCTTGATTTCCCCGTCGCGGCACACGGCGTGAGGCGTGTGGCCTTTCCGGTTCAAAACCCTGGGGTCAGCTCCATGCTCAAGCAGCAGCGCAACCACTTCCTTGCGGCCAGTATGCGCCGCATGGTGCAATGGTCGCCAGTTTTCCACATTTACGGCATCAACCTTCGCCCCGCGGGCAAGAAGCAGTTCCGCCGCTTCCCCGTGACCCTGGAGGGCTGCCCAATGCAGCGGCTGGTTGTTCTGGTCGCTTCCGGCATCAATCTTCGCCCCGCCCGCAATGAGCAGCTTCATCACATCAATACGGCCATAGTATGTCGCATAGTGCAACGGCTGCCTGCCGCTGTCATCCATGGCATTCACCCTTGCGCCTTTTTTGATGAGCGTCCGGACTTTTCCGACATCTGCCGCCACAGAGGCTTCCGACAGTGCCTTGTCCAGATCTTCCTGCGTCATGGCTTTCCTCACAGCGACGGCACCTTCGGGCGCATGCCGCCCAATTTCCGGTGCCGGGCACGAAAGGCGGGCAACCCGGCACGCTCCCATTCCGCCTTTTGAAACCTCTGGCTCATTTCGTTCAAAGCCCGGGAATCAACGTCATACTCGAGCATCAGCCTCACCTGGGCCAACTGGGACAGGACATTGAAATCAGCGCCATGTTCAAACAGCAGCTTCGCCACTTCCCTGTGGCCATTTTCATCCGCATAAAACAGCGGCGTCCTGCCATTGCCATCCGCGGCATCAACATCCGCCCCTTTCACAACCATAAGCTCCGCAACATCCCTGTAACCATGGCATGCGGCAATGTGCAGGGGCGTCCAGCCATCGCCGTCCGCCGCATCGACCTGCGCACCTTTCCGGATGAGTTCTCCCGCTTTGGGGGCATCTCCCTTCACGGCGGCATCCAGCAGCGCCTGATTCAAGGCATCCCTCACAGCGAAGGCACTTTCGGGCGCAGGGAGCCAAGATAGCGCTGGCGCCTGATATGATCGGCCAGGGTTCCGGACTCCCGCCATTCCAGCGAAGCCTTTTCCAGCACCATCCTGGTTTCCGCTTCGGAACAAAGTCCGCGGGGAGTCCTGGCAACAGTAAAAGGGGCCCTGCCCTCCTCGACCGCAACCGTGGGATCGGCGCCATGCCCGAGCAGCACGTCCACAACGTCCATGTTGTCGTTATAGGCCGCAAGGTGCAGCGGTTGCCAACCATCCTTGCCCGCGGCATCAACCTTTGCTCCGGTGTCCAACAGCATTTCCGCCACGACCCCATGGCCCTGCTTGGCCGCAAAGTGCAGCGGCGTCCAGCCATCGCAGTCCACCACATCAACCTGCGCGCCTTCGTTGACGAGCCTCTTCACCTCGTCAACCTTGCCGTCAATGACTGCGCCAATCAGCGCATTGTCCAGTTGCGTCTGCGTCATGATTTTTCTCATAGCGACGGCACCTTCGGGCGCAGGGAGCCGAGTTGCCGCAACCGCGCACGGAGGGCCGCCAGCGGCGTGGAGGGCTTCCCGCGCTTTTCGCGCTTTCTCCACTCCCGCTCCGCCTTTTTCAGCAGGGCGATGATATCCTTGTCATTGCAATAATCCCTCGGTTTTCCCCGGTCTTCTTCCGTCACCAGCAGGGGATTTGCCCCATGGGCAAGCAGCAGTTCCACAATGTCCTTCTGCACCTCCACCGCCGCCCAGTGCAGCGGCCGCCAGCCCTCCGGTTCAGCGGCATTGACGTTCGCCCCTGCGGCAATCAGCACCTCCGCCACTTCCTTGTGCCATTTCCGCACGGCCCGGGGCAGCGGCCGATAGCCGAATTCACCGGCGGCATCGACCTTTGCGCCCTTGCCGATGAGCGCGCGAACCTTTTGCGCATTCCCGGCCGCGGCAGCCGCAACCAGCGCCTTGTCCAGCTTTTCCTGTGTCATGGTCTTTCTTCCGTCGGGATTGAATGGCGCAACATTCCACAAACGACTGCGAAAAGATAGGGGAACAGGCGCATGGCTGGCATGCAATTTCCGCATGGCTTTGCACGCATCCCCGCAAAGCAAAACCCCCGGCACCTTGCGTGCCGAGGGCTTGCATTCAGTTCTCCCTGGCTTCTTACTGGCCGGGAGCTTTCGGGCTGGGGGCTTTATTCACCTGTTTCCGCTTGTTGATCTGCGGCTGGTTGCCAACATCATTCCCGGCATCAGCCTCCGCACCATGTGCAAGCAGCATTTCCTCCACTTCCCTTGTCTCTGCGCAATGCAGCGGCTGCCGCCCATATTTATCCCTGGCATTGATTTCAGCGCCGTTGGCGAGCAGCAGCGACACCACATCCTTGATTTGCCCAAGACGTTTTTGTCTCACGCCATCCGGTATGTACCGCCCATCAGTATCCTGATCACAAACATGCACAGCAACCGCATAATGCAGCGGCTGTTTTCCTCCATTATTCACAGCATCGGCCTTCGCGCCGTTGGCAACCAGCAGCTTCGCCATTTCCAGGTGGCCATTTGCGGCCGCAGTATGCAGCGGCTGGTTTCCTCGATTATTCATGGCGTCAACCTTCGCACCGCTGGCGATCAGCAATTCCGCCACTTCCTTGTGACCCTGCCATATTGTTGTATCGCCATACATGGCGAAACGCTCGTCATACCAAGCCGCACAGTGCAACGGCTGGCTGCCATTCCCGTCCACGCCATCAGCCTTCGCACCTTTGGCTACCAGCAGCTTTGCCATCTCCAGCCAACCCATTTCAGCCGCAATATGCAGCGCGCCATCAATCTTCGCTCCCTTGGAGAACAGCCACTCCGTCATTTCAATATTGTCGGAACGCACAGCAAGGTGAATCGGCAATTCCCCCTTCCCGTCGGGAGCATCAATCTTCGCTCCTTCGGAGAGCAGCAATTCCGTCATTTCAATATTGCCAGAGCGCACGGCAAGATGAATCGGCAGTTGCCCATCCCCATCCGGGGCATCAATCTTCGCGCCATTGGCAACCAGCAGCTTCGCCATTTCCAGATGGCCGCCAAATCCTGCCGCATAATGCAGCGGCTGGTTTCCTCGATCATTCACAGCGTCAACCTTCGCACCGCTGGCGATCAGCAATTCCGCCACTTCCTTGTGTCCTCCGAGCGCCGCCCTATGAAGTGGCTGGAGGCCCCCGTCTCCATTTTCATCAACCTTTGCGCCCATTGCAATGAGCATCCCGGCATCCTCGGCCATTCCCTCCCCGGCGGCAGATCTCAGATGATGCTTCAGCCACTCCTGGGTTGCCTCATCAACCCTCGCGCCCTTTTCAAGCAGCAGTTTCACGGCTTTCACGGGATGGTTCCAAAGACGCGCATGCCTCAGGGCTTCTTGCAGTTCTTGCTGCGTCATTTTCTGTGTCATGGTTTTTCTTCCTTCCTTGAAATTGAATGACACAGCATTTCACAAAAAGGGAGCGCGAGGTAGCAGGGCAAACGCATGGCTGGCATGCAATTTCCGCATGGCTTCGCGCGCATCCCCGCGAAGCAAAACCCCCGGCGCCTTGCGGGCCGGGGGCTTGTGCACCGAGGTCTTTCTGACGATCAGAACCTGAACTTCGCCTTCACCATTCCGGACTGGCCGACATACTTGTCTTTCAGTTCGGCGTCATAGCTGAGGCTCACGGTTGTCTGGTCGTTCACCGCCATGTCCATCGACCCGCCCAGGTTCAGGCTGGTGCGGTCAGGCTTGCCGCCCTGCGTGGTGAAGGTTGCGCCGCCGCCCGTGAAGTGCGCCGTGCTTTCAACCTTCGCATTCGTCCAGTCGTAATTGACCACGGCATGGAGCTCCGGCGAGACGTGCATGCCAACCCGCGGCTTGTAGTCCCAGCCGATGCGGGCGCCGAGGCCGGTCGTGAACTGGTCGATGTTGTTGTCGTCAACCGTCAGGTTGGAGCCGCCAGCTCCGGTTTCGGTGTAGCCGTCCTCGGCAAGGTGCAGGTAGTCGGCCGAGATGATCGGGGTGAAAGTGGCATCCCGCCCAACCGGCATGTCATAGCCCGCATTCACCTGCAGCGCCACTTGCTTCGCGTCATAATCGCCATGCGCGGTGCCGGTGATGGTATTGCGGCGGTTTTCAATCTGGTGCAGGCCAAGCCCGGCCATGCCGTCGATCGTCCAGCCGCCCTTGCGGGTGCTGCCATAGACATAGGCCTGATAGGACCGCACGCCGGTTTTGTCGCCCGCGCGGGTGTCCTTGTGCTTGACGTCGGCATCGGCCACGGCCAGCGCCGCGCCAAGAATGCCGTCATTTGCCAGGATCTTGTCGGCACCCATGGCCACGCCTACGCTGCCGACTTCAAAGCCGCTCTGGGAGTTGCGGAAACCCTGCCTCCCATGGTCGCCCGAAAGGGCAATCCACGCATTGCGTTCCGTCGCCATGTCGCCCGCGTTGACGCCGCCGCTGCCATTCATGGCAACATCAGTGCCGCCGGAACCGCCGCCCCTTCTGCCGCCAAGGCGTCCGCCAATCCGGCCCTTTGCGCCATCCACCGCATCGTTCATGGCGTCTCCCGCACCGCCATCATCATTGGGAGCAAGATCATTGAGGGCGTCGCCGAGATCATCGCCGCCGAGATTGTCGAGGTCGTCGATCAGATCGTCGAGATCGTCGCTGACATCTTCACCGCTATCCACGATGTCATCAAGAACGCCCGCAATGGTGGAACCGTTGTCATCAAGGCCGTCGGCATTGTCCTCATAGCCGCCGGAATCACGCGAGCCTTCGAGGAAGGCGATATTGGCGTCATCATTCAGGCCCAGCGTCCATGTCCACACGGCACCGCCTTGCACAAGCGCCGTTTCGAGATTGAGGATTTCCCCATACTCGCTGGTGAGGAACTCGTAGGAGACACCACGCGGATTGATGCCATCGGGAAGCGTGACGTTGACCGTCACGTTGTCCATGTTGATGTCGTTCCCTGCCACGACACGGCCGAGGTCGGTCGCATTTTCGCCAAACACGGTGGTGTTGATGACGCGGGTTTCCAGCAGCCGTGTCGGCGCCAGGTCATCGTAATTGCCCATCATCCCGCCAACCGTGAGCGCATTTTCACCCAGGGAAAGGGTTCCCGACTGGAGGAAATCAGCCGAAATCGCGCGGTCTTCCCCGCCAAGGTCGAGCGTTACACCCGATTCAAGCCTGGTCAGGTCCGCATAAACATCGCCGCCCATGACATGCGTATATTCGGGATCGACATCATCGAGAACCACAAACCCGCCCTGATACCGGACCTCCTCCAGCCACGCATCGTCGGTGCCGATCTGCTTGTGGAAAGCATTGTTGTACAAATAAACTCGCCCATTCTCGTCATTGTCGGTGGTGACGTCGGCATTCAGGTTGCCCTGGATTTCAAGGGTGTAATTTGAACCATCGCCATTGTCCGTAAGGGTGAGTTCATCGGCATTGACATCTCCATCGAACATGGCATTCGCCTGAAGATCAACCTGTGCAAGAGGGGCTTCCTCCGTGCCGACATCGCCGTCCACTTCGGCGCCGGAGAGCAACTGGAAGGTTCCCTCGCCGACATTTTCCGTGGTGATGTCGGCGGAAATGTATGCGCCATCACTGTCAACCACCAGCAGACCATCGTTCAGAAAGCTGATTTCGTCGGCATAAATGTTCGAGCCGTAAAGGGAAACGGCCCCTGCGACCGGATCGCCGTCAAAGGCGACATCGTCGACAACCTCTATGTTGTTTGCATAGACATCCCCATCGATTTCAAGGACGCCGTCATCGGTGCCGCCCCTCACGGTGTTCAGCCTGTAATCACTTTCACCGATGCTGTCCTCAACATAGGCATCACCCAGGAAATCCAGCGTTCCTTCGCCGTCAACATCCGTATAGACATCAGCAGCGATATAGCTTTCATCCCCAACCGTCAGAGTATGGTCAGACGTGGGATCCAGGCTCACCGGCTCGGGGGCAATGTCGAGCCCGGAGGAAAAATAGAGGTCATAGGCGTAAAGGTTGCCGGTGAAGGTCGTGTCATTCCCGACGCCAACGTCATAAAGATAATTCTCCTCGTCGCCGATGTCGCCAGTGAATGACGCGTCCTGACCGGCAAAATAGACATACCCGTAATCATCATCATCGGTATAGACATCCGTCGAGATCGCGGCATTATCGCCGCTGAACAGGACGAGTCCGTCATTCTCGATGACGACGCTGCCCGCCGTCAGATCCCCCTGGAATTCGGCCGCCCCATCCGTCGGCGTCCCGCCATCTGTCTCCGCATTGCCATAAACATAAACATTGTTGGCGAACACATCCCCGCCGACAGTGAGAACGCCGGAACCGAGGTCATTGGCTGTAAGGTCGCCGAGGTAGGAATCCGCAGCGCCGATGTTGCCAGTCACCGTGCTGCTGCCATCAAAAACGGCCCAGCCATTGCCATCACTGTCGGTGCTGATGGCGACGCCATTGGTTCCCGTGACATCGACACCATCAACGATAAATGCGGTATGGTCGGTTACAAACCGGATGGCCGGATCGGCGTTCGGATCAGCAAAGACACCCTGGGCAGCACCATTGACGACAATGGTGCCGCCGACAGGAACCGCATGGGCGGGACCCGCAGCGAGCGCCAGAATGATGGCTGCCAGCGACGTGCTGGTGAGCAGCTTCGATTTCGACATGATTTTCCCCTCTCATGAACAAACAAAGCAGATATAAAAGATAGCCTTTTATAAACCATCCCGGATAAAGGTGCAAGTCCTTACCTTGCGCAAGACGGGATCATTTTCTGCATCCAGCCCCATGATTCCTTCCATCCCCCGCCGTGGGTGGCTCCGGGCGTTTCGACAATCTGGACGCAGGAACTGTTCGATGCCTTCTGCCAGGCCCTTGCAATTTCAGCGGGGACAATGACATCCCTTTCGCCAACAAAGTGGATTTGCGGCACTCGCGCCAGCTTGCCCGCGACATCAATGGGGTTGAGCGACTGCGGCGTTTGCGCCACATGGTGCCAGGCATTCAGCCGCACATGGTCGAGGTTTCCCGCAACCGTGATCAGGCTTTCCACATCATTGCGGCGGGCGGCAACAAGGGCCGCAACCCCGCCTCCTCCAGAATAGCCGATAAGCCGCAATTTCTGCCCCGGCTGCACCACCTTTGAGATGGCCGCATCCATGGCATCAATGACCTCCGGCGCGCTGCGATGGCTTGTCCACCATTTGTCCTCACATGACGGGTCTTTCTCGTGCGGGGTGAACTGGCAGGGGCGCGCGAGGCAAAACACATTCGGCCAGCGGTCGGAGGCCGCCAGCTCAAGCCCCACCGGATTGCGCGGCGTCGGATCCATCGCGGGCTGATCCCGCGAAACCCAGGAAAGGCCATCGCCCTCGATGAACACATGCAGCGGCTTGCCGGGATCGAGCAGTTTCTGCCATGTCGAAAGCTGGAAGCGGCCCGCCGCAACGCGCCGCGGCACAAGCAGGCCGCCGCCCGCAACTTCGGCGGCATGTTCGCGCGCGGCCTCAACTGAAGCACAGGCGGAAAGCAACAGGCAGGCAAACAGGAAAATGCGTTTCAAGGCCAGATCACCCACAACATGAGCGCGCCAGCCGCAACGCGATACCAGGCGAATGGGGCGAAACCATGCCTGCCGATAAAGCCGATGGCGGTTTTCACGACGAGAAGCGCCGAGAAGAACGCGACAATGAAACCGATGGCGATGAGGGAAGCCCCATCCATCGTCAGGGCCGCCCTTTCCTTGTAAAGATCGAAGGCGCTTGCGGCAAACATGGTGGGAATGGCGAGGAAAAATGAAAATTCGGCCGCAGCTTTGCGTTCAACCTTCAGGAGCAGCGCGCCCATGATGGTGGCCCCCGCCCGCGACACGCCGGGGATGAGGGCGATGCACTGGAAAAGCCCGATGCCGAGCGCCCGCATGTATGGAACGGCCTCGCAGGATGCATATTCGGCCTCAGGTTTGTCTTTCTCGATGGCGAAAATGGCAAGGCCGCCAAGAATGAGGCTGACCGACACCACAACCGGATTGAAGAGGTGTTCCTTGATGTATCCATGCGCAAGCCCGCCCACCACCACCGCAGGCGCGAAGGCCAGCAGGATGTTCATGGCAAAACGCCACGACGCCTGTTCCCGGAACAGGGTGAGCGCCACATGGATGAGCTTTTCGCGATAAACCCAGCACACGGCGAGGATAGCACCCACCTGGATGACGATATCAAAGCTGGGGCCCAGCGCATCCGCCCGCCCCATCAGCCTTTCGGCAAGAATGAGATGCCCCGTCGAGGAAACGGGCAGGAACTCCGTCAGCCCCTCGACAATGCCCAGAAACGCGGCCTGAAGATAATCGGCAATCATCATGTCTGCGGGGTGGCATATTGGGTGAAGGCCGCGACAACCGCCTCATACAGGGAACGCTTGAAGGACGTGATGATGTCCGGCAGCTTGTGGAGGTCTTCCCAGCGCCATTCATCAAATTCGCGGTGATGGTGCACGTCGAGCCTGATCACGTCGTCGCCCGCGACAAGCCTCATGGCGAACCAGCGCTGCTCCTGCCCCCGGAAACGCCCGTGCCACGCCTTGCCCACGAACTTGTCCGGCAGGTCGTATGTCAGGGTTTCCTTCATTTCCTCAAGGAGGACAACCGCATCCTTCGGCACCCCGACTTCCTCGTAAAGCTCGCGGAACGCCGCCTGCAGGTCGGTTTCGCCGTGGCCCCTGCCGCCCTGCGGCATCTGCCACGAATTGGCCGCATGAAAGCGCCGGGCGATCAGCACCTTGCCGTCCTTGTTGAAAAGGGCGATCCCGACACCGTGCCGGTAAGGCAGGTCTTCGCGCTGCACCTTTGGCTGCGAATGGTCGTCCGGCATCATTCCAGCTCCTTCCTGAGCAAGGCGCTGGCCGGAGCAAGTGCCGCCTTTTCGGATTTGAGGCCGGAAGTCCACGCGGCAAGCCGCTCGATCGTAACCGGATAGGCGCTCGCAAGCCCGAGCGCCATTCCGTTCTGCCGGGCCTTTGCCAGCAGGCCTGCAAGCTTTGCATCGATTTCCCTGCGCGAGGCGGACGCGTCAATCACGGCATCGGGCAGCAGGACGGGAACGGAAAGCCCTTCCGCCGCATCGCGCACGGAAACCAGCGGGGTTTCGGATCCCCCCACGAACATCAGGCCGTTTTCCCACAGGCGCCGCAGGACGGGGCGGAAATGGGCGGGATCGGAGAGGAAACCGCTCCCCATCCAGGGCATGACCCCGACATATCCCGTGGCGCGCGCCAGGACATCGCGGAGCCGGGCGAGGTTTTCGCTTTCGGGCAGCGAGGCCATCAGGGCATCGGGCCCTGGATCATCCTGCTCGGAGGAGGATTGCATCGGCACCATGAGCAACAGCTCATGCCCCGCCACCCGCGCCTGTTCCATCTGTTCCGGAAGCCGCGGCGCATAGGCGGAGAACGCCAGGGTTACGCCGCCGGGAAGATCCTGCACCGCGGCCCTCGTCGCTCCCTGCGACATTCCAAGCCCCATGACGACAATGGCCACCAGCGGCTGTTTTCCCGGGCGCGTGAACGGCTTTGCAAACGCCGACAGGGGACGCTCGTTTTCAGCCATCATGGACGCGGCCGCCACCACGCTTCCGGAAACATCATCCGGCGCAGGCGCGGCCCCGGGCGGTGGAACGGGCACGGCTTCATCAACCAATGGCTCCGGCGCCTTCGGCACCAGCGGCAGCGGCCCGACCGCCGGAGCGGCGGGCGCCGCTTCTTCGGGCGCAGCATCGGGTTGCACCAGTTCCGGAACCTTGATCGGCGTCATCGGTTCCGGCAGGGCTTCAAGCGCCGTTGCAGGTTCCGCCACCGGGAAAATGGGCGGAACATCCCCCCCGGAAACCGGCTCCTGCCAGACAACCTCCGCCGAAACCCCCGGGACAGCAACCGGCGCCGCATGCAGGCGGGCAAGCAGATACCCGCCGCCCGCAAGCGCCGATGCGAGAACAATCCCGGAAATGAGGCGTCCGTGTTTCATCATTTCTCCGCGGAACGGTTGAACAGGCTGAGCCCGCGCAGGAGGTCAAGGGCGCGTGTCAGCTGGTAATCCGGCTGTTCATCGGCCTTGGGGTCACCCTTGGCATCCTTGGCATCCTTGGCGTCCTTGCCGTTGTCCTTGGGCTTGTCGGCCTTGGGCTCCGGCTTTTTGGCATCATCCGGCTTCGCTCCGGCATCCGCATCCTTCTTGTTGGGATTCTTGAGGGCGCCGTGCAGGTCGGCTTCACTGTAGCCCTTCGGCTGGTCGATCTCCTCGATTTTCGCGGGCTTGACCTCGATGTCGGGAACAATGCCCTCGGCCTGGATGGAACGGCCGGACGGCGTGAAATAGCGCGCCGTGGTAAGGCGGATGGCCTTGTCGCCAGCGGCGTTCACCGGAACGATGGTCTGCACCGAACCCTTGCCGAAAGTCTTGACGCCCATGAGCACCGCGCGCTTCTGGTCCTGCAGCGCGCCCGCCACGATTTCCGCGGCCGAGGCGGAACCGCCATTGACCAGCACCACCACCGGCTTGCCTTTGGCGAGGTCGCCCGCCGTTGCATTGTAGCGCTTGATGTCTTCGGGCTTGCGGCCGCGGGTCGAAACGATTTCGCCGCGCTCCAGGAAGTCATCGGACAGGGCGACCGCCTGGTCGAGCAGGCCGCCGGGATTGTTGCGCAGGTCGAGGACATAGCCGACCAGCTTGTCTCCGATCTCCTTGTCGAGCGCCGCCATCGCGACCTCGATGCCCGGCTGCGTCTGCGTGTTGAAGGTGGTTACGCGGACATACCCCACATTGCCTTCCGCGCGGAATTTCACCGACTTGACCTTGATGATCGCCCGCGTAAGCTTGAGGTCGAACGGTTCTCCGCTTTCGCCACGGATGATCGTGACCGTGATCTCGGTGCCTTCCGGCCCGCGCATCTTGTCAACCGCATCATTGAGGGAAAGGCCCATCACCGGTTCGCCGTCAAGCTTCACGATGAGATCGCCCGCCTCTATGCCCGAACGCGCGGCCGGCGTGTCGTCGATCGGCGACACGACCTTCACCACCCCGTTTTCCATCGTCACTTCGATGCCGAGGCCGCCAAACTCGCCCTTGGTCTGCACCTGGACGTCCTTGAATGCCTTCTGGTCGAGGAATTCGGAATGGGGATCGAGCGCGGTGAGCATGCCGTTGATGGCGTTCTCCACCAGTTTCTCGTCGGACACTTCCTCGACATACTGCGCCCGCACCCGCTCAAAAACGCCGCCAAACAGGTCGAGCTGTTCATAGGTGTTCGCCGCCGGATTCTTCGGCGCCTCCTTGTCGGCCGCAAATGCGCCGCCGCCAAGGGCCATGGCCCCCGCAAACACCGCAAACATCATTTTCCGCATCATTTTTGCCTCTTTCCTGCAGCAGCGAGGACCCACGCCGGGTCAACCGGATCGCCATCCTTGCGCAACTCAAAATACAACTCCGGCGCAACGGGACCTCCCGCTCCACCCATCACTCCAACCGGCTCGCCGCGCGAAACGTCTTCCCCCACATGGGCGTCGATGCGCGCAAGTCCCGCAAGCAAGGCATGATAACCGCCCATGCCCTCGATAATCAAGAGATGCTTGTAGGAACGGAACGGCCCGGCAAAAACCACCCGCCCCGCCATGGGGGCAACCACCATGCCTTCGGCAGGCGCGGAAATGCTGATCCCCTGCTGGGAAACGCCAAAGGAATCCTTGTCGCCAAAGAAGCGGATGACTTTGCCTGCCACCGGCTGCACCGCGGGCGGCATGGGTGCGGGCGGCGCGGTTTTCCGCTGCTTCTGCCCCGCGGCCTTCTTCTGCCGCGCCTTTCTTTCATTCTCAAGCCGCGCCATGAGGTCGCGCAAATCCTTCACCTGCCGCGACAGCTTCTCCTGCGCCGCCTGTGCCGCCTTTCGCCGCTCGCCCAAAAGGCCGTAGCTGCGTTCGCGCTTCCCCGCGAGCACCTCCAGCTCCTTCCGGCGGGAGGCGATATCCTCCATCACCGGCTCAAGCGCCTTGCGCCGTTCATCGATCGCCGCGCGCGCCTTCCCGATTTCGGAAAGCTCGTCCGCAACCGCAAGCGCCTGCCGCTCAAGCTCGGGCAACACGCCCCGGAGGATGATCGCGCTTTTGATCATGCCGTCCGCATCTCCGGGCCCGGCGAAGGCGACCTCGGGCGGCAGGCGCCCCAGGCGCACAAGGCTGATCGCAAGTTTCTCCTGCCCCGCCCTGCCCGCGGCAAGCCGCCTTTCAGCCGCGTTCTGCCGACGGGTCAGGATGCCGATTTCATCCTCCAGCCTTGACGCCTCGTTTTCCCTGACGCGCATGTTCCCCGCGAGCTTCACCATGTCGCGGCGCAAGCCATCCATTTCCTTGCGCACGGCCCCTTCGTTGCGTTTCATTTCCTGTTCGAGCGCCTTTTGCCGCGCCATTTCCTGCTCGACGGCGCGCAGTTGCGCCGACGGCTTCCCGGCAGCAAACGCCCCCGTCGATGCGAGGAAAAGCAGGAGGAAGGCGGGGAATTTACGCATGGACGATGAGGCTTTTCCCCGTCATTTCGGCAGGCTGCGGCATGCCCATGACCTCAAGCAGCGTGGGCGCGATGTCGGCAAGGCGCCCGTCGCGGATCTCCTTCGCCACCCCGCCCGCCAGCACGGCCGGAACCGGATTGGTGGTGTGCGCCGTATGCGGCCCGTGGGTGGTTTCGTCATACATTTTTTCGCAGTTGCCATGGTCGGCCGTGACGAACAGCGCCCCGCCCTGTTTGAGAACCGCGGCCTCCAGCCGCCCCAGACAGGCATCAACCGTCTCGAGCGCCGAAACCGCCGCCGCGAGAAAGCCGGTATGCCCCACCATGTCGGGATTGGCGAAGTTGACGACCACGAGGTCGTAGATGCCGGAATTCACCGCCTCGACCAGCTTGTCGGTCACCGGGATCGCCGACATTTCCGGCTGCAAATCATAGGTCGCAACCTTGGGCGACGGGATGAGGATGCGATCCTCGCCCGGATACATTTTCTCCTCGCCGCCGTTGAAGAAGAAGGTAACGTGCGGGTATTTCTCGGTTTCGGCGATGCGGAGCTGCCTGAACCCTGCCGCCGACACCACCTCGCCCAGCACCTTTTCAAGCTTTTCCGCCGGGAAGAGGATATGCATGATGCGGGTGAGGTCTTCCGAATATTCGGCCATTGCCACCGCATCGGCGAAAGCGATTTTGCGGCCGCGGTCAAAGCCGTCGAATTTCTCGTAAAGCAGGGCTGCAAGAATTTCGCGCGCGCGGTCGGCCCGGAAATTGGCCATCAGCACCGCATCGCCATCCTTCATGCCCGCATATCCCGCGGATGCCACCGGCAGCACGAACTCGTCATTCACATTTGCGGCATAGCTGGATTCAATCGCCGCAACCGCATCGGTAAAGCCGCCTTCGGCTTTTTGCGTGATGACGCGGTAAGCCTTTTCCACCCGGTCCCAGCGCTTGTCGCGGTCCATGCCGTAATATCTTCCGCCGAGCGTCGCCACTTTCACGCCCTTCATGCCCGCGATGCCCTTCTGGAATGCGGCCATCTGTTCGGCGGAACTCTTGGGCGGCACGTCGCGGCCGTCGAGGAAGGCGTGGACGGCAACCGGGATACCGGCGTCGGAAAGCGCGCCGCAAAGCGCCTGCATGTGTTTCTGGTGCGAATGCACGCCGCCCGGCGACAGCAGGCCCATGAGGTGGCAGGTTCCACCCGACGCCCTCAACTTTTCGATCATGGCGAGGAGGACAGGGTTTTGGGCGATTGCGCCCGTTTCAACCGCCGCATCGATTCGCGGCAGATCCTGCATCACCACGCGGCCGGAGCCGATGTTGAGGTGCCCGACTTCCGAATTGCCCATCTGCCCGGCCGGCAAGCCGACATCGAGCCCCGACGCCTGCAGGAGGGAATGGGGATTTTCCGCCCATATCCTGCGGAAATTGGGCATCTTTGCGACGGTGGTGGCGTTGTCGGGCGCTGCCTCGCGCCAGCCGAAGCCGTCAAGGATGCAAAGAACGACGGGACGAATGCGGGCCATGTCTGACACTCCTATCCAGGAAATGGTTTTTCGTGTTATACCTCTTCAGGGTGAAAAAATACACAACCGATTGCAGGACAATGACGCTCGAGGAACTGACCGGAAATTTTGCGCTGCTGGAGAATTGGGATGACCGCTATGGCTATCTCATCGAGCTTGGCGCGCGCCTACCGCCCATGCCGGACGGCCTCAAGACCGATGCCACCCTCGTTCCCGGCTGCGCCAGCCAGGTGTGGATCGCCCCCCTGCCCGTCGGCCCCAATGGCGGCATGGCCTTTGCCGCCGACAGCGATTCGCAGATCGTGCGCGGCCTCATCGCCATCCTGATGATCGCCTTTTCCGGCAAAACCCCGCAGGAGATCCTGGCTTTCGACATCGCTCCGGTTTTTGAGAAACTGGGCCTTGCCGACCACATCAGCGCGAACCGGAAAAACGGCTTTGCCGCCATGACCTCGCGCATCAGGGCGCTGGCGGCGGGGGCCGGCGCATGAGCGAAGCCAGGCTCACCATCCTTCCCGGAAGCGCAACCTCCGCCGCCTGCCTGATGTTCGGCCGCGTCGAGGTGGAAAACATCGGCGATATCGCGGACACGCTCGAAACC
>Ga0265297_10007415_pt1 | contig 15218 bp, 23 predicted proteins | sample Munlanlwell13791_FD_192502 | JGI IMG/M metagenome (GOLD analysis project Ga0265297, IMG submission 192502) | Leachate microbial communities from a municipal landfill in Southern Ontario, Canada - Leachate well 137-91 | ecosystem: Engineered > Solid waste > Landfill > Unclassified | place... | reverse complement strand
TAATTGGATTTATTTCTGTATTTTTTATAATAATGTTTTATTTAATTTTACGAAATAAAAGAAAGTCAAAAGTAAAAGAGGATTTAAATTTTAATTAGATATTTTTCCTAATCAAAACTTTTATAAATGTAGATTAAGATTTCTCTTTATGGAACTTAAGATTATTAAGAACGAGAAGGAAGAACTTGAAGTTGAGATTGATAGTTTGACGATTGCAGAGATTTTGAGAACTTATTTGAATAAAGATTCTGCTGTTACATTCGCTGCTTGGAAAAGAGAACACATTACAAAACATCCGATTCTTTTAGTTAAGACAAAAGGCAAGGTTGCAAAAAAAGCAATTGACGACGCTGTTTCTGCAATAACAAAAGATTTGGAAAAAGTTGAAGCTGACTTTAAGAAGTTGAAATAAGATGAAAAGATTTTTTGATAAATATTTTCCTAAAAGAATTAGGGGAAAAACATTAGAAGATGATCCTTCTGTTATAGAAAAAATTCTTGGTGTTCCAATTATCCTTGAAGAGATTTCTGGTGCGTGGAAAGAAAGAGGAGTTTTTGTTAAAGAGAATGAAGATTACACTTTTTTATCAAGACATTATTTTGAACCTGAAAAAAATGGGCGTGGGAATATGATTGTCTCGCGAGGGATTTCTAATGAATCTATATTAATTGATAAAGGGCAATTTAATTATGTAATAAAATTTGGTTTTGGTGGCGGAGGGTGTGGAATCTTTGACGAATTTTATCCGAATATCCCTCCTGAAAAAGATTTTTGGGGATTAAAAAAAGGCTGGTTGCTTTATGATAAACTTTTGGATATTTCAGGAATTTACAAAGTTCGAAAAGTAAACTAAGATTTATAAATTAAGAAAATATATAACTATATGGCAAAAAAGATGAGTGAGCGAAAAGAAGCGTGGTTTAGAATTATTGTTGCTGTAATTAGTGGTGTAATTTTGTCTGTTTGGTCAAATTTGGTTTGGATTCTTCTTATTTTGAATTGGTTAATTACAATCTTTAGTGGAACGCGAAGTAAGGGAATTGCAGAATTTTGTGAATACTGGAATACTGAAATGTACAAATTTGCGAGATATATGACCTTTGTTTCTAACAAGCGCCCTTTCCCTTTTACAAGTTTGGAGAAGATGAGTAAATTTAATTAAGAGTATAATAATACTTATTAATAAGAATTTTATTTTCTTTTTATGGATTTTAAGAAAGTTGAGAAGATTTCTACAGGAAGTTTTGATTTAAATAAATGGCTTTATGGAGGTTATGAAAAAGGAATTATTACAATGATTGCTGGACCGCCGGGGAGTGGAAAAACGAATATGTCTATTTTAGTTGCTTGCAGTCAGGCGAAAAAAGGAAACAAAGTTATTTTTATTGATACTGAAAGCGGATTTTCTTCTGAAAGAGTTAAGCAAATTGTTGGTGAGAATTTTGAGGAAATTTTGAAAAATATTTTATTAATTAGTCCGTCGAATTTTGACGAGCAGAAAAAGTTTTTTGCAACTTTGAATAATCATTTAAGGAAGGAACAAATTAGTTTAATTGTCGTCGACGGAATGGCGATGCTTTATCGTTTGGAACTTGGGACTGCTCGCGAGGAAAATAAAGTTAAAGAAATAAATAGTGAAGTTGCAAAACAGATGAAACTTCTTGCAGAAATTTCTAGGAAACAAGATATTCCAATTATAATTACAAATCAAGTTTATCAAGGATTTTTATCAGAAGAAGATTGGAAAAAAGGTGTTGAAAGAGATGTGAATATCGTCGGGGGAGATTTATTTCAATATTGGAGTAAATGTATATTTGTTTTGAAAAATGAAAAAGGAAAACGAAGAGCGATTTTGAAAAAACATCGGAGTTTGCCTGAAAAAGAATTGGATTTTGAAATTCGGAATGAAGGAATTTTTAGAAAAAGATGGATTTAAATGAAAATATAAAATTTGAAGTTATAAAAAAAATAAGTGAAACTAGTTTTAGAAATCGGAATTTGAAAAATGTTTCAAAACTGGATAGTAATTCTCCGCCGAGTGTTTTTATTGGAAGTAAATTAAAATATCCTTTAGTTAATGTTGGGATTTTAAGCCCTTTAGAAAGAGATGAAAATGCGTGGGTTTACGACGACGCGAAATATTGGGCGAAAAATAATTTTGAAATTAAAGATGTTTTGAAATTGCGAGATAATTTAATTAATTCAAGATTTCAAAGTCAAGTTTATGATTCAAGGATGAATAAAAAATTTGTTGAAATTGCGCAGGAAATTGCGATTGCATCAAATCCTGTTGATGTTGAAATTGAATTAAAAAATAAATTAAATTTTGAAAGAAAAAAAGATAAAGTTTTGACTTCGAATGGAATGCACGCGGGTTTGAAAAATGCGAAAGTTATTGGTAATGTAAAAGTTCATCAGAAAGTTGATAAGGTTATTAACGACGAAATAAAATCTGTTGAAGGAATGGAAATTCTTTATAAAAATAATTTTTCAGAATATACTTTAAGTAAAATTCTTTCTGTTGGTGTTTTAGGTTTGAAGAAAAATAAAAAGTTTGTTCCGACGAGATGGAGCATTACAGCGACGGACGATTCTTTAGGAAAAATGCTTTTGAAAAAAATTAGAGATTACAAAATTGTAGAAGATCACAGTTTATTTTTTGGAGAGTTTTTGGGAAATTGTTATTTGATAATTTTGCTTCCTGAAGTTTGGAGTTATGAACTTTTTGAATTGTATTTGCCTGGAAGTTCGTGGAATCCGTCTGAGGAAATTAAAGCGTCGACAGATTATGAAGATTTTTATGGAAGGAAAGAATATGCTTTTAATTGCGCTGGAGGTTATTATGCGTCGCGTCTTCCGATAATTGAATATTTAAATTCAATAAAAAGACAAGCAGGGGTTTTGGTAATAAGAATTGAAACACCTTCGTATTGGGCAGGTTTGGGAGTTTGGGTTGTTCGTGAAAGTGTTAGAAAAGCAATTGAAAAAGGAATTATGAAATTTCAAGATTTGAATGAAGTTTTGGAAAGCACGAGAAAAATTGGAAAAATAAAATATAGTTTTGATTCTGAAAATATCTTTAAAAAAAGTAAATTACTTCATCAAGTTAAAACACAGAAAAAATTAAGTGAATGGTTTTAACCAATTCTCGTGCCGTTTGCGATTTCCGATTCTGGAGAAATTAAAACAACTTCAGAATGTTCTTCGTTCGACGCTGCTAAAAGCATTCCTTGGCTTTCTACTCCTTTTAATTTTCTCGGTTTTAAATTTGAAAAATAAATTATTTTCTTTCCAACTAAATTTTCTTTAGAATAAAAATTTTTAATTCCTGCGCAGATTGTTCTCTCACCTAATTCACCAACATCAATTTTTAATTTCCATAATTTATCTGCGCCTTCAATTTCTTCAATTTCTTTTATTTCTGCAACTCGTAAATCAATTTTTTCCCAGTCTGAAAATTCTGTTTGTTCTGTCATTTTTAATTATATGTTTTTTTATCTTTAAATTTTAAAGTTATACTTCCACGTCCGTATTGAATATCACAATTATTAACAAAATTTTCCAAACCTTTTTCAAATTGATTTCTTTGTTCTTTGGTAAGAACTGGTTTTCTTTCAAAATATTTTTCTTTAAATCGTTGATAAAAATTTTTTACCATTTTATTTTAAATCTACTTTTTTAAATAAAATCTCTGACTTTTTAATTTTATTCTCTTTCAAAGGTTCTTTTATTTTTTCATATTTTATTTCAAAACCGAACTGCTTCGCAATTTTTTCCGAAGCTGAAGGAATAAAAGGTGAAAGTAAAATCGCAATTGCTTTAATTGAATCTGCGAGTTCATACAAAACTTTTTTGTCGTGAGTTTCCCAAGGTTTTTTACTTTGAACATATTCATTGCATAAATCAATAAAAGAGAAAATCTCATTCAACGCTTTGTCTGTTTCATAATTTTCAAAATGTTTTTCAATTTCTTTTAATTTCAATTTTTTCAAAAGTTTATTTTCAGTTTTTTCCAAACCATATTTTTCAATCAACGCAGAAACTCGTGAAACTAAATTCCCTAATTTATCTGCGAGTTCATTATTTCTTTTTATTAAAATTTCCTCAGAATAATCAGAATCTTCAAAAACAGAACATCTTAATAAAGAATATCTTACAGAATCTGCGCCGTATTTGTCGACGAGAACAAATGGATCTATGACATTTCCTAAACTTTTTGACATTTTTTGTCCTTGTAAATTTAAGTAGCCGTGAACTAAAAGTTTTTTTGGAAGTTTGTAATCAGAAGAAAGTAAAATTGCTGGCCAGATTACAGAATGGAACCAGTTAATTCCTTTCCCGACGACGTGCAAATCTGCAGGCCAGAACTCTTGTTTTTTTCCTGAACCAGAAATATAATTTATCAACGCATCAAACCAAACATAAACTTTGAAATTTTCGTCGAGAGGAAAATCAATTCCCCATTCAGAATTTTTTCTTGTAATGCATAAATCTTTTAAATCGTCTTCTTTTAATCTTGAAAGGATTTCATTTTTTCTTGATTCTGGAACAACACAATCTTTCACAAATTTTTCAATTTGTTTTTTGTATTTTGATAATTTAAAAAAATACGCTTCTTCTTTTAAAACAGAAATTTTTTTATTAGGGTGTTCTGGACATTTCCCGTCGACTAAATCTTTTTCAGTTTTGTAAGCTTCGCATCCGTAACAATAAAGTCCTTCATAATTTTTTTTGTAAATATCGTTGTTGTCAAATGCTTTTTTTATTATTTCTTTTGAAATGTCAACATGCCTTTTTTCTGTTGTCCGAATAAAATCGTCGTTGCTCAAATTTAATTTTTTGCAAAGTTCAATAAAACTTTTTGAATTCTTGTCAACAAATTCTTTTACAGGAGTTTTTGCTTCTTTTGCTGCTTGCGAATTTTTTTGTGCGTTCTCGTCGGTTCCTGTCAAAAACCAAACTTTATTTCCAATTAATTGATTCCATCTTGCTAAAGCATCAGCTAAAGTTTTCTCAAACGCGTGCCCGATGTGGGGCTTTGCATTTACATAATCAATTGCAGTTGTAACATAAAATTTTTTCATAATAAAATCAAAAGAACGATGTATAAAAAATTAACTATAATAATATTTAAATTAATTATTGTATTAAAGAAGATAAGCGCAGTTAGTTTATCGGCAGAATTCAAGCTTCCCAAGCTTGTGAGCCGGGTTCAATTCCCGGACTGCGCATCCTAAAATTATTTAAATCAAAATGAGTGTATTCTATTATGTTTAAAAAAGAAAAATGTCCAAAATGTAAGAAGAAAATTAATGATAAATATAGTTATTGCCCTTATTGTGGAGCAAATCTTGGTGAGGATGAAGAAGATTGGGGAATGCTCGGGAAAAATGATTTTCAAGAATTAACAAACGAATTGAAACTTCCTTTTGGATTAAATTCAATTTTTAATTCAGTTATGAAGAATTTAAGTAAAGAATTAGAAGGACAATTTAATGAAAAAAATTCTACGAAAAAGACAATAAAAAAAGACGGGATTAGTATTAGTATTTCTACTTTTGGAAATGGTGCGCCGAGAATAAATGTTAGGGAAATGGGAAAACCTTCTCAGAAAAAAGAAATTCCTAAATTTAAACAAACTCTTTTTACAAGAGAAAAAGCGCAGGAATTTTTGAATTTACCGAGGGAAGAACCTAAAACAAATCTTAAAAGATTATCTAATAAAGTTATTTATGAACTTGAAATTCCTGATGTTTCGGATTTGGAAAATATTTCGATTGTTAAATTAGAAAATAGTATTGAGATTAAAGCGATTGGAAAGAAAAAATCTTATTCAAAGATTATCCCAATAAATCTTCCGATAAATAATTATAACTTGTCAGACGGGAAATTAGTTGTAGAATTAAACGCAAAATCGTAATATAAAAACTTTTAAATAAAGTTTATTCTTGATAAAAATATTGATATTATAATAGTCGAAATGTTTAGACATTTTCCTATTATTTTATTAATAATATGAGGCTGTAGTTCATGGGTTTTTCTTTTAGAAAAGAAAAGCTACAATGTAAAAGAAAATTACATTACATGGTAGAAATGTTTAAAATACATTCCTTCGCTACAACCATATAAACTATGAGGCTGTAGCTCACGGGTTTCTTTAAACGAAAGAAAGAAACTAAGATGGTAGAAATGTTTAAAATACATTCCTTCGCTACAACCATATAAACTATGAGGCTGTAGCTCAGCCAGGTTAGAGCACTGCTCTGATAATGATTTATCAGAAAGGCAGGGGTCCACAGTTCAAATCTGTGCAGCCTCATAAAAATTAAAGAAAATATTTATAAACATTAAAAAATTAAATTGTTTATGAAAAGAGGAAAAAGAGATTTTAAATTGTCAAATCGTTGGCTTTATACTTTTATAATTTTAGGAATTTTTGCTGTTGTTGGTGTTGGAGTTTATGCTGCATATCCTGCTTCTGGTGCTGGACATAATGCTGATGAAATTGATTTTAGTGGAGTTGGGAATATTATTTCATCTGGGTATATTCATGGAAGTACAACTGGGGGAAATGCAAATTTGGGAAGTTCAGCATATGAAATTTCAGGAACAAACATTGCAGGACAAACTGTTTATTCTTATGGTTCAATGTGTGTTGGAAATTCTGTGCATGATTGTTCTGGGACTGGAGGAACAGTTATTACTTCAAGTGATGTTTCTACAGGGACTGTTTATACCGGTAATTGGTTCCGTTCATATGGGCAATCAGGATGGTATTCTCAAACTTATGGTGGGGGTTGGTATATGATTGATACAACTTGGATAAGGGCATATAATGGTAAATCTATTTATACACCTTCAGAAATTCAAGCGGGGGGAAATATGTATGCGGCTTCTTTTATTTATTCTTCAGATGAATCTTTGAAGACAAATATTACATTATTAAATAATGCTTTAGAAAAAGTGAAACAACTTGAAGGAGTTTCATTTAACTGGAAAAATACAGGCAGAGCAGATATTGGACTCATTGCACAAGATGTTGAGAAAGTTATTCCTGAAATTGTTCATACTAATGAAGAAGGTTTGAAATCTGTTGAATATGGAAATTTAGTTGCAATCTTAATTGAAGCAGTTAAAGAGCAACAAGAAGAAATTGATTCTCAAGATTATAAAATTGATTCATTACAAAAACAAATTGATGAGTTAAGAAATTAAAATGAGTTTGAATAAAAAAATTTTAATTATTTTTGGAGTATTGTTTTTTGGAACTTTGTTATTTGTTCCTTATGTTAATGCAAGTATTCCTACAGAATGCAATGTTAATATAAACTGGGGTTCTATAACTATTCAAGGTAATGTTTGTAAAAAAGTAGCACCTGGAGAAACTGAAAGTTTTCATCTATATTCTACAATTTTTTCAATAAAAAATAATGCCCAAGTAAATTATTTTATCCCTTATCTTGCTGAATCTGAACGACACGCTTTTTTAAATTCTGCAATTGCAAATCCTAGTTTAGAGGTTATCCCTAATGTAGGTAGTATGTGTTTTAAGAGATGTGCAGATGAAGGAAAAACATGCAGTACTAATATGCAGAATATGGTGTATGTTTTTTATGCTAGTAAAAATCTAATTTATAATTCAAATACAGGTCTTTACACATTTACTGTCTCTAATGATGCAAGTAGAACTAGGTATGCTTATACTTTAGTAGGAAGTAGTGTTTTGTGTCAAAATTCTGTTTTCGGAGACCCAAGACCTGGAGAGAAAAAATTCTGTTTTTATCCTGTTACTTGTCCAGGTGCAACTCCTGAAGAACCTTCAAGTGGTGGAAGTAGTAGTGGAAGTTCTGGTGGAGGAAGTCAAACTCCTCCGAGTTGTCCGATGGGTACATCTAATTGTGGAATGGATTGTTGTGGAGCAGGTCAGACATGTTATCAAAATAGTTGTTGTACCCCTACTGTTGTGGATTCTTCTACAGTTAGTTGTGGTAGTGAATATTTAGGGGGAGATGGTTGTGGAGGTTCATATTCTGGAGTGGGTTCTTACTGCTCTGATGGTTATTCTTGTACAACTGTTGGGTGCCTCAAACCCCCAACACTAAATAGATAAAAGGAGGTAAAAAAATGAAAAATAATTTAAGAGGAAAGATTGTGCTTAAGATTTTAATAGGAATTGTTTTAGTTTTAACTTTTGTATTGGGAATTAATGAAATTTGGATGGGTCTTTTTGCAACAAGTTTATTAAATCTCTTCCAACCTTTTATTGCTTTAAGATTATTCTATATTATCTTAGGAATTTCAGCAATTATAGTATCTGTTATTCTTTCAATAAAGACATTTAGAAAATAATCTTGATTATTTTTATTTTTTTCCTTGAAAAGATTTTTAAACTAACTTTTTTTAATTAGATTATGACAAGACAAAAAATATTTTATATTTTTATCTCATTCGCTAAACAGGAGTTTATCAAATGAAAGGATTTTATCATTTTATAAGAGAAGCTTGGAAAAAACCAGATGTAAAAACACTTAGAGAAAGAATGATTGGGTGGAGAAAAGGAAATGTTTTTACTAAGGTAGATAAGCCGTTAAGATTGGATAGAGCACGAGCTTTGGGTTATAAAGATAAGAAAGGAATTGTTGTAGTTCGAGTTAGAATTAAGCGAGGAGGGCATAAAAGACCTCGTCCTGCAAAAGGAAGAAGAAGTAAGAGAATGCACACAAATAAGAATTTAATGATGAATTACAAGTGGATTGCAGAACAAAGAACAGGAAGTAAATACAAGAATCTTGAAGTTCTTAATTCTTATCAAATAGGAAAAGATGGAATGAATTATTTTTATGAAGTAATTTTGGTTGACCCTTCTAAAAAAGAAATTCAAACAGATAAAAATTTGAAATGGATTGTTAACAATAAAAAACGTGCAACAAGAGGGTTGACTTCTGCAGCGATTAAGTCAAGAGGATTAAGAAATTAATATCTAAATCTTTAAATAAAATTCTAATTCTTTTTTTATGAAATTACAAGACAGAATTGATTGTTATGCAGATAATAGAATAGAAGACATTCCTTCAAATGAGAAAATTAATGATTTACTTTCTATGTTGTTTATTCCGGGTTCTTTAACTCTTTTCAGTAAAAAAATTGTTGATTCAAGATATCCTACAAAAGATATTGGTGAAAAATTTTATTGTTATTTTATGAATAAAATGCCAGAAGCCGTTATTTTAGATGGAATAAAACTTGCGGGTTATATTCAGATTGCAAAAGGGCTTGTAGATTTGTTTTAATTAATGAGAATAATATTTTTCTAAAGTATTATCTCTTTCAAAAATTCTGTCTTCTAAATTTATTCCTTTAAATTCATCTTCTATTCTCTGAATAAAATTTTCACTTATCATTCCTTCTTTTTTTAATAAATCAAAATAATTTATTATTCTTTCATAATGAGGAGATTTGTAAAAAAGTAAAGTATTCAATTTTTTTATTTTTCCTTCGCCGTTGAATTGGTTATTAAAAATTAATTTCATCCTTTTTAGATTTGGTTTTTCTATCTTCATTTCTTCTACAAAAAGAGAAAGAATATGTCCGAAAGGTATCGCTCTTTTATTTAAATTATAGCCGTATTTTTTTAATGCATTTGTTTCAGGAGTAATTACTTTTTTCATAATATAGAATTGTCTTCTACTTATTTAAGGAAAATTATTTTCTAAAATATATTTCACAAACTATATAAACTAACTTTTGTTATTTTTATTATTAAAGAGGAAAATGTTATCACAAGAACCAATAGATTTAGATAAAGTTTCTAAGGAAGATATTGATAAGGAAATTCTTAGGTTGGGAATAATTGCAGAACTCGACGCTATAAATCTTTATGAGCAACTCGCAGCGAAGACAAAAAATAAAAAAATTAGAGAAGTATTTTTAGATATCGCGAAAGAAGAGAAAACTCACGTCGGAGAATTTCAAACTTTGCTTTTAGAATTTGATAAGGAACAGGTTGAAGAACTTGAAAAAGGAAAGCAAGAAGTTGAGGAGATGAAAGATTAGATGAAAAAGAAATTTTGGTTTAGAAAAAGAAAAGGATTATTCTCTAAAGATTTGGGATATGGTTGGGTTCCTGTTTCTTGGGAAGGGAACATAACAATTTTATTATTTATTTTAGCAAACATCGTCGGAAATATTTATTTTGGATTTCCCTACGCAGAAAATTCAGTAATTAAATTTTTATTTATGTTGGGATTTTCAATGATTTTATTTGCAATAATCGCAAAATTCAAAACAAAAAATGACAAATAAAAAAGAGATTTACAAATGTGAAGTTTGTGGAAATATTGTTGAAGTTTTACACGACGGAGTTGGGACTTTAGTTTGTTGTGGACAACCGATGAATTTGATGAAAGAAAAAACTGAAGAAGAAGGTAATGAGAAACATATTCCTGTAATTTTAGAAAATGAAGAAGGTGTTAATATAAAAGTTGGTTCTGTTGAACATCCTATGACTCCAGAACATCATATTGAATGGATTGAAATTTCTACTGAGAACGGAGAATCAAAAAAATTCTTAACTCCCGACGATAAACCTGAAGCAAATTTTCCTGTAAAAAATAAAAATATAAAAGCAAGAGAATACTGTAATATTCATGGGCTTTGGAGAAATAATGAAAAAGAAAAATAAAAAAAATAATCTAAAAGAAAAACTTATCTGGATTCCAAGAAGTTTAGCAATTCTTTACATTTTGTTCTTAAGTTTGTTTGCATTGGATACTCCTTTTGGAATTGGGTTTTTAATTCATTTAATTCCTTCATTTATTTTAATTGCATTTTTAATTTTCAGTTGGAAAGAATCAAAACTTGCTGGAACTCTTTTTGGTTTGTTTGGACTTGGAACAATTATATTTTTTAATACTTATAGAGAATTAATATCTTTAATTGTAATTTCTTTAATTCCAATTTTAATTGGGGTGTTTTTTTATTTTCAGAAAAATCCAAAACATTAAAAAGTTTGTCTACATAAAAAAAACATGGTGATAAATTTTTTTCAGTTTTTGGGCGCGGTTGGATTAGTTTTGATTTCTGCAGGGGTTTTGATTATTAATAGAAAACAACAAAATTTTTATTATATTTTTGGAGGTATTTTTTTATTAGTTTATAGTATTAGTCTTGCTAATTTTATTTTCATTACATTGCAATCTGTTTTTATTTTAGCTGCAATTTATGATTTAATTAAATTAAAAAAATAAAATGAGATATAAAAAACTTGCAGAATTGTATAATTCTCTTTCATCGACGACAAAGCGTCTTGAAAAGATTGAAATTCTTTCGAATTTTTTAAAAGAAATTTCTGAAGAGGATAAAGATGTTTTGTACTTATTATTGGGTGAGATTTATCCAGAATATGATGAAAGAAAAATTGGAATTTCTAGTCAACTTGCAATTAAGGCAATTTCAAAAGCAACTGGGAATGAAAAAGATAAAGTTGTGAAAGAGTGGAAAGTTATTGGTGATTTGGGGAAAGTTGCTGAAAAATTAACTCAGAAGAAAAAGCAATCAACTTTGCAAAGTCATATTTTAACGACAGAAAAAGTTTTGGAAAATTTGCGGAAACTTCCTGCTCTCGAGGGTAAAGGAACAGTTGATAAAAAGATTTCTTTAATTACAGAATTACTTACCTCAGCGTCGCCGATTGAGGCACTTTATCTTGTGAGGACTTTGATTGGTGATTTGAGAATTGGTATTCAAGAGAGCACGGTTCGTGAAGCGATGACAAGTGCTTTTTTTAAAGGTAATAAAGAATCTGCGTTGAAAGTTCAAGATGCGATTAATAAGGCAAATGATTTAGCAGAAGTTTTTGAAATGGCGAGGACTGGAAAAGAAAAAGAATTGAAGAAAATTAAAATTGAAGTTGGTAAGCCGATTAAAGCAATGCTCGCAGAAAAAGTGAAAACAATAAAAGATGGATTTAATGCCGTCGGTAAACCTTGTGCTGTGGAATATAAATATGACGGATTTAGATTAATAATTCATAAAAAGGGTGAGAAGGTTTTGCTTTTTACAAGAACTTTAGAAAATGTTACAAAACAATTTCCTGAAGTTGCAGATTATATTAAGAAATTTGTCGACGGGGATTCTTTTATTTTAGATTCTGAAGCAGTTGGTTTTGATAAAAAGACAAAAGAATACAAACCTTTCCAGAGTATTAGTCAGAGAATAAAAAGAAAATATGATATTGAAAAAATAAAAAATGAACTTCCTGTTGAAGTAAATGTTTTTGATGTTTTATTTTATGAAGGGAAATCTTTTCTTAATGAACCTTTCAAAAAAAGAACTGAACTTATAAGAAAAATAATTAAAAATCATCCTTATAAAATAATTCATTCTAAACAAATTATAACTGGCGACGAAGAGAAAGCAAAGGAGTTTTACAAAAAAGCATTGAAAGATAATCAAGAAGGGGTGATGATGAAAAATCTTGATGCTAATTATAGTCCTGGAAGAAGAGTTGGTAATATGGTAAAGATGAAACCTGAAGAAAAAGATTTGGACTTGGTAATTACTGGTGGAGAATATGGAACAGGAAAACGTTCTGGATGGATTTCAAGTTTTATTTTGTCTTGTAGAGACGGAGATAAATATTTAGAAATAGGAAAAGTTGGAACTGGTTTTAAAGAAAAATCAGAACAAGGAATTTCTTTTGAGGAATTAACAGAAAAAGTTAAACCTTTGATTTTCGGAGAAAAAGGGAAAACTGTGAAAATAAAACCGAAGATAATTGTTTCTGTTACTTATCAAGAAATTCAAAAATCACCGACGTATTCTTCTGGTTTCGCGTTGAGGTTTCCGAGATTTACTGCTTTACGTCCTGACAAACCCTTATCTGAAGTAAATTCTTTAAAAGAAATAGAAAAAGATTTTGAAAAGCAGAAACGGAACTGGCAATACGGATAAAAAACCTTTATAAAGGAAATTTCTTTTAATATTTAATAAAATGGCGCAAGATAGTAATTACAAAATTCAAAACATCGTCGCAACTGCTTCTCTTGGGAAACCAGTTCCTTTAACAAAATTAGCGAGAACTCAACCAAATACAGAATATAATCCAGATACTTTTCCAGGTTTAGTTTTAAGAATTAAAGAACCAAAATCTGCTGTTTTAGTTTTCTCGTCGGGGAATCTTGTTTGCACTGGAACAAAGTCTACAACACAAGTTAGATTGGTTATTGACGCTGTTATAAAACAATTAAAAAAAATAAATGTTAATATTACTACAAAACCAAAAATTACTGTTCAAAATATTGTTGCTTCAGGAACAATTAATTTAAAATTGAACTTAAACTTTTTAGCTTTGGAAATGGAAAATACAGAATATGAACCCGAACAATTTCCTGGTTTGGTTTACAAGTTAGACGAACCGAATGCGACTTTTCTTTTATTTAGTAATGGTAAACTTGTTTGCACTGGGACAAAAAATAAAGAGCAACTTGAAACAAGTATGGTTCAATTATTAAAGAATGTAAAAGTTGCTTTAAAGAATTATAAATAATTAAACTTTAAATCTTAACATTGCACCGACGCCAGAAAGATTTTTGAACTGTTCTCCTTCTGTTGTTTCTGTAGAAATAAATTCAATTTCAGAACCAGCATTATCTGCAAGTTTTGTAAGTTCTTTTGCAGTTGTTTTATCAAAATCTTTTGAAATAATTAATAAATCAACAGCACCATATTCAAGTGCTTTTTTTACGTCTGCTTCTTTGTAAAAAGTTAATTCTGGTTTTTCTCCGAGGTTATTAAAAAATTTCTCGAGGATTTTTTTTTCGTGAATAATTTCTTGTCCTGCAAGAAGATCTTTTGATTTTTCTACAAGTTCTTTTAATCCAGATTCATCTGCATCACCAATGTCAACTCTACCAATAATTTTTTCTTGTAATTTTGATGCTAAAAATTCTCCCTCGGCAAATTCATCTTTTGTAGGGATTGGGCCTCCGATAATAATTCCTTTTAATTTAGGCATGTCATAAAATACTTTTTTCATTTCTTCGGCAATTCTTTTGTAAAATTCTTTTGTTAAACCTTCTGTTATTCTATGGAATCTTTGTGATGACTGTCCTCCTGCTCTAATTTTTGATGGAACTCCTGAAGTCATTTTTTGGACAACTTCAATTCTCTTTCCTTCTAACATTCCGATTGTTGCCTCTTTTCTATCCATAACTAAAAGTCCGAAAATTTCTGAAACTTCAAGCATTGTTTTTAATGGGTCTAAAATAAATTCTTTATCGCAACGATACATTCTTATTCTTAATTGTTGGGGTGGTTCAATGTCCCATAATTGTAAATCTGTTTGTCCTTCAACTTTTGAGATATTCCCGCAAAATAATGCTAAACCATTTTCTGGTGTTTGTTTTAATCCTTTAAGATAACGGACGATTTTTTCAAGTGCTTCAGTAACATTATTTCTCGTCGCTGTTGATTTAATATTTTTGGCAGTTGATTTTTCTCCTTCTAATTGTCGCTGAACAGAATTTACATCATAACCTGCTGGAATGTAAACTGTTACAAGTTCAGTGTGTCTTCCTTTGTGGATTTCGAGTTCATTTAATTTTTCTTCAAGTTCTTCTTTAGAGATTACCATTTTATAAAAATAAGATTACGCTATTTAAATTCTACTTTAAAATTACCTTCTTTAATTTCTACTGCGTTAGAAACATCTTTCAAATCTTCAATAAAATCTTTCAAATCAGAAAAATTATCTTTTGAAATTGTTAAAATTATTTCAGCATTCATTGGCTTTTTTGCGTTAGATTTTTCTTGTCTAATTTTTGAAATTAAATCTAATAACAAAACCCATTCATCTAATTTATTTTCTTTAATTTTTTCAAACTTAGGCCATTCGCAAATATGAATTGATTTTATTTTTTCTTTGTTCTTATAATTTTCTTTATAAATTTTTTCTGTGATAAAAGGAATAATCGGTGCGAATAATTTTAGGATTGTAAAAAGTGAATTGTATAAAGTATATTGCGCGGAAATCTTTTTGTTGCCTTCTCCTTTGTAAACTCTTTTTTTAACAATTTCAAGATAATTATTGCAAAAATCATTCCAGAAAAAACTGTCTACTTCGTTTTTAACTTTTGAATATTCATACTTTTCAAAATTTTCTGTAGAATTTTTTACTAAAATATTTAATTTGTCTAAGAATAATTTATCTATTGGTTCA
>Ga0265297_10007414_pt1 | contig 15225 bp, 16 predicted proteins | sample Munlanlwell13791_FD_192502 | JGI IMG/M metagenome (GOLD analysis project Ga0265297, IMG submission 192502) | Leachate microbial communities from a municipal landfill in Southern Ontario, Canada - Leachate well 137-91 | ecosystem: Engineered > Solid waste > Landfill > Unclassified | place... | reverse complement strand
CGCCACCACCATGGGCAAATGCTTCAAGATCGGCATCTTCCCCTTCTTCGACAAAGAAGGGCGGATGTCCCGCGCCCCGGGCTGAGGCGTCAGGGCGCCAGAAATCACGGCGCCTGGGCGGCCAGGCGGCGGCGGATCTCGGCCAGGAAGAGCTGGGCCGGCAGGCTCTGCTCGTCGGCCGGGCGGGTCACCAGATACATCAGGTAATTGGGCAGCATCTCCGCCGGCAGCAGGGGCCACAGCGTCTCGGCCGGGGTCACGCCTTCGGCGATCAGCGTGGGCAGGAAGCCGATGCCGATGCCGAGGCGGATCAGCCGGATGGTCTCGGCCAGGTTTTCGGCGATGCCGGCCGGATTCTCACCGAGGCCGTAGCGGCGGCGGAAATGGCGCACGTCGTCCGGCTCGTCCGAACCCATGAGGACGAAGCGCTCGCCCGCCAGCACGGCGGGATCGCTCACCCGAAGGCCATAGAGCGGATGGCTCCGCCCGCAGTAGATCTGCTGATATTCCCGCATCAGGACTTCGTAGTGGAGATCGGCACGGGGGGCGGCGTCGAAGGTGATGCAGGCATCGGCCATGCCCTTGGCGAGCGCCTGGAGCACCATGCGCCGGGGCGCGATGTCGATCAGCAGGCGGATGCGGGGGTGGCGCCGGGCCATGGTCTCCAGCGTGGCATCGACCTCGGGCGAGACGACGCCGGAGACGGCGCGGATCACCAGGTCGCCCTCGACCTCGCCGGCCGCGGCGGCGAGGGCGCGGGGCAGGGCTTCGACCTCGCGGAATAATTGTTCGGCGTAATGGGCCGCGACCCGCCCCGCCGGGGTCAGGGTGACGCCGCGGGAATTGCGGCTGCACAGTTCGTGGCCCAGATGGCCCTCGAGCCTTTGCAGCGCCAGGCTCACCGCCGGCTGGCGCAGATTGAGGCGCCGCGCGGCAGCGCCGATGCCGCCGGCGCGGGCGATCTCGAGGAAGACGCGGAAAAGGTTGAGGTCGATGCGGCGGAACAGGCCGGCATCGCGGTCGGGTCGCTTGTCGGCCAAGTCACGCTCCGTTGCGGGCCGGTCGCATTCTATCATTGATTCCATCAATGGCGGCCATTGCCATTTCGCGGCTTCGACAAGGCCGGGACTGCCGCCATCCTGGCCCCGAAACAGCGAGGGCGAGATGGGCGGCGAATTCTCGGGAGCACGGGTGGTGGTGACGGGTGCCGCCAGCGGCATCGGCCGGGCGATCGCCGAAGCCTTCGCCGCCGCCGGCGCGCTGGTGGTCGGCCTCGACCTCGCGGCAGGGCAGGGCGACGGTTTCGTCATCCTGGCCGCCGACGTCTCGGCCCCGGCGGCGGCGCGGGCCGGCGTCGAGGCCGCGGCCGACCTGCTCGGCACCATCGACGTCCTGGTCAATTGCGCGGGGATCGAGATCAGCCGGACCCTGGCCGCCCTCAGCGTCGACGAGATGGACCGCCTGATCGCGGTCAACCTGAAGGGGCCGATCCTGGTCACCCAGGCGGCACTGCCCCATCTGGCGGCCGATGCGCGGATCGTCAACATCGCGTCCGAACTCGCCTATCTCGGCCGGGCCGGCTCTTCGGTCTATGCCGCCACCAAGGGGGCGATCCTGTCGCTCACCCGTTCCTGGGCGCGGGAACTGGGGCCGGCGATAAGGGTCAATGCGGTGGCACCCGGGCCGGTCGACACGCCGCTCCTGGATTTCGCCCATATGGATGCCGCCTTGAAGGCGGTCGAGACGGGTAACCCGCTCGGCCGTATCGGCCGCCCGGAAGAGGTGGCGGCGGCGGTTCTCTTTCTCGCCGGCCCCGGGGCCGGCTTCGTCACGGGTCAATGTCTCGGCGTCGATGGCGGCGCCGCCATGCGATAGGGGATGATCATGGCCGCTTCGGTCTTCATGCAGGAAATCACTTGGCCGGACTTCCAGGCCAGGGTCGCGGCCGGCGCGCCGGTGTTCCTGCCCCTCGGTGCGACCGAGCAGCACGGGCCGCATCTGCCCCTCGGCGTCGACGTCTTCCTGCCCTCGGCGGTGGCGGCGGCGGTCGCCCGCGAGGTCGGCGGCCTGGTCGCGCCCACGATCCCCTATGGTTACAAGTCGCAGCCGCGCTCGGGCGGCGGCCAGGCCTTTCCGGGCACCACCAGCCTGTCGGCCCAGACCCTTTCGCTGGTGATCAAGGACGTGGTGCACGACCTGGGCCTCCATGGCGTGCGCCGTTTCGTCATCCTGAACGGTCATTTCGAGAATGCCTGGCCGGCGGTCGAGGGCCTCGACCTCGGCCTGCGCGAACTCCGCCGCGACGGCATCGCGGATGTTACGGCGTTGCGCCTCGAATATTGGGATTTCGTCAAGCGCGAGACGCTGGACCGGCTGTTCCCGGAAGGCTTCCCGGGCACCGATCTCGAACACGCCAGCCTGCTCGAGACCTCGCTCATGCTGGCGATCCGGCCCGACCTCGTCGACATGGGCAAGATCCCGAACGACGGCCCGGCCAAATTCCCGACCTACGACCGCACCCCGGTCTGGACCGACAAGGTGCCGGCCTCCGGCGTGCTGGCGCGTGCCCAGGGCTCCACGGCGGAAAAGGGCCAGTGGCTGCTGGACGACCACGTGCCCCTGATCGCGGCGGCGGTGCGGGAGGAATTCGGGCTTTGAGCACAGCCGGCCTCGACGCGCTCGCCCGCGACGTGATCGCCACGGCGGCGCTGCCGCTCGGCCGGGCGCGCACGCTGCCGGCCGCGGTCTATACCGCCGAAGACTGGTTCGATCTCGAACGCCGCGCCGTCTTCGAGGCGGGCTGGATGTGTGTTGCCCATGTCTCCCAGGTGCCGGACGTGGGTTCCTATCTCGCCGTCGATCTGCTGGGCGAGCCGATGGTCGTGGTGCGCGACAAGGCGGGCACGATCCGCGTGCTCTCCCGCGTCTGTGCCCACCGGGCGATGGACATCATGCCGCCCGGCGGCGCGGTGCCGGAGAAGGGCAGGCGGGCCACCCTGACCTGCCCCTATCACTCTTGGACCTATAACCTGGATGGTTCTCTCCGCGGCTGCGCCCAGATGCAGGGGGCGGAGGGTTTCGAGAAGAAGGACTGGCCGCTGCAGGCCTTCCGGTCAGAGGTCTGGCAGGGCTTCGTCTTCGTCAATCTCGATGGCGAGGCGGAACCGCTGGCATCCCAATATGCCGATTTCGCCGCCGCGATCGCGCCCTGGGACATCGGCGCGATGGAAATCGCGATCGAAATGACCTGGGACTGCGCCTTCAATTGGAAGGTGATGGTCGAGAACTGGATGGAGTCCTATCACCACATCGGCGCCCATGCCCGCACGCTGAACCTGACCATGCCGGGCGAAAAGACCTGGAGCGAGGCGGAACAGCCCCATTTCATCAAGGCCCATCTGCCCTATACGCCGGAAATGCGCGCCGACCTCGCCGCCGGCAAGGTGCCGGGTTTCGCCGCGATCGAGGGGCTCTCTGACGAGCAGGCCCACGAATGGGGCCTCTACCTCGGCCATCCCTGCTTTATGCTGCTGACCACCCACGACCGGGTGATCTGGTACCGCCTGCTGCCCGACGGGGCGGAGAAATGCCGCCTGCTGACGACCACCCTGGTGAAGCGGCAAACCAAGGCGGCGCCCGATTGGGACCAGGTGCTGGCGGCCGAAACCGAAATGCTGCGCGCCTTCCATACCGAGGACATGGCCGTGAATGCCGCGGTCCAGCGCGGCCTGCACTCTCGGATGGCGGTGCGCGGCCGGCTCTCCCATCTGGAAGAGCCGGTCTGGCTGATCCAGCGCCATCTCGCTGCCCGCCTCCAGGGCCATTATCCCGAAAAGGCACGGCGCGCGCCCTATTACGGGCCGCGCGCCGCCGAATAGTCAGGCGGGCAGGTGGCAGACGGCCTCGATATTATGGCCATCCGGATCCAGCACGAAGGCGCCGTAGTAATTCGGGTGGTAATGGGCGCGGATCCCCGGCGCGCCATTGTCCCGCCCGCCGGCCGCCATGGCGGCGGCATAGAAGGCATCGACCGTGGCCCGGTCGGGCGCCGCGAAGGCGACATGGAGCGTACCGCTCAGCGGGGCGGCGCTGGAGCCGATCCAGAAGAAGGGCTTGCCGGCGGTGCCGAAGCCGAGGTGCGCGCCGGCCCCGGTCTGTTCCGCCGTCACTTCCATCTGTATGGCAATGCCGAGGGGGGCGAGGGCGGCGACATAGAAGGTGCGGGAGGCTTCGATGTCCCGCACGGAAAAGCCGATATGGTCGAGCATGGCCGGTCTCCGATGATCGGCGGCCATTCTACCGCATCCGGCCGGGCGGCGCCCGGCCGGATCTGACACAGCGATCAGGCCTGGAGCTTGGCCTTCAGGATGTCGTTCACGGCGGCCGGATTGGCCTTGCCCTGGGTCGCCTTCATCACCTGGCCGACGAAGAAGCCGAACAGCTTGTCCTTGCCGGACTTGTATTCGGCGACCTTGTCCTGGTTCTTGGCCAGCACGTCGTCGATCGCGGCTTCGATGGCGCCGGTGTCGGTGACCTGGCGCAGGCCCTTTTCCTCGACGATGACGCCGGGCGCCTTGCCGCTCTCGACCATGGCCTCGAACACTTCCTTGGCCAGGCGGCCCGAGATCGTGTTGTCGGCGATCAGGTCGATCAGCTCGCCCAGCGCCGCGGCCGAAATCGGGCTGTCGGCCACGCTCTTGCCGAGGCGGTTCAGCATGGCGAAGTAATCGCCCATGATCCAGCTCGCGGCGAGCTTGGAATCGCGCCCCTTGGCGACCGCTTCGAAGAAGTCGGCCGGCTCGCGCTCGGCCACCAGCACGCTGGCGTCATAGGGCTTGATGCCATAGTCGGCGACCAGGCGGGCCTTCTTCTCGTCCGGCAGTTCCGGCAGCGTCCCCTTCAGCTTCTCGACCCAGGCGGCGTCGAGTTCGAGGGGCAGCAGGTCGGGATCGGGGAAGTAGCGATAGTCATGCGCCTCTTCCTTGGAGCGCATGGACCGCGTGACGCCCTTGCCCGAATCGAACAGGCGGGTTTCCTGCTTGATCGTGCCGCCATCCTCGATGATGTCGATCTGGCGCCGCGCCTCGTATTCGACCGCGGCCCGCACGAAGCGGATCGAGTTGACGTTCTTGATCTCGCAGCGTGTGCCGTATTCGTCGCCCGGGCGGCGCACCGAGACGTTCACGTCGGCGCGCATGGAGCCTTCCTCCATGTTGCCGTCGCAGGTGCCGAGGTAACGCAGCACGGTGCGGAGCTTGGTCAGATAGAGGGCGGCCTCTTCCGACGAGCGCAGGTCCGGCTCCGAGACGATCTCCATCAGCGCGACGCCGGCCCGGTTGAGGTCGACGAAGGTGAGGTTCGGGTGCTGGTCGTGCATGCTCTTGCCCGCGTCCTGCTCGAGGTGCAGGCGGGTGATGCCGATCTCGCGCGTCGAACCGTCCGGCATGTCGAGGATCAGCCGGCCCTCGCCCACGATCGGGTCCTTGAACTGCGAGATCTGATAGCCGTTCGGCAGGTCGGCATAGAAGTAGTTCTTGCGGTCGAAGACCGAGCGCAGGTTGATCTTCGCCTTGAGGCCGAGGCCGGTCTTCACCGCCTGCTCGACGCAATAGTCGTTGATCACCGGCAACATGCCGGGGAAGCCGGCGTCGACCAGGCTGACCTGGGAATTCGGCTCCGCCCCGAAGGCGGTGGCGGCGCCGGAGAACAGCTTGGCGTTGGACAGCACCTGGGCATGGACTTCCATGCCGATGACCACTTCCCAATCGCCGGTGGCGCCCTTGATCAGGTTCGACATGGTCAGGCCCTCCACCAGGTTTCAGGCTTCGTCGTGAAATTCGCCGCCCGTTCCAGGGCATAGCCGACGTTGAGCACCATGGGCTCGTCGAAGGCCTTGCCGATCACCTGGAGGCCGAGCGGCAGCCCCTCGGCCGAAAGGCCGGCGGGGACCGACATGGCGGGCAGGCCGGCCAGGTTGGCGGTCACGGTGAAGACGTCGTTCAGATACATGGCGATCGGATCGGCCACTTCGCCGCTCGCGAAGGCGGCCGAGGGGGTGGCGGGCGCCAGGATGGCGTCGACCGTGCCGAAGGCCTTCTCGAAATCGTTCGAGATCAGGCGGCGCAGCTTCTGGGCGCGGGTGTAATAGGCGTCGTAGTAACCGGCCGAGAGGACATAGGTGCCGATCAGGATACGCCGGCGCACTTCCTTGCCGAAGCCTTCGCCGCGCGTGTTCTCATACATCTCGGTTAAGTCCTTGCCCGGCACGCGGAGGCCGAAGCGGACACCGTCGTAACGCGCGAGGTTCGACGAGGCTTCGGCCGGCGCCACGATGTAATAGGCGGGCAGGGCGTATTTGGTGTGGGGCAGGGAGACGTCGACGATCTCGGCCCCGGCATCGCGGAGCCACTCCATGCCCTGCGCCCACCATTTCTCGATCTCGGCGGGCATGCCATCGACGCGGTATTCCTTGGGGACGCCGATCTTGCGGCCGCGCAGGTCGCCGGTCAGGCCCGCCGAATAGTCGGGCACCGGGGTCGGCACGCTGGTCGAATCCTTGGGATCGTGGCCGGCCATGGACTGCAGCAGCAGGGCGGCGTCGCGCACCGTCTTGGTCATCGGCCCGGCCTGGTCGAGCGACGAGGCGAAGGCGACGATGCCGAAGCGCGAGCAGCGGCCATAGGTCGGCTTGATCCCGACGATGCCGGTGAAGGCGGCCGGCTGGCGGATCGAGCCGCCGGTATCGGTGCCGGTCGCGGCGAGGCAGAGATCCGCCGCCACGGCCGCGGCCGAACCGCCGGAGGAGCCGCCGGGCACCAGCGGGCGATTGTCGCCCGTGCGCCGCCAGGGGTTCACCACCGGCCCGTAATAGGAGGTCTCGTTGGAGCCGCCCATGGCGAATTCGTCCATGTTCAGCTTGCCCAGCATCACCGCACCGTCGCGCCACAGGTTGGCGGTCACGGTCGACTCGTAGGTCGGCTTGAAGCCGTCCAGGATGTGGGAGGCGGCGGTGGTCAGCACGCCCTTGGTGCAGAACAGGTCCTTGACGCCGATCGGCAGGCCTTCGAGCGGGCGCGCCTCGCCCTTGGCGATGCGGGCGTCGGCCTCGGCGGCCTGGGCCAGCGCGGCTTCCGGCGTCTCGGTGACATAGGCGTTCAGCACGCGGCCGGCGTCCATCGCCTCGACCAGGGCCTTGGTCAGCTCGACGGCGGAAAACTCGCGCGCGGCGAGGCCTTCCTTCGCCGCGGCCAGGGTCAGGCGGTTCAGTTCCGACGTCATCACTCGACCACCTTCGGCACGGTAAAGAAGCTCTCGATCCGGTTCGGCGCATTGGCCAGCACGGCTTCGGCGTCGCCGCCGTCGGTCACCACGTCTTGGCGGCGCGGCAGGGCGACATGGACGACCGAAGTCAGCGGCTCCACCCCGGTGACGTCGACCGCCTGGAGCTGTTCGACGAAATGCAGGATGCCGTTCACTTCCTCGGCGAGGGCAGGCAGTTCCGCCTCGTCCACCCGAAGGCGGGCCAGGCGCGCGATTTTCTTCACGGTGGCGGGATCGACCGACATGACTTGAGTTTCCCGGAAATGCAGGCGGGGAACCTAGCAACCCGGGGGGCGCTATGGCAAGCGGCGCGGGCGCAGGTAGCGGTGCGGGTCAGCGGTAAGGGTCAGTCCGGCGTGACCAGCGGCTGCACCACGGCGGAGAAGGCGGGCAGGGCTTCGCAGCGGGCGGCATGGGCGGCCAGATGGGGCCAATGGGCGGCTTCGAAGACGCCGGGATGGGCTTCGGCCGTGAAGCGGAGGGCGCAGGCGAGGGCGATGTCGCCGTGGCCGATCCTCTCGCCGAACCAGAAGGGGCCGGGCAGGGCGGAGCGTTCGGCTTCCAGATGGTCGAGCACGCTGGAAATCTGGCCGCGGCAGCGGGCGATCCAGTCGCCCGCCGTCTCGCGGTGCCAGGCCCTGGAATAGACCAGGCTCACCGCCTTGTCGGCGATGCCGGTGCCGAAGGCAGTAAGGCGGAGGGCGGCGCGGCGAGCAGGCCCGGCAGCCGGGAAAAGGGCCTGCTCCGGCCCCGCCACTTCGTCCAGGTGATCGAGGATCGAGACACTGTCGACCAGCGCCTCGCCACCGTCGAGCACCAGCACCGGCACGCGGCGAAGCGGGTTGTAGCGGGCCACCTGTTCGACATCGCCGAACACCGACCACGGCCGATGCTCATAGGCCATGCCATAGAGCTGTAGCGCGACCGCGACCCGCCGCACGAAGGGCGAGTCGTATTGGCCGATCAGGATCATCAGGCGGGGGTGATGCTGCAGCCGCAGATCGGGCAGGCCTGGGCGCTGGCCAGCGGCACGGCGATGCCGGTCTTGGCCAACAGGTCGAGCGCCTGTTTCAGGTGGCCGTCGTGGGGCAGCACGTCGCAGCGCGCGGCATAGGTGGCGCCGTCCTGCGGCCCCAGTGGCTGGCTCGACCACGCCCGGGCGGACGCCGCCCCCAGCACCAGCGCAGGCGCCGAAACCGAACCCAGCAGGAAGAAGCGACGATTGACGGTCATGGCCGATGTCCGAACAGAAGGCCCCGGGAATCCCCGGGGCCATTGGTGCACCGCGGCGCCGCCAAGTCAATCCGGGGCGCTCAGGCCAGCGGCGGGCCGACGATCTCGATCGCATTGCGCCGGCAGCATTCGGTCAGATGGGCGATGGCGCCCGCGTCCGGCACGCCGGCTTCGGGCAGGGTCGGCGTTGCGGCGGGCCGGCTCGCCTGGCGCAGCATGGCTTCGAAATCCCCGCCCCGCGTGACGGTCAGGAGGTGGGCGCCCTCCTCGCCGGTGACTGCGAAGGCATGGGGCACGCCCTTGGGGGCGACCAGCGTCTCGCCCGCGCGGACCAGGCGCTCGGCCGTGCCCACGCGGATGCGCAGTTCACCGGCGAGCAGGTGGAAAACCTCGTCCTCGTTCCGGTGCAGGTGCTCGGGCGGCGCCTCGCCCGGGGGCAGCCATTGTTCGACCAGGCAGAGGCCGTCGGCTCCATCACCGGCGGAAAGGCGAATGGCGATCAGGGAATTGCCGAACCAGCGGTAGCCCTCGGCCTCGGCCGTCGTCATGCTCATGGGGATCTCCCGTCCTCGATGGTGGTGGCGGGAGTGGTAACGGCCGGCCGCGTGCAAGCCCAATCGCGAGATCATATGGAGCCGATCGGGTTCATGAATTTCAACGCCCTCGACCTCAACCTGATCCGCGTCTTCGATGCCTTGGTCAGGGAACGCAGCGTGACCCGGGCGGGCGACCGCATCGGCCTCAGCCAGCCGGCGGTGAGTGCCGCGCTGGCGCGCCTCCGCCAGCTGTTCAACGACCAGCTCTTCGTCCGCCAGGGCAACGAGATGCTGCCGACGCCGCGCGCCCTCGAGCTCGCCGAACACGCCCGCGCGGCCCTGGCCGAAATCGAGGCGATGGTGCAGGCGGTGCGCGGCCTCGACCTCGCGGGCCTGGCCCGCACCTTCACCCTGATGGGGGCCGATTTCTTCTCGATGCTGCTGATGCCCGATCTCGCCCGCCGGGTGCACGCACAGGCGCCGGAGGTGCGGCTCCGCCTGCTCGACAGCGCGCGGGGCGAGGTCGGCCGCCTGCTGCAGGAGAACAGCGTCGACCTCGCCTTGGAGCGCCCGCTCGAAGTGCCCGATTGGATGTCGTGCCAGCTCCTCTTCAAGGCGCCCTTCGTGATGATCGCGGCGGCCGGCAATCCCGCCCTCGCCGGGGTCGCGGACGGGGCGGAAATGCCGCTCGACGTCTTCACCACGCTGCCCCACGCGCTTCGCTCGATCGACGGCAGCATGTCCGGCATGGTCGACGAGGCGCTGACGGTGCTTGGCCTGAAACGGCGGGTCAGCTTGGCGCTGCCGCATTTCCAGGCGGTCGCGCTGGCGGTCGCCGCGGGCACCCATATCGCCGCCGTGCCGCAGCAATTCGCGCGGAGCCTGCCGCCCCACCTGGCGCTCCGCCGCTTCCGCCCGCCGATCGCCATCCCGGCGCCGGACGTCAACCTCTATTGGCACAGCCGCTACGACAAGGAACCGGCCCATGCCTGGCTGCGCGGCCAGGTCCTGGCGGCGGTCGAGGACCTCGGCTTCGCCGCCGGAGGTCTCGAGGGTGGCGCCAAGCCCATGCTCCCGCTATAAGCCCGCCATGCCCCTGCTCGACCAAGCCGGCTTCGATGCCGCCCTGCCGCCCGTGGGACGCCTGCTCGGCGTCGACCTCGGCACCAAGACGATCGGTCTTGCGCTGTCCGACATTTCCCGCACGGTGGCGAGCCCGCTGGAGACGATCCGGCGGGTGAAATTCTCGATCGATGTCGAGCGTTTCTTCGCCCTGATCGACGAGCACCAGGTGGCCGGCGTCGTGTTGGGCCTGCCCATGAATATGGACGGCAGCAGCGGGCCCCGCGTCCAGGCGACGCGCTCCTTCTCCAATGAAGTGCTCAAGCGCCGCGACCTGGCGCTGACTTTCTGGGACGAGCGCCTGTCGACCGCCGCCGTCACCCGCATGATGATCGAGGCGGACATGAGCCGGGCGCGGCGGGCCGAACTCGTCGACAAGCTGGCCGCGGCCTATATCCTCCAGGGCTATCTCGACGCTGCTGCGGGCCGCTTGCGGCGCTGACGGCTCAGGTTTCGAGCAGCAGCATCCGCTCGTCCAGGGCGGTGCGGATCATCTCGTAGGCGGCATCGACCACCTTCGTCTCGCCGATCCATTTGACGGGCGAGAGATAGGCGCCGAGGAGTTGCCCCTTCAGCGTGTCGTTCAGGCCGGCCAGGTCTTCGGCCAGTTCGACCACGTGGGAAAGCCGGGCGTGGATGGCCTTTTTGGTCTCGGCCTCCGGCAGGGGGATCGAGGGGCGTTCGGGCGGTGGCGGCGGGTTCTTCAGCAGGGCCGGCGTCAGATAGACGAGGCGCCGCCACTTGGCACCGTCGTCTTCGAAACAGGCGCCGTCCTCGGTATTCGCTTCCCAGTTGGTGATCCCGGCATTGGCGACGCCGAAGGGCAGGGCGAAATGGCTGCGCAGGAAGCGATGGGCATTGTAGCGCCCCAGCTCGAAATCGTGCCGCGACAGGTCGGGGTGGACGAAGGCCAAGAAGCCGTCGAGACCGCTCGCCGTGATCGCCGCGCTGCCGATCTCGCGCGGGCTCAGTTCACTCGGGCCGACCGGGGCCAGCAAGAAGCGGCTGAAAGTCGATTCGTCGCCCGCCAGGGCCACATCGGACGGCTTGAAGCGTGCCTGGGCGATTTCCGCCCCGACCAGCGCCCCCAGAGTCTTCAGCAGGTTGCCCGGCCTGGCGGCGCCCAGGGTCTGGCCGTTGCTGAAGGGATCGATCAGCACAAGGGCGCGGGTCACCAGGTCGGCGGTGCGCGGGTTGCGACCGGCGAGGCCGGCCAGCATGGCATGGCCGAAATCGATCGGTTCGTTGTTGAAGGCGCCGCCGTCGACATTGGCGGTCTTCACGAGGTGCGGCAGCTTGCCGTCGGTCGCCAGAACGTCCCAGTCGGGGACGAGCGGGCGGACGTCGATGCCGCCTCCTTCTCTCGGTACGGCCATCGCGCGATAGCGCAGGAAATCCAACGGTCGCTCGATCGGACGCGCCTTGAAGGCGCCGGGAAAGGCACTGGTGGCCAGCGCCCCGGCGCGAAGCTGCTGCCAGTTCGCCGGATCGCCATGCTTCAGGGAAAACTGGTCGCGGCGCGGATCGTCGCGGTTGGGATGGCCGCCCTCCAGGGCCAGGCTGAAGCGGACATGGTCGGCATGGGCGGTCATGCCGTGACGAAAGTCATCGGTCCCGGCGAAGCGCACGGAATAGGGGATGCCGGTCAGATTGCCGAGCGTCATGCACAGGCGGAACGGATTGGCCAGATAGGGACGCTGTAACGGCTGGCCCTCGAAGGTCAGCAGGCGGCTCGCGACCTGCTCGATCCGCTGCGTGCTGAGCAGGGCTTCCAGGGTGCTCTCGTTTTCCGGCGTGGCCAGGAAATGTTCGAGGCCGGCGGCCCCGATCCAGGTGTCATAGAAGGGATTGCCGCTGCATGGGCCATGGGGGAAGGCGTAGCGTGCCGCCCGGGCCAGGATGGCGCCGTTGATGGCCCCGCCCGAGGTTCCGGTGGCCGAGCTGATCACCACCCGGTGGGCCGGCACGCCGGGCTTGCCCCGTTCCGCCTCCCAGGCATCCAGCGCCTCGATCAGATAGTCCAGCACGCCCGCGGTATAGGCCCCGGCCGAAGCCGTCCCGGCGAGAACCAGCGCGATCTCGAAGACCCCGCCTTCGAGGGGATCCAATTGCTCGGGGAAGCAAAGAGCCACCTCGTCCGGGGTCAGGTCGTCGGGTGGAAGCGAGGTGACGGTGTGCTGCGTGCCGGGCATGGTCGGTCCCCGATCGACGTCGGTCGTTCGAATGAAACAGTGCGGCCGCCCGATCCGATTTGCAATTTCCGATTGTGATGCAGCGCGGCGGTCGCCGCGGCCCGGCGGCGTGCTTGCGGCGGTGACGGGCCCGCCGTATAGAACGGGGCCATGACCGACTCCGCTTCCCCGGGTTTCCCGCACCGGCATCTGCTCGGGATCGAGGGGCTTCAGCCCCCGGACATCACCTATCTGCTGGATCTGGCCGACTCCTACGTCGAGCAGAACCGGCAGGTCGACAAGAAGAAGTCCGTGCTGCGCGGCCGGACCCAGGTGAACCTGTTCTTCGAAGCCTCGACCCGGACCTCGACCTCCTTCGAGCTCGCCGGCAAGCGGCTCGGCGCCGACGTCATCAACATGGCGGTGCAGCGCTCTTCCGTCTCCAAGGGCGAGACGCTGATCGACACCGCGATGACGCTGAACGCCATGCATCCCGACGTCCTCGTGGTGCGGCACCAGGATTCCGGTGCGGTCCAGTTGCTGGCCCGGAAAGTCTCCTGCGCTGTCATCAACGCGGGTGACGGGGCGCATGAGCATCCGACCCAGGCGCTGCTCGACGCCCTGACCATCCGCCGCCGCCGCGGCCGGCTGGAAGGGCAGATCGTGGCGATCTGCGGCGACATCCTGCACTCTCGGGTGGCGCGCTCCAATATCCACCTCCTGAACATCATGGGCGCCCGCGTCCGCGTCATCGGCCCGCCCACCCTGATGCCGCGGGCGATCGACGAACTGGGCGTCGAGGTCCATCACGACATGCGCTCGGGCCTCGAAGGGGTCGACATCGTGATGATGCTGCGGCTCCAGATGGAGCGCATGCAGGGCGCTTATGTGCCCTCGCTCCGCGAATATTTCCATCTCTACGGCCTCGACCAGGCCAAGCTGGCGTTGGCCAAGCCGGATGCCCTGATCATGCACCCCGGACCGATGAACCGCGGTGTCGAGATCGACAGCCTGGTGGCCGACGACATCAACCGCTCCGTGATCCGCGAGCAGGTCGAAATGGGCGTCGCGGTGCGCATGGCCTGCCTCGAAGCGCTCACCCATCACCTGCCGAACGTGGGGCCCGCACAGTGAAACGTCCCGCCAATCCCGGTGCCGAGAAGGGCAAGCTCGTCGCCTATCTGAACGCCCGCCTGCTCGATCCCGCGACCGGGCTCGACACGCCCGGCGCCCTGCTGACCGTGGGCGAGCAGATCGCCGACCTCGGCCCCCGGCTCTTCGCCGACGGCGTGCCGAGCGGGGTCGAGACGGTCGACTGCGGCGGCCATTGCCTGAGCCCCGGCCTCATTGACATGCACGCCTTCGTGGGCGAGCCCGGGGCCGAGCACAAGGAGAGCTTCGCCTCCGCCAGCCATGCGGCGGCGGCGGGCGGCATCACCACCCTGATCTGCCTGCCCAATACCGATCCGCCGATCGACGAGGCGGCGATCGTCGAATATGTCGAGCGCCGCGCGCGCGAGAATTCGGTCGTCCGCGTCCAGCCCATGGCCGCCATCACCAAGGCCCTGAAGGGCGAGGAGATGACCGAGATGGGCCTCCTGGTCGAGGCCGGCGCGGTGGCCTTCACCGACGGCGACCGGGCGGTCGCCTCGGCCCGGGTGATGCGCCGGGCACTGTCCTATTCGACCCTGTTCGGCAAGCTGGTGATCCAGCATGCCGAAGACCCCTCGCTCGCCCGCGACGGCGTCATGAACGAGGGCGAAGTCGCCACCCGCCTCGGCCTCGCCGGCATTCCCACGGCGGCGGAAGCCATGGTTGTGGAGCGCGACCTTCGCCTGGTGGCGCTCACGGGGGCGCGCTATCACGTCTCCCAGGTTTCGGCGGCCGATACGATCGAAGTGATCCGGACGGCCAAGGCGCGGGGCCTGAAAGTCACCTGCGGCACGGCGCCCCATTACTTCATGCTGAACGAGAATGCGGTGAACGATTACCGGACCTTCGCCAAGGTCTCGCCGCCGCTCCGTTCCGAGGACGACCGGCTGGCCGTGATCGAGGCGATCCGCGACGGCACGATCGATGTCATCGTCTCCGGCCACATGCCGCAGGACGTCGAATCGAAGCGCCTGCCCTTCGCCCAGGCCGCCTTCGGCGCGGCCGGGCTGGAGACCATGCTCTCGGTCGCTCTCTCGCTGTATCATTCCTATGACTTCGGCCTGAACCAGCTCCTCGCCAAGATGACCTGCGGTCCGGCCAGGCTGCTCGGCCTGAATTCGCGCGGTGCCTTGCGCGCCGGGGCCAAGGCCGATTTCACCCTGTTCGATCCCGAGAAGCCCTGGCGCGTCGACGTCGACAAATTCAAGGGCAAGTCCAAGAATACGCCCTACGAAGGGCTGCCACTGACCGGTCGCGTGCTCATGACCGTGGTCGACGGCCTCAAGGTCTACGACCGCAATATCGGAGCCTGACATGGCGCTGGAGGGGGGACTGGGCATCGCACTGGCAGGGGGCGGCGGCTATCTGCTGGGCTCGATCCCCTTCGGTCTGGTGCTGACCAGGGCGGCCGGGCTCGGCGATATCCGCGCCGTCGGTTCCGGCAATATCGGCGCCACCAACGTGCTGCGCACGGGCAACAAAGGCTTGGCGCTGGCCACCCTGCTGCTCGACGGCGGCAAAGGGGCGATCGCCGTCGGTCTCGCCCTCTGGCTGCTCTCGCCGCTCGCCGCCGTGGTGGCGGGCGGGGCGGCCTTCCTCGGCCACTGCTTCCCGGTCTGGCTAAATTTCAAGGGCGGCAAGGGGGTGGCGACCTTCCTCGGCACCCTGCTGGCGATCGCTTTCCCTGTGGG
>Ga0265297_10007412_pt1 | contig 15227 bp, 16 predicted proteins | sample Munlanlwell13791_FD_192502 | JGI IMG/M metagenome (GOLD analysis project Ga0265297, IMG submission 192502) | Leachate microbial communities from a municipal landfill in Southern Ontario, Canada - Leachate well 137-91 | ecosystem: Engineered > Solid waste > Landfill > Unclassified | place... | reverse complement strand
TATGATTACACTTGAAAAGGTAAAAAATAACCCCCAGATTTTGAATTTTATAAAGCAGTCCGATGCATCAATGACGGCCTTAGAATACACAAATCACGGGCTAAGGCACCTTAATTTGGTGGCCGATAGATCCAGGCAAATTGCCAAAACCTTAGGCTTGTCAAAAGAAGACCAGGAGTTGGCCGCAATTTCGGGCTTTTGCCATGACTTGGGCAACTTTATGACCCGCACCTATCATCACTACTTTGCAGCCTTAATATTTCATCAGATTTTTCAAAATGAGGCAGAGCCCCAAGAAGTCTCAACAATAATGCAGGCCATTGCAAATCATGACAAGCACGAAATGGAGTTTACCACAGCGGTTTCAGCCGTGCTTGTGCTCGCCGACAAATCCGATGTGGACAGGTCGCGCGTTGTTGAAAAAGACATGAAAAAGATAAAAACAGATATTCACGACAGAGTGAATTTTGCAACGACAGAAAGCAGGCTTAAAGTAGACACTAATAAGAAAAGAATTACTTTGGCCCTGAAAATTGACACAAATTTTTGCTCCATTATGGAATATTTTGAGATTTTTACTGAAAGGATGGTGTTTTGCAGGCAAGCAGCAGAATTTTTGGGATATCAGTTTGGAATTGTGATAAACAAGGTGAGACTATTATAGATGGAAGAATTTTATGTGATTTGTGATAATATTCGCAGCTTGGAAAATATAGGGTCAATCTTTAGGACAGCTGATGCATTGGGTGTGACAAAAATATATCTTTGCGGAATATGCGGAACTCCGCCAAACCCAAAGATTTCAAAAACAGCCCTGGGGGCCGAAAAAAATATTCCATGGGAATACGCAAAGCAAACAGGCAGACTTATAGATAAATTAAAAAAACAGGGGATTGAGGTTGTAGCCTTGGAACAAGCTAAAAATTCAATCGATTACTCAAAATATAGGCCCAAATTTCCCATTGCACTGGTTGTGGGTAACGAAGTAAAAGGAATTTCAACGGCAGTTTTAAAAAAATGCGATAAAATTACTGAACTGCCGATGGTCGGAAAAAAAGAAAGCTTAAATGTGTCGGTGGCATTTGGTATTGCCGGATATGAAATTATTAAGAGTAAATAGTCAAATAATAATAAATAATAACAAAATAATATGGTAAAAGTAGAAGATTTACAGGGGATTGCGGATGTTCTAAATGACCCGGTTTATATGTCAATCTATTTGGCAATGGTCATTTGGAGCATAATTTGGAAAGGTTTTGCCCTCTGGAGGGCAGCCCAAAACGAAAGCAAGCCTTGGTTCATTGTGATGCTCGTGGCAAACACAGTAGGCATTTTGGAAATATTATATATTTTTGTGTTTTCAAAGAAAAAAGAGGCAAAAGAATAGGCAGTTGACAAGATAAAATTATTTTGGTAAATTAAAAACAGACAGATTTAGTCTGTTTTTAATTGCAGAATGAATATATCAAAAAAAACGCAATATGGAATGAGGGCGATGGTCTTTTTGGCAAAAAAATATAAGTCAAAGAAATTGTCCTCGCTTAAAGAAATCTCAGAGAAAGAGAATATTCCTTTTTCGTTCTTGGAAAAAATAGTTTCAGATTTGGAAAAGGCAAAATTGGCAAAAGGAAAAAAGGGCATTGGCGGGGGATATGTTTTGACAAAAACACCTCAAAAAATTACTGCTTTTGATATTGTAAAAGTTTTGGAAGAAACCCAGTCGGTTAACTGCGCACTATGCGGCCAAAAAGCAAAATGCGCCTCAAAAAATGTGTGGTTAAAGGTTAATGTGGCCATTGAAAAAGCTTTAAAATCCGTAAAATTATCAAGCCTTACAAAATAATGAAGAGAATATATTTAGATTATGCAGCCACAACTCCATTGGATAAAAGGGTTGAAAAAGAAAAGCAAAGCTCGCCCTGGGGCAATACAATGTCTTTGCATTCTTTTGGCCAGGAGGCCAAGCTTGCTTTGGAGAACAGCAGACAGGTTTTGGCTGAGGCAATAAATGCCAATGCAAATGAGATTATTTTTACGGGTTCTGCCACGGAAAGCAATAATACCGCCCTAAAAGGCGTAGCCTGGGCCAAAAAATCAGGCCACATAATTATCTCATCAATAGAGCATCCGTGCATAGTGGAATCTGCAAAATGGCTTAAAAAGCAGGGATTTGAAATCACAGAGTTGCCAGTTGATAAATTCGGCAAGGTAAGTCCGCAGGATGTGGCAAACGCAATAAAGCCCGATACAATTCTGGTGTCTATAATACATGCCAATAATGAAATCGGCACAATACAGAACATTGCCCAAATTGGGAAAATTTGCCGTGATAAAAATGTTTTATTTCACACGGACGCATCGCAAAGTTTTGGAAAAGTAGCCATTGATGTTGAAAAAATGAATATAGATCTGCTTACAGCTTCATCTCATAAAATCTATGGGCCCAAAGGGGCAGGGCTTTTGTATGTGAGAAAGGGGATTGTTTTAACTCCATTGTTGCACGGAGGAGGTCAGGAAAACGGGCTTCGCGGCTCCACGGTTAATCTGCCTGCTATTGTGGGCTTTGCAAAGGCCTGCGAAATTTGCCACAAGGAAATGAAAAAAGAAGCAAAAAGGCAAATTACTTTGAGAAATAAATTGATAAAAGGGATTTTGAAGATAGAAAATTCATATTTAAACGGACACCCGACAGAAAGATTGCCCAATAATGCTAATTTTAGGTTTGATTTTGTGGAAGGAGAAAGTTTGTTGATGCAGCTTGATATGGAGGGCATTGCCTGTTCAACGGGTTCTGCCTGCTCGTCATTTAAGCTTGAGCCAAGCCATGTTTTGCTGGCAACCGGCTTAAAACCTGAGCAGTGCCATGGAAGTTTGCGCGTTTCAATTGGCAGATTTACAACCCAAAAAGACATAGAAAAAATAATTAAAGTCTTACCTAAAATTGTAGAAAAAATAAGGGCAATATCGCCATACGGAAAGTAATTACGCCCGAAATGTTGTTCGCTCGGCAACAGCTTTGAAAGTGTACGCTCGCCCTGCCAGCGCAAGGCTCGCTCAGGTCCTCGCTCCTGGCGCCCCTCGCCTTTGGCTCGGGGAACCAGCCGCCAGGGCTGCGAAGCCACTTTCAAACCCATTGCCTCGCTTTTAAAAAGACAATAAATATGAAAACAAAAAATTCACCAAAAACTTGTTCGGCGTTATACACCCCAAAAGTAATGGAGGCTTTTAAAAATCCGCATAATTATGGAAAAATAAAAAATCCCAGCGGCATAGGCAAGGTGGGAAACCTGGTTTGCGGAGATGTGATGTGGCTTTACATTAAAGTTGACGAAAAAGAGAAAATAACAGACATAAAGTTTGAGACTTTTGGCTGCGTGGCTGCCATTGCCACCAGCTCAATGATTACTGATTTGGCAAAAGGCAGGACAATAGCTCAGGCTTTAAAACTTAAAAAGGATGATATTATTAAAAAACTCGGAGGACTGCCTTCCATAAAATACCATTGCTCGGTGTTGGCAATTGATGCCCTTGTTGAGGCTGTTTATGACTATTATTTAAACCAGGGCAAAGATTTTCCCGAAGGGCTGCTTGAAAGGCATAAAGCCATTGCCAAGGAAAAAGAAATGGCTGAAAAGACATTTGAAGATTAAATGAAGAAAAGTAATCCCAAAATTAAAGTGGTCTGCGCGATGTCAGGGGGAGTGGACAGTTCGGTTTCGGCTGCTTTGTTAAAGCAGGCCGGATTTGATGTTGTGGGAATTATGGCAAAATTTTGGAAAGACGGCGAGAGTTCGGCAGAGAACAGATGCTGCTCAATAGAAAGTGAAAAAATGGCAAGGCTTGTTGCCAAGCAGCTTAGCATCCCATTTTATGTTGTTAATTTGGAAAGGGAATTCAAAAAAGAAGTTGTTGATAATTTTTTAGCGCAGTATAAAAAAGGCGCCACGCCTAATCCCTGTGTTGTGTGCAACAAAGAAATAAAATTCGGGCTTTTGTTGAAAAAGGCTGAAAAAATGGGGGCTGATTTTTTGGCGACAGGGCATTATGTCAGAATAGAGGATGGAAAAATGATGAAGGGCAAAGACAAAGCCAAAGACCAGAGTTATTTTTTATGGCAGTTGGATAAAAATCAGCTTAAAAAAATCTTGTTTCCTGTGGGCGGATACACCAAAGCCCAGGTTCGCCAATTGGCTAAAGAGTTTGATTTGCCGGTGGCCGAGACGCCAGAGTCACAGGAAGTTTGTTTTGTGCCCGCCACCACAAATAATTTTTTAAAAAAATATTTAAAGCAAAAACCGGGCAAGATTGTTGATAAAAATGGCAAAGCCGTAGGACAGCATCAGGGCTTGTGGTTTTATACGATAGGGCAGAGAAAAGGGCTTGAATTAGCGCAGGGGCCATGGTTTGTTATCGCTAAAGATTTTAAAAAAAACACATTAATCGTTTCAAAAAACAAGAAAGATTTGATTAGTCGCGAATTAAAAATAAAAAATGTAAACTGGATTGGCAAAAAAGCGGCTATTGCCGATGTAAAAATAAGGTATAAAAGCGCTTCGGCAAAAGCAAAAATATTGGGAAACAAAATTATTTTTCAAAAACCCCAACTGGCAATCACTTCTGGCCAATCGGCAGTATTATATAAAAGAGATGAATTGCTTGGCGGGGGAATAATACAATGAAAATTACAGCAAAAACAACATTGAGCAAAATTATGGAGCTTAAAAACGGCTCTGAAGTTTTGCATAAATACGGAGTGCCCTGCATGGGCTGTCCAATGGCTAAATTTGAAGTGGACAAGCTCCAAATCGGCCAGGTTTGTAAAGTTTATGGATTGCCTCTGAAGGACATTTTAGAGGACTTGAATAAATCGTAATTTTGAGTTTTAATAAATATAATAATCAAGAGAAATGAGCAAAAAAACAATAATCAAAATCGCGGTTGCCGTGGTTGTCGTTGCGGGAGCTATTTTTGCCGCCAATTCGGCGGGATTTTTTAAGTCCCAGTCCGGGGCTGCGCCGGAAATGGGTAAAATTGTTTTGTTTTACGGCCACGACTGCCCGCATTGCAAAGACTTGGAGCTTTGGATGACAAACAATGGTATTAACGACAAAGTCAGCATGGATAAGCTTGAGGTTCAGTATAATAAAGATAACCAAAATCTTCTGAAAGGAGCGGCAAAAGTTTGCAATATGGGCGAAACCTCCATTGGTGTGCCGTTTTTATGGACAGGTGAGGGGAATTGTTTATTGGGGGTTGAGCCGATAGAAGAATTTTTCAACCAAAAATCAGGGCAGCAGAATAATTCACAGACGCAAGAAATTCAAATAAATGAAGCTTCAGAATAAAAACAAAATAATATTGTCTTTAAAGTTTTCTTTGATTTTTTCTTGGGGAATTTTATTTGCAAGAGAAGCAATGGCCCAAGTTTGCCCCGTTTGCGTGGTGGCAATCGGAGCAGGGCTTGGAATGTCCAGGTGGTTTGGCATTGATGACCTAATAACTTCAATTTGGATTGGAGCCACGCTTTATGCTTTAACTTCTTGGACGTTATCTTATATGAAGAAAAAAAATTGGAGCTTTCAGGACGATGGCATTGTGATAACTTTGCTGTATATTGCCTTAACTTATATTCCATTATATTATTACGGCATTATCGGCATCACAGGAAACACTTTGTGGGGTTTGGATAAAATTATTGTGGGTTCTATAATTGGCACTTGCGCCTTGGTTTTGGCTCATTGGCTGCAACTGTGGCTTAAAAAGCAAAACGGCGGCAAGGTTTATTTTTATTACCAAAAAGTCATAATCCCGTTTTTAGCATTAGTTTTAACAAGTTTAATAACATGGATACTGATAAAATAAACGAGTTCGTAAAAAAAGTAAATTCAAGCAAAGACAATCAACTTGATTTGTCTTCGGATGAAGATTTGTCTATCGCTATAATGAATTTAATCTCCATAGAGGAGCACTTCTTTTTTACTGGAAATAAAACCGGCAAGCCTGAATATTTTGATTTGCTCAACACCGCCCGTGAAATGAGAAAAGATTTGCTTAAAAGGATTATAAAAGACCCGGAAGGCGAGGTCTGGTGTATTTCAAAGCACTTGTTGGCGACATCAATGAGGCTTATGGAGGTGGGCACCAAGGCCCAGAGCCGCGGCAACAAAAAAGACGCAGAGGAATTGTTTAAAAAAGCCTATGAACTTTATAGCCTCTTTTGGGGCATAAACTTAAAGCTTATTGATTTGGGAGAAGTAAAAAAAATAGACGAAAATCAAATTGACACGAAAGACCAAGATAAAAAAACAGGAATCTTGGCAAAGCTCGGCCAAGTGGTGCAAAAGGTGATTGACTGCTGTAAAGAATAACAAAAAGGGCCGCCTATAGGCGGCTTTTTGATTACAAAATTGAAATTCTTTTTTAAAAATGGTAAATTTTGCATAGTTATTAATTGGTTCCTAAACAACTGAATAGGAGAAACCGCGATGAAACTTCGCCAGATTGAGTTCGGCAATATTCTTGGCGCTTCGGGCGTGCAGGGATTCTTCGGAGAAGGCTACTGGTTTCATAATTTTTTTAAGCCTTTCGGGCTGGATTTTTCCGGTATGACCTTTGTGTCCAAAACCGCCACGCGTTGGCCACATAAGGGCAACATGCCACTCAAGGAAAACTATAAGCCGCGGGAATTTTTTCCCGGATGCGTCAGGGTGAGGCCATGGCGGGGAACAATGCTAAACGCTGTCGGCCTTAGCAATCCAGGCCTGGAAGCTCTGCTGGCCACAGGTTTTTGGCAAGAGAGGACGGAGCCTTTCTTTATCTCGGTGATGTCGTTGGCGGATACGCCAGAAGGCCGCCTTGAAGAGTTGCGCCAGATGGTGGACCTGATTGGAGGGCAAAAGGACAGGTTTTCTGCGCCGTTTGGTTTGCAGATTAATTTGTCGTGTCCAAACACTAAGCATGACCCGCGCCAATTGGTTGGCGAATCCGAAAAGGCGCTCGCAGTGGCAAGCAAGATTGGCGTGCCACTGATGCCAAAATACAGCATTGCTTCTGCGTCTGTGGCGGCAATCAGGGAATTGGAGTGCAATCCGTTCTGCGATGCCATTTGCGTATCCAATACGGTGCCGTTTGGTTCACCATGTATTGACTGGCAAAAGGCATGGGGAAGCAAGAAGTCTCCGCTTGAAAAATACGGCGGAGGCGGGCTTTCCGGGTCTGCGCTTTGTCTATTGGTGTGCGATTGGATTGCATACTTGCGCGATTCCGGATTCACCAAACCCATTAACGGCGGAGGCGGCATCATGCACCCGGACGATGTTTTGGTGTATCTTGAAGCCGGCGCATCTTCGGCTTTTATCGGCTCGGCTGCATCATTGCGTCCGTGGCGCGTGAAAGCCATCATTAATCGGGCAAACAGCCTGAAGTGGAAAAGATAGTCATGTCCTTGCGTTTTGGCAATTGCCAAAACGCAAGGACTTTTTGTTTGCACGGCTTAAAAGTGGTACAATATTAGAATATCATTAACTTTTACTAAATATGTTTGGATTAAATAAATCAACGCCAAAATTTTGCAACCTGGCGGGCAAGGTGGCAATTATTACGGGGGCGGCCAAGGGTATGGGCAGGGCTCATGCTTTAACCCTGGCCCGAGCCGGAGCAAAGGTTGTGGTTACTGACATTGATGTTCCCGGGACCCAAAAAGTTGTTGAGGAAATTAAAAAAGAAAGGGGCGAGGCAATAAGCGTCAAGTGCGACCAGAGCCAAAAATCCGATGTAGACAATGTGATAAAAGAAACATTGGATAAATTTGGAAAAATAGACATCTTGGTGAATAATGCCGGCATTTTCCCGTCAAAGCCGTTTTTGGAAATGGAAGAAAGAGATTTTGAAAAAGTGATAGATATAAACTTAAAAGGATATTTTTTAATGGCTCAGGCAGCTGCCAAGGAAATGAAAAACAACAATCCAAATGAAAGAGGGCAGAGGGGCGCTATTGTAAATATTGCCTCTATTGCCGCAGTAGTCGGTTTTCCTGGATTGGTGCACTACTGCGCATCAAAAGGCGGGGTTGTTGGAATGTCCAGGGCAATTGCGCTTGAACTGGCGCCCTTAGGTATCCGTATAAACACGATTGATCCTGGGGCGATTGATACTCCAGGAGCCTCGATGAGCAGTATGCCAGAGGAGCAAAGAAAGGCAATAATGGCTCCAATTCCTATGAAGAGGCAGGCAGATGCACAAGAGGTGGCTAATGCAGTTTTATTTTTAGCATCCGATGAAGCCTCCTATATGACCGGAGCCGAGGTTGTGGTTGATGGGGGGTGGGTGATTGCATAAGTTTATATATTGACAAATATATAAAAATATGTTAATATTAAATTATAGATAAAAGAGGCTATTTTATTCGTAAAATTCCTTGACAAGGCATTTGCTTACGACTAAAATAGGTTAATATATAAAATACTATTAAAAAGTAAATAAAAATATGGCAGAAGCCTATTGCGTAAAGTGCAAAGCAAAAAGAGAAATGAAAGACCCGAAAGAGGTATCAATGAAAGGTAAGGGTGGCAAAGAGAGGGCAGCTATGACAGGAACTTGTCCTGTTTGCGGCACAAAGATGTTTAAGATTATGGGATTGAAGAAGTAAAAACTACTTCGTAATTTCCATAATTACTCTAAAAAATACCCCCACATCGGGGGTGTTTTTTTGTTTTACCGCATGCAGGGTATAATTAAAACATGCAGAATAAAAGACTGTTAATTTTGTTATTTACGGGAGTCTTATTGTTGGTTAATTTTTTTGCATGGCGGCAGGTTTTTGCCTTGCAGGAGGCGGACCTGGCAGTTTATTTTTTGGATGTGGGGCAGGGTGACAGCCAGCTTATAAATACTCCCGACAACAGGCAGATTATAATAGACGGCGGACCAGGGGATGCCGTTTTAGGTGAGCTGAGCAAAATTATGGGGTTCTTTGACCGCAAAATTGACATTGTGGTTTTATCACACCCTGAAACCGACCACATGCAGGGCCTCCTGGCAGTATTAAAAAAATATAAGGCAGATTATATTCTGCAAACAGGAGTAGAGAGGGACTTTGAAGGGTTTTATGAATGGCAAGATGTTTTAGCGGCCCAGCAAAAACAGGGGGCAAAAATTATAAATGTGAAAGCCGGCGATGTTGTTTATGCGGGAGCCGCTACGTTTGAAATTTTGGCCCCATTTAAAGATTTGTCAGGCGTGAAAATGGAAAAATCCAGCAACGAAGCCTGCCTCGTAGCGCGGCTTAGCTATGGCAGCAATTCTTTTCTGTTTACCGGAGATATTGGCCTTGAAACCGAGGTCAAAATAGCCAAGGATGCTGATTGCGATGTGTTAAAAGTAGCTCACCATGGAAGCAAATATTCCACTTCAGAAAATTTTTTGGCTGCCATAAGCCCCAAAATTGCAGTAATAGAAGTCGGCAAAAATTCTTATGGCCACCCAGCGCCAGAAGTTTTGCAAAGATTGGCAAAATTTGGTATACAAACATTAAGGACAGATAAATCGGGGACAATTAAGATTGTATCCAACGGAGATGCCCTGCAAATTCAATAATTAATGCGGAAAATTATTTTTTCGCCACATCAATGAAGACGCAAGAATTTCCATTTTTTAGCACAAAAGTTGAAGCGGAGGCCGAGCCCAAAAGCTTTGACTTAACCGACGCCTCGCAAAGGCAGAAATATTTTGAATATAAGGCGGGCTCGGAGCTTAAGAAGCTGAGAGAATATCTGAAAGAAAATACATTTATTGTTTATCTGCTTGGTAAAAAGTCATCGGGCAAAGGGACCTATGCCAAAATGTTCAAAGAAGTTGTGGCGCCCGACAAAGTAGAGCATTTGTCTATTGGCGACATGATAAGGAGTTTTGATGAGGTTTTAAAAGACCCAAAGGGCAGAGAAGAGCTGATTGATTTTTTAAAGCAAAAATACAGAGGCCCTATGCCGCTGCAAGACCTTATATCATCAATGGAACAAAGGTCTACAAAAACCTTGCTGCCATCGGAATTAATTTTGGCTTTGACTGAAAGAGAAATCAATAAATTCGGTAAAAAAGTTATTTTTTTGGATGGTTTCCCGCGCGATCTTGATCAGGTTTCTTATTCATTATTTTTTAAAAATCTTATTGATTACAGAGATGACCCTGATATTTTTGTAATGATTGATGTGCCGACAAACGTTATTGACCAGAGAGTAAAATCCAGAGTAATTTGTCCGGTTTGCAACACTTCAAGAAGCACAAGACTTTTACCGACCAAAAAAATTGAATATGACAGAGAGACACACAAGTTTTATCTGATTTGTGACAATCCAGCCTGCCCGTCGGCCAAATGCAACGGAGCCAGAATGGTGACAAAAGAGGGTGATGAAAACGGAATTGAACCGATAAGAGCCAGACTTGAAAAAGACGAAACTTTAATGTGCCAGGTTGCCAAAATGCATGGCATTAAAAAAGTGTTTTTAAGAAATTCAATCCCAACAAGGCTCACAAAAGAATACACCGACGAGTACGAAATTACGCCCGAATTCACCTATAACTGGAACGAGGCAGAAAACATTGTTGAAGTTTCCAGGAGGCCCTGGGAGGTTGTTGATGACAGCGGAGAAAGATGCAACAGTTTGATGCCGCCTCCTGTGGTGGTATCACTTATAAAGCAGCTTGTTGAGGTTTTGGATTTATAGAGGTAAAATAAAAGCGGCTTCGGTGTTCCAAATATTTCTAACAAACTTTTTTATGGGAGCTTAATATTTGTGTTGGCCGTGGTCAACACGTGAAAGCACCCACCTAGATTTTATAGAAATCTACGAATGCCGAGCCATTAAAAAACACCCTTTTTCGGGGCGTTTTTTAATTTTATTTCTAAACCTCTATGACAACAGGAAGAATCATTGGTCGGCGCGATGTGCGGCTGGCCAGATAATCTCCGACTTTGTTGCGGATTTCGTCTTTTACATAGGTCCAATTTACAGCTCCGCCGTGGCCTGCGGTTTTATCCACAATCTCAATCACTTTTCTGCGGGTTTGCTGCAATAAATCTTTTGATTCCCTCAAATACACGAATCCGCGTGAAATAATATCGGGACTGCCTTTTACACGGCCTGTTTTGCTGTCTATAACCGCCACAATTACAAACATTCCGTCTTGGGCCAGCATTTGGCGGTCTCTGAGCACGATTTCGCCTACATCGCCAACGCCCAGACCGTCAACAAACACATAGCTCGTAGGCACCTTTTCTTTCAGCATCTCGGCTCTAACTTCTGCTCCTTGGCGGCTAAATTTAATAATAGAGCCGTTGTCTGGCACAAATATTCTGTCTTTGGGAAATCCCATGCCAACGGCCAGCTTGGCCGCCTCCTTCAAAAAGTAGTGATTGGCATAAATTGGGATGAAATAAGTGGGCTTGATGTCCCTAATCATCTGCTTTATGCCTTCAATGTTGCTGTGTCCTGAAGCGTGCACATCCATTATGTCTGAATGATACACATTGTCCGACAGCCTGTATAAGTTATCTTTTAATCTTTGCACGGTTCTTTCGTTGCCAGGAATAACAGATGACGAAAAAATCACAGTGTCTTCTTTCTTAATTTTTATGTGTCTGTGGTTGCCAGCTACAATGCGCGACATTGCGGCCATTTCTTCGCCCTGGCCTCCTGTGCAAATTACCACGACCTTATTGTCGGGGTAGCTTTGGATTTTATCAATGGAGATCAAAACATCTTTTGGCACATTTATGTAGCCGAGTTTCTGGGCTATTTCAATATTCAGCTTCATTGAAAAGCCGTCCAAGGCAACCTTTCTGTTGGTTTTGGCTGCAAACAGCAGCAACTGCCTTATCCTTTCTATTTGCGAAGCAAATGTGGCGATAATTGTGCGGCCCGGAGCGCTGGCGATAAGGCCTTGCAGGTTGTTAATCATTTCTTCTTCTGTCACAGCATCTTCTTTTTTAAGCGAGCCCAAAGATTCAAGCATCAAAATAGTGGGCCTCTTTAAGTTTGACAAATGTGCGTAGTCAATTATTTCCCTGCCAATGGGAGACTTTTCTATTGTCCAATCGCCGGGATGTATTACGGTTCCCGACGGAGTTTCCAAAATTACGCCCACTGCGTCCATAATTGCATGGTCAACCTGAAACATTTTCAACTTAAAAACACCAAGCTGAAATTCCTGCTTTAAGTCTTTTATGTATGTGGTTTTGAGTTTTTTGGCAAAACCGCGGTCCATTTCCTCAACCCTGTGCTTTATCATTTCTATTGTAAGCGGGCGGCCGATTATTTGAGGGTTGCCCAATTTTTTAAGCAAAATCGGGGCGGCTCCAATATGGTCCAAATGTCCGTGGGAAAATATTACTCCTCTAATATTTTTTTCTTTGCCTTTCAGATATTCAACATTTGGAATCACATAATCAATTCCGGGCATGTCTTCCTCTGGGAATTGCAATCCCATATCCAAAAGCACAATGTCTTTTCCGTATTCAAAGCAGGTCATATTGCGGCCTACTTCTTCGCATCCCCCAAGGGGGATAATCCTAAGAGACTCTTCGCTGTGCTGCGAAGGTTTTTTAGGAACCTTTAAATTCTTTATCATAAATTTTTGTTAATAATATTGAGAATTTTTCTGTGCCGTGGGAGGGACTCGAACCCTCAACCCTTGCGGGATGCGCTTCTGAGACGCACGCGTATACCAAATTCCGCCACCACGGCCGGTCTTATCCTATTTTCAAAAAGTCCAAATTGCTTGGCAATGTTTCAAGGGCATTTTCAAATCTTAGTTCTGGAACCGATTTATAGTTTTCGTTTTTTGTCCATCCTTGCCTTGTGTAAAAATAGCTTGCCCCGCCAAACTTTTCATAAAGCGAATAATCCGACTTGCATTCCGGGCTTGACCAGTTTGCCATTTTTAATTCTTGGGTTGATGAGGGATTTATTGTTGTGTGCCCGTAAAAAGAGGGGATTACAATGGATTGGCCCTTTTTTGCCTCAACCGCGTAAACATCGGCTACATTTCCCGCATCGTCAAACTTTTGCATAAGGTAAATAGCTTGGCCTTCCAAAACGGTGTAAGTCTCTTGCCAGCGGCCTACATGGATGTGTCCTTTGGTCTTGTTAAATTCCTGGCCCAGCATTATTGCCGGGATTGTCGTTATATCGTATCTCAATCCGTTTTCTTCTTTTACTCCTCTGTCCATAAAATATAAATCCAAATCTTCTGCTGTTTTCAGCCATTCTTTGTCAAAAATTACTTGGCTCATTTGGCCTAATGTTCTTGTATCCATAATTTTGTTCTCGCTCGGCAACAGATTTGAAAGTGTACGCTCACTCCGCCAGCGCGGAGCTCGCTCAGGTCCTCGCTCCTGGCGCCCCTCGCCTTTGGCTCGGGGAACCAGCCGCCAGGGCTGCGAAGCCACTTTCAAACCTATTGCCTCGCCTTTAATTTTATAGCGAGGGGTGTTGCATCAAATGTGCATATCGCAGGCATCTCGTTGTAGATGCCGAGATATAGGCGCGTTTGAATTTTTCTAAATTTAAATGCAAAAATTCAAACGACGCCGTGCTCATTTGATGCAAGCACCACGAGCGCTAAGCACTTTATTTAAATATTCTGCGCGTTTTTACATACCAATTTTCTATATTGGAGAATCTTTTTGCGGGGTCAACTATTTTTGTCGTGTCTATTCCCTTTATTTTTTCAGAAGTCCAATATAGGTAGTCTGGGTTGTAAAGAAACAGGGCAGGGGCCTGGGTTAATATTTTGTTTTGAATTTGAGCATATTTTGTGGCCTTTAATTCTGCATCTATGGCTTCTCTGGCGTCTTTTAATAGCTGGTCAACATCTTTGTTTTGGTATCCTGATAAATTCAGGCCCGGGTCTGATACCTGGGAAGAATGCCAGAATGGATACAAATCGGGCTCTGAACCCAAAGATTCCCCGTATAAAAGCGCATCGTAATTTCTGTTTTTTATCAAATCTTTCAAATCAGAAAGTTCAACTGCTTTTATCTGCACGCTGGCCCCTACGGCTCCCCAATAGCCTTTTAATGCTTCGGCTGCTTTTATTAGCTGGGGTTGGTTTATTGTTGTGATTGTAAAGCTCAGATTTTCTGAATTATCCTGGCTGCCAAAGCACATTTCATTAAGTTTTTTTCTGGTAGCAGTGCCAACTTCTCCCGTTGATGGATATTCGGAAATATATTTTTCCTGGAATTGAGTTACGGCCTGGTCGGTTTTGGTTCCGTATTTTCCAGAAGTCTCGCCTTCAAGGATTTGTTTTAAGCCTTCGTCAATTTTTGATAAGCATTTTTGCAATTCCACAACCTCGGTTCCGGTTGATTTTGATGAAAGATAGGTTTTAAATTGAAAAGCAGCTGTTTTTGTGGAATATTTTACTCTTTGGCCCGAACCGTCGTCCTTGTATGCTGATTTTTCTAAAAGCTGCTTTGCGGCCTCTATATCATAATTATACGATATTTCCGGAGCCTGGTAGCCAAAGTATTCCGGCAGTATGGGCGAGTTTACAATGGAAATTTTTGCTTTTGAGGCCCCTGACACTGCATTTGCCAAATCCTGTTTATTAACTGCATAATTCAAAGCTTGGGTCAGATTGGTGTCAGAAAACAATTTGCCGTTTGTCACATTGAAAAACACGGCAAAGTATCTGGGCAAAGTAAACGAGTTTACGGCAAACTTTTCGTTTGAGAAAAACCCGGTTTTGATTTGCCCTTCTGCCAAAGCCTGGTCGTCGTCCAATGATGACAAAGAAAACCCGTCCACTGCTCTTTTGTTTGCCGCGGTTACAAGGCCGTTCTTATTGTCAAAGAATTTGAAGTATAGGTTTGATATGTAGGGCTTTTTGGCGTAATACTGGGGGTTTGTTTTTAAATCAATTTGTGAGATAAATCCGGAATTGGTCTGGTTTACCTTTGAAATCATATAAGCTCCCGATCCAACTGGCTGCAGATTGTACGATGACAAAGCAAAATTTTCGGGCAATATGTTTTTCCAGATGTGCTGGGGAATTATTTTAACCGTGCAGTTTTCTAAAAAAGAGTTATATGGACTGGGCAGCTCAAATGAGAAAACAGAATCTGAAATTTTTTGCACTTTTACATCAAGCCAGTTGGCCCTTAAAGGGCTGTTGTAATCTGAGTTTTGGATAATGCTTATTGTGTAAATAATGTCGTCGGCGGTGAG
>Ga0265297_10007411_pt1 | contig 15228 bp, 12 predicted proteins | sample Munlanlwell13791_FD_192502 | JGI IMG/M metagenome (GOLD analysis project Ga0265297, IMG submission 192502) | Leachate microbial communities from a municipal landfill in Southern Ontario, Canada - Leachate well 137-91 | ecosystem: Engineered > Solid waste > Landfill > Unclassified | place... | reverse complement strand
CCCTTTGGGTGGGCAAAGGGTGGGGCCTAAACCCAGCCCAATCGAAAAACAGGGAACAAACGAATCTCCGTGTCCTGCTGAATTGGTCGCCAAATCAATGTCGACACAATTCTTAGTGCACGCCACTCCCGATTCGTTTTTCCTCTATTTTTCTCAACGGGCACCCGAATAATTTATTAAGTCGACTTTTTCAACGGACAGGGAGAAACAAAATCCTCTGAATTTCGAGTAACTAAGAAATTGCCGGACATGGCTTTGGCCGGAATTTCATACGAGGAATTCAGAGGATTTTATCTCGCCCCAGCGAGGCGGTGCCAGGTGGATGGGGTACATGCCCTAGGGGTAAGGAGGGCAGGCTTTCCGAACTTGTGCCCTCCTTACACCCTGGGCAAAAGTATTTAAAAGAAAAAAAATCTAGCTAGTTCTATTTCTTAAACACCAACCACTTATTCAAAAAGAAATTCCAAAACAAAGTAATGCCAATAGCAAGTATTTTTCCAAAGACATCATACAAATGTACCTGGTAAACAAAAATATATAAAAGCCCTGTATTGACTGCCAACCCCGTCAGATTAATGACAAAAAATCTTGCATATTGTTGAGCGAGTCCCGCATCTGAGCTTCTGAATGTCCACCGACGATTTAATATATAACTGTTCGTGACAGCAACAGCGAAAGAAATAACATTCGCATACAATACATGATCACCAAAAAAACTAATAAGCCGGATAAGTCCAAGAAAAACAAGAAAATCTATAAGTGTATTAAAAACGCCAACGACAGAAAATTTATAGAACTGCCGAAAATGTTCTTTGTCGGAAAATGGCAAGAACTTGATAAAAAGATTATATGCGCTTTGAAAAAATGATTTCATTATTTGAATTGAGAAAACGATTCTACTTGAACACCTCCGCTAAAACTAGCCGCATAGGCAAAAAACGATGCAAGACGGGTATGATCGCCATAGCCTTTAAAGACTTGAACATGCGGCCCTCCGCCGATACCGGCTCCCGTAATAATATCTGCAACCCCATCTCCGTCAATATCCCCCGTCGCTAAACTCACACCTCCATGGAACCCTTCACCATAAGCGAAAAAACTTCCTTCGGCTTTGCCTGAACTTGAAAAAATTCTGACATGCGGCCCGCCATGGAATCTTGGAGCAGTCACAATCTCAACCGCCCCATCGCCATCAACATCTGCAGCAGCGACATTCACACCCCCTCGATATCCCAAACCATAGGCAAAAAAACTTTTCAAAAGCGTTCCTTCTTCTGAAAAAATTTGGACCCGCGGAAGAGCACCCGGACCCATGCCGGTAATAATTTCAGCTTTCCCATCAGCATTAACGTCAGCGGCTCCTATATCCATACCGCCTAAAAATGATTGATTGTACGCAAAAAACCTTTTTCTAATTGAACCGTTTTCATTAAAAATCCTCACCTCTGATGAAGAACCTTCCTCTCGTATGGCGATAACATCATCTTTCCCGTCGCCGTTGGTATCTCCACACGCTACACGAATGCCATTTTGAGGCGAAGAAAAAGCCCTATACGATTTTGTTGTGTTTCCTTTCGCATCAAGAATTCGGACTTGGGATTCCACACCCTTTCCTGTTCCGAAGATAATTTCATTTAACCCGTCGCCGTTAACATCACAGACGGTAATTGAACCTGTCCCGCGGTATGAAGAAGCCTCAATAAACGCATTTTGATATCCTGACCCATTTTTTGTGAACCATCGAAGATGCGGGCCGCCATTCGTTAATGGAAAGGTCACAATTGCATCCCCGGAAAGTTTTGGTGGCGCAGAATAATTGACTGCTTTTGATGCGGAAACCATGCCGCTCCCCAGACTTTTTGGATATGAAGGATTCTTACTTTCAAGTGAGTTACTTGAACTTATGAGAAGTGTTTCTAATTGTTCACGCGTAAGGTCGGATTGGTGGGCAAGCGCAAGGACAGCTACACCTGCAATCGCCGGAGACGAAAATGACGTTCCATCCCATCCAACTGCATACCCACTCACATATATTGTGCCTGATTCAGTAGATGCCGTTGAAATAATATTTTCTCCAGGAGCAGATATATCAACACAAGAATTTCCGTAATTTGAAAAAGATGACTTTACTCCGGAATCCGACACTGACGCCACTCCGATAACGCCACTGTGACAAACGGGATAGCGGGGCGTGACATTCAAATTTAAATTATCATTACCCGCGGATGCGATAACAATTACCCCCCTGCTTCGTGCGTATTGAATTGCCTGCATCATAAGCATCGAAGATTGGCTGCCAGTAAAACTTAAATTAATAATATCTGCTCCATTATCGGCCGCATACCTAATTCCCAAAGCAACCCTAGATGACAGGCCGTTTCCAGACGCATCAAGAACACGAACAGGCATTAATTGCACATTCCATGCGATTCCTGCAACTCCGCGTGAATTATTTCCAACGGCTCCGACAATCCCAGCGATAACCGTCCCATGATGCTTCGCGCTCAATGTCCCCGTACTTCGAGGAGTAACATCTTTTGAAGAGTCGACGAAATCCCATCCATTATAATCATCGGCAAAGCCATTACCATCGTCATCTTTTCCATTATTCGCAACTTCACCGCTATTCTGCCAAATATTAGAAACTATGTCCGGGTGAAGAATATCTACGCCCGAGTCTAAAATCGCAACGGTAATATCTGTACTCCCTTTTGTCGTATCCCAGGCTGTAGAAGCATCAATTGCAGAAAGGTTCGATTGAGATAAAAAATATGAATCGTTTGGCGTAACGCCTGTTTGCGAATACGTCACCACTGGCTCGATAAATGTAATAGAACTTTTTTGTGCGTTCTGCCGCACAAAAGCTGCGTATGATGTTTGCGATGCCATGTGAACAATTTCAAAACTGCCATCTATTTTTCCAACAACCGCATCAAAGCCAAAATCCTTTGCCATGCTTGCATGTAAAGGAACAAGCGCAAATATGATACCCGCGCAAAAAAGAAGCCGGGCAACTTTCACATTCATTGTTCTTCGGTCTGATTTGTAACTGAAACTGTTTGTTCTTCGCCGTTTCTGACAAACTTCACAAGAATCTGGTCTAACCCGTCAACCGTCAACAAAGCCTGTCCGATAGATTCCTCGCTTGTGATATTTTGACCATTTACTTGAATAATGATATCCCCTGCCTGCAATCCTGCACTATCTGCGGCCGATCCTTCGTCTACCGCGGAAACAAGACCGTCAGACGAATCGGTAAGAAGAAAACCGGTTGTCCGATCTTGACGAAGTGAGGTAGGAAGATATTTTGCGAGTGAGAGATCAATGCCGTGAACATGCAACGCTGCGTACGTGATTTTTTTATTAGTCAGATATTCATCAATTACTGCTTTTCGTTCAGGTAAATACACAATACTTGGTTGATTTGCATCACCATTAAAAAATCCAAGAAGTGTTCCGTCTCCGCGTACAATCGGAGATCCTTTTGGGAAACCAACGTGCTCATCAAGATGAACGTCAGTGAAATACTGTTCAGAGGGCATAATAAACAAATCGGGATATAAAAATTGATCACGAACGTGTTGCGAAATAACCATTTCTGAAACTGAATATTCCTTTTGAGTCTCTGATTTATGCATGACAAGTATTGCTTCCAACGGAAACGCAGCTTGATTATCAGTTATATCAACCACGGAAAACCCAGCTCCGGGAAAAGAAAAAAATGCTAAACCAGATTGTTCATCTCTATATGTGGCAACTACTGATGTGTATGTGTTTTCTGAATTTAACGCAGTATACGTTTTTCCTTCCTGTAAAACCGCTGATGAAGTAAAGCTCACGCCATCACTGGTGAGTATAAACCCATAACCAACAAAATGCTCTTCAGTAAGCAACGCGTCTTGAATTGTCTCTGGATTTTCTGGAATTTGCTGATCATATAATCGTAAAATTGAGGGTGCGATGTTTTGTATAAGGGTCCCAGTAAATTGTTCTTGTTCTGTGTACGCCCGCGATCCGCCACGTATTAAAACCGTATCCGCTAGATTTGAAAGTGTGAATAAACCAAAACGATCATTTTGTGAAAGAAAAACGACTGTTCCCACAATTCCAGCGACAATACTTACCACTAAAAAAAGAATGATGTTACTTATTCCAAATCCCTTTTTTTGAGGATGCTCAAAATCTTGTTGGAGAGTAGCCCTATAAACGTCTTCGATTTTTTCGGCATCTCTTCTGCTTTTAGGAGACGTCGGTGCTATTTTTTGCTTCATATTATTTCCACTGTGCCGTTACTAAAACTATAACCAAAACAAATGTAACAATTCCAAGGATACGCATAACTTTACTTGTTTGAAAAGAATCCCTGATACTTAATATCAACATTTGCATCATACCATAGACGAAAGCTAGCGTCACAACCCCTTTTACAAGCGGTATATGCGGCCAAAGGTTAAGGATGTAAATCATCTCAACAAATAATAAAGCAAAAGAGATGGCAAACCATCGGGAACTTGTAGGCACAACTTTTTGAGACCACAAATATGCATAAAAAAGAAAAAGTCCGAAAACGGTCGTGACAATCATTACGACGAGCGTTGATATTCCGAAAAAGAACCGAAGGTTAAAAACAGAAACGGTGACAAAAAAAATCGTCAGCAAGTACATATACGAAGATACGTTGCTCAAGGCGGAAAAATGATAATCGGATGACTTCCATAAAAACTTATATGCATTCTCAATATACACCGCCGCAACGACGGCAACGCCGAACAAGGTTACGTATTGCCATAAAGAACGTTCAAGAAAAGTAAAAAAAACAATGCCTGACAAAAAGAAAAATGAGAGGCTAACAATATATAATATTCGTTCAAACACACCTACGTCAGCGCTTAGAAAAAAACGAACAAGAAAAATGATAATTATTCCTAACAACGAAACGGAAATAGGCACCACATATATAGGAAACAACATGAGTGAGATACCACCAAGTATAAAAACAACAAAAATTATTACGGACAATAAGCGTTGAGATAAGATCATAATGGACGAAGCGTAAGGGTAAGGTGACCTTCAGAAAGTTCAACAGCTTCAACCGATGATAATGCTAGTATACCTGAAACTAAAGAAGGGGTGAACGTGTCAACGACTGACGATGGAGTGAGGACGCGCGGGATCCATAATTGGCCAACAAACATACGATGAATACGCACATGGAGATCACCGTCCTCGATATATGGAATGAGGTACGCACGTAAAATAACCTGGGGTCGAGACTCTAGTCTCCCATAAAATTCAATAGAGTTTGGAGTAACGGCAAGTTGAGAAAAAACAAAAGGATACGATTCTTTACCCGCCAACGTATCTTGAAACAACGCGTTGAGCTGATTTTCAGTCAAATCGATTCGCACGGTTCCAAATGCGGAATTTGAAATCTTTTGCTCGGTATTCAATGCAAATAATGTTTCCGAAAATACTGCCGATCCGACATCTCGCACAGGTTTTGGCTCATGATATATTACTGAACTTGCGACTGGGACATGCCACGCTCCAGTTAAAAGTATTACTACAAACAAACCAAGGAGCACAAGTAAAATTATACCCTTCAAGGAAACTTTAAAGGGGAGTACAATCACATACACGATTGTCTTAAAAACGCGTCTCAATGTTCCTCGGGACCGTGAAGGCCCCGTACTTGAAGATGATTCAATTCGAGTCATGAAAGTTTTTTTGGGCGGTTGATGCGGTCTGTTTTTTGAAGCGGCAGATCAACATGAGATCGAATCTTATCTATAATTTGTACAAGCTCGGCAGCGCTCATGTCTTTTGATCCTTGCGTGGCGGCGTGCTTCTGGACCTTGCTAATAAGTTCTTGAACGCGCTGCGGATCCTTAATGCCAGAAATATGCAAATCCGCGCGATCACCTGCTGTGTGTACCATGAGCGTTCCTACGTGTGCAAGCGTTCCTAAAACTCCTGTTACACTAAAACTCATCTCTTGAATATTCTGATACAAACATTCAGACACCACGCGAGAGAACATTCCTTGTTGATCGATGTCAATAACCCGCTCACTCGTTAAAACAAACACATTCATACGATGTAAAATAATTGTCCTCACGAGGACTATCACGCCAACAATGAGCAAAAAGGCAAAAACAATTCTTCCCCAGACCCCTTGGTGAATCAATGGGTATAAAAAAAAGAAACCTGCTATAATTAAAAGCGTGCCTATGATCCACCCCAAAAGATGGGCCACGGGAGACCTGCGCACGACGGTCAAAAGTTCTTCACCATCACGCAATTGCCTTTCTAAATATGTTTGAGACATAAATTATGAAGAAAAAAGCTTTAAAAATTACTTGGTTGATTATTGTGATTCTTGGCGTGTTTTCAATGTTGTTTTTCACGATCCTCCCTATATTTTACCAGTTTTAGAAAATTACCGCTTGAGGACAGCTAAATAAGCGCTTTGTGGAATATCAACCCTTCCTTGAGACCGCATGCGTTTTTTTCCTTTTTTCTGTTTTTCAAGCAACTTCCGTTTTCTCGTGACATCTCCACCATACAGCTTGGCGGTGACATCTTTACGCAACGGAGAAATCCTCGAGGATGCCAAAACTTTTGATCCGATAGCCGCCTGAATTTTGACTTCAAAAAGTTGTCGTGGAAGTACGTCTTTAAGACGCTCAACGATCGCGCGTCCAACACGACTTGCGTCAACGCGATACACCATACTTGCAAGAGCATCAACAAGCTCACCCCCAACAACAATATCTAACCGCTCAACATCTGCAGTACGGTAACCCAAAAAATCATAGTGATACGACGCATAGCCTGACGTTACACTTTTCAATTTATCATAAAAATCTGTAAGAATGCTTGCGAGCGGCATTTCTACTTTTACAATCGCACGTTCTTCATCTAAAAATTCTGTGTGAACAAAAATTCCTTTCGAGGTTGCCACAAGATCCATCACTTTCCCAAGAGAACTTTTTGGCGTCACAATATCAAGCTTCACCCAAGGTTCTTCAATATGATCAACATGACTTACGTCAGGTAAATAGAGGGCACTCGACATCGTCATAAATCCATCTCGAACAACGCTGGTGTTTGTTTTGTCTTTCCTTTCCCACGCATGAAGACCGGATTCATTAAGAAACACATGATACGCAACTGACGGAACAGTCACGACTAAATCAAGATTATATTCACGCCGCAAACGCTCATTCACGACTTCAAGATGAAGCATGCCTAAAAATCCGCATCGGAAACCAAATCCGAGCGCTGGCGAATGATCCGGATCAAATCGCAAACTCGCATCGTTTAACTTGAGACGTTCAAGCGCTTCACGTAACGCAGCATACTCACTCCCTTCTTTCGCATACACCCCCGCAAAAACCATTGGCTGGAGTTCTTTATATCCAGGAAGCGGCATACTCGTTTTATTTGACACGATGGTAATAGTATCACCAACTTTTAGGTCTGCAACTTTTCTTAACCCAGTTACGACATACCCAATATCACCCGAATGCAATTGTTTTGTAGGTGATAATTTAGGTCGAAATTCCCCAACTTCCAACACTTCCGCTTGTTCATTTGTCTGAAACAGCACCAACATATCGCCTTTTGTAATTGAACCCTTACATAACCGAACATACGCAATTACCCCTTTATATTCGTCATACAAAGAGTCAAAAACGAGTGCTTGCGTTCCTGGGGTATTTGAATCTTTTGGCGGCGGCACTTTTTTTATAATCTCTGCCAATAATTCTTGGACGCCTTGTCCTGTTTTCCCTGATACGAGTAAAATTTCGTCTTTTTCAACACCCAACAAATTCATAAGCTCGCGTTGCACCTTAGCAACTTGCGCACTCGGAAGATCGATTTTATTTATTGCGGGAATAATCGTAAGATTGTGGTCGAGCGCTAAATACAAATTCGTCAATGTCTGAGCCTCAACGCCTTGTGTGGCGTCAACCAAAAGAACTGCGCCCTCGACAGACGCAAGTGAACGCGACACTTCGTACGAAAAATCTACATGACCAGGAGTATCAATTAAATGGAGTGAATATGCAACTCCCCCAAGCGTATATTTCATGGATACAGGCGCAAGTTTTATGGTAATACCCCGTTCGCGTTCAATATCCATCTGATCAAGTATTTGATCCTGCGCGTCGCGCTTGTCCACCGTGTGCGTGATATCAAGCAAACGATCCGCAAGAGTGGATTTGCCATGATCAATATGAGCGATAATACAAAAATTTCTAATGGTGTTCATTGGTGCTATCTGTGTTAGCTTCGTGTTGTGGTGAAATTTTCCCGTTTCTGATTTTATTCCAAATTCGCATGAGCCAATCACGAATCATCACAACTTCTTCGCATCGGAATAATAGGGTAAGGAAAAAATATGCGGATATGCCGACCACGCCTGCAACGGCCCCCTGAATAAAAATCCCCACAAAGGTTTTCATATTTACTCCTAGCGCGAGGAAATATTTCATACCAACGACGATAGTGCCCATGAGAATTGAGGCGACGACTATTTTCATTCCCGATCGCACAATACGCGTGTCATCGAGGTTGCCAAATCTGCGTCTTAAAAAATAATAAAGCAAAAACATATTTAGCAAATTCGCAACAGAATACGCTCCGGCAAGTCCCAAGACGCCGTATTCCCTTGAAAAATATAAGGCTAATGAAATATCTACAATAACAGATACAATAGCAATTTTTACAGGGGTTTTCGTATCATGATGAGCATAAAATGATCGTGCGAGCGTCGGGATAAGCGACTGAGCAAACAACGAAAGCGCAAAAATGCCAAGCATTTGAGCTGTTAGATATGTCGCCTCCCAGGAATAGGCGTTTGCCCCAAGCACGACGCGGACAATTTGCGCACGAAGCAAAAGAAATAAAATTGAAATCGGAATCATTAGATACAAAATTCTCCGAACGGTCTCTGAAAACTGACTAACAAATTTATTGCGATCGTTTTCAGCGAACGCTTCGCTTAACACCGGGAACGCGGCAATTGCTAGAGATACACCAAAAACATTGATTGGAAAATTCTGAAGATTGTTTGCAAAATTGTATACCGTAATACTTCCGGCGACTAACGTTGATGCAATGATTGTATTCACCAAAAGATCGACTTGATTAACCGCGAGCCCGATCGTACGAGGAATCATAAGCGCCCCAATTTTTCTGACCCCCGCATGTCCGAAATCAATAATCCGGCGATATCTGAAACCAACACGGACAACCGATGGAACTTGTATCGCAAGATGCAAAAAAGCTCCAAACACAACGCCATACGCAAGCCCCATAAGTCCGTATCGTGGAGTTAAAACAACAATACCAAAGATGATCCCTAAATTGTATAAAACGGGCGCGAGCGCAAAACTCGTGAACCGTTTGAATGCATTTAATATGCCACTAACAACATTGCTGATTCCAAAAAATACAATCGCAACGAGCATGATTCTGCTAAGTTGAATTGTAATATCTTGTTTGTCACTCGGAAATCCTGGTGCGATAATTGGGATTATTTGCGGGGCGAATATGTAAAAAAGTATTCCTAAAATTACTAAAACGATTAATAAAATATTGAGGATGGAATTCGCAACCCGCCATGCCTCGTCTCGAGAAGCAGTATCATCTTTTTTTATATACGCAACAAAAACTGGAATGAATGAAGAGGATAAGGCGCCGAGTACTAAAATATTAAAAATAAGATCCGGAACTTTAAACGCCGCAAAATAAGGATCTAGCGCTCCTCCGCCGCCAAATGTCGAAGCTAAAAGTCTATCACGAAGCAAGCCTAAGAAGCGGCTTAAAATCGACGTGGCGGCCATAATAAGCGCACCACCGGTAACTGTTGTAGTCAGTTTACGAATAAAAGTCTGAGTACTCATAATTTATCGAAACACGACCCCAATAAATGCATCTGCGGTAAGATTCCACGACACCTCTGCGTGAGTACCTTGTATAGTTGAAACAACAGGCACATCAGAAACAATATGGTCAATTTCTCTATCTGCATCTAATACCCATGTCACAGAAACATTGTGCTGACCAGGCTGGCGGGCAATGCCAAGTGTCCATACATCGTCTCGAGTTGCTCGCGGGAAAGAATACACAAATGTTGATTCGGATGATGATTGTGCCTCTACTCTCATCCAATTACCAAAGACCGCGTGTTGAAACTCACTCGTGATACGAGTTCCTGTTCTCTCTTGGACAATGGTATTGTCTTCGGCCTCTTGCAAATCTGGATCAACCGGCGTGTCTTGTGGCGGTGACTGATACCATGACGCTGGAAAAGGATAAAAATTTGACGCATCACTTAGTGTTGCGTTAGAAGGAACGTATGCGCGCATGTATGATAAATTTGTCGTGCCAGAAAACACGTCAGTACTCACACCCTCATGCTGCCTTATGATTTGAACAGAATCATTCACGACGCTTTCGGTCAATTTTGTGGAAAGAAGGATGTGCTGATTAATAACGCGATCCGTTTTGCCTCCTCCGATATTTGTCGTCACAAGCGCAAGATAATCATCAGAGGAAAATTGAGCGAGAGCCCCTGAAAAACCAGCATCAAATATTTTTTTCTGCAAAACAGGTTCTTCGGCGTACATCAAAAAGTCTTTTTGTTGAATTGACGAATCAAGAATTGAAATGAACTGCAGTTGTTTTTCACTAGGCAGTCCAACAGCTTTTTCGAGCAATTTTGGCATCATATCAGCGATGATTTTTTTTGGTTCAGTGGATTGTTGTTCTTTTTGTGCTTCAATTGATTCTCGCGTCACTCTTAAAAAATTATCTTTATCAACGGTCACGCCACTTGTGGCTTGTAAATCAATCGGACCAGTCAGTTCAAGAAGCGATAATAATACATCGGGTGTAAATGCAATGATACCATCAACGCGCTCATTGCCAGCGTCATAATAAAGTTCAAGAATTTTCTGAGCCGAGGTAGGAAAATCAGCAAACCAATTCGCATCCTGAAAACTGAAATACGGATTTACCGCCTGAAGTGGTTTCGGCGCTTTAAATTTTTCTTTTACCTGGCCGGAAATATCATAACTCCCACCTTTAGGGACCGTAAGCTGTGAAATGGTCCCGTGATCAAAACCAACAAGTGCAACACTACCAATAAAACCGCCGGTTGGTCGTAGTTCTTGGTTATTTTGAAAAACCAGTAAGTAACTTTTTGATCCTGAAAAACCAAGGACATCATACAGCACAACAAAATCCTTATCAAGCCGTGTAAATGCATCATCCAAATGAGCAAACGTTGAGCGAAGAGTCGTAAATTGCTCCTGATAATCAGCCGGAAGCTTTTCAACTTCAATATTGGTTAAATGATTTTCAAGTGTTCCTAAAGAAGCCCGAATATCTGGGGCAAGCGTTTGATACAAATTCATAAAGCCAACATACCCTTGCGAATCTTCTGATATTGAACGTATAAGTTGTTGTACTAATGACCCAAGATGTGCTACTTCATTCCCTGCCTGAACCGCATGCTCACCTGTGGTAAAAAAACCTTTGACTCCCGGTAAAGAAACAAAAAGTCCAAATTGACCCCGGATGCTATCAAGCTGGCTTTGCGCATAAGAAAAACGTTCAACTGCCTCTTCAAGCTGGCTTTGCGCATTCTTCTGATCATTTATTAAAAATGAGTTCTGTGCATTCTGGAGAGACGAAAACCCTTCTGTCGCTGCGCCCAAAACCCTCCCTTTCGTCTCAGTCGCCTGACCCCACGCTTGAAACCCAAATACAAGTGCTGCAAAAACAAATGCTACAACCCCAAACCCAGTGACGCGCTGTAAAGTACATGCTCGAAAAAAAACTTTTTCTTTTTTTATGCTGCGTGTTTTTAACTTCGGCTTTGTTTTTATTTTTTTTGTCTTATGCAAAAAGGAAAAAAAATTGCGCGTTTTTGATGCTCCCCCTTTTTTAAAAAAATTATTGCTCTCTTTCGGGTGCACAAACGAAGACTGTTCGGTTAAAAAAGAAACATGCGGCGCTTGACGTTCCTTGAATTGCTGAGCATGCGAGGAAACAACGCCACTCTCGGGTTTCGATTTGGATCGCAAGTCAAGAATATTTCGCTCTGGAATATGCTGATGGACACTCATATTGACGTTTCATAAACCCGAAGGGTCTCCGAGGCCATTCTTTCCCAACTATACCGGATAACCTGTTGGCGCCCTTTCTGTATTAACTCTTGACGCAGATGATCATCGCTTAAAATCCTTTCCATAGCATGTATCATATCATCAATACGCTCTGGCGAAAAATACACGGCAGCATCGCCAACAACCTCGGGTAAGCAGGAGCTGTTACTGCACGCAACTGGCACATCATGAGCCATAGCCTCAAGCGGAGGAAGTCCAAATCCTTCATACAGTGAGGGGAAGATATACCCTTTAGAATGCGCATACAGACTGCCAAGTTCTGCATCAGGCACAAACCCAGGGAAAACCACTCCTTGGATACAACGCCACCGTACATACGATATCAGGCGTGTGTAGAAAAAATCATGTTTTCCCACCAAAACAAGCAAAAGTTTCGGGTAAGATTTTTTTATAATTGCAAACGCATCAACAAGCCGTTCAAGATTTTTATGCGGGTACGCGTTCCCAACATACAAGAGATAATCGCCGTGGATGTTGTGAGATTGCAAAATTGTTGAGACCTTCAACAAACGCGTATCTACACCTTCATACGTGACGACAATTTTCCCATCCGGGATATGAAATGTTTTTTCAATATCAGCCTTAGTATATTGTGAAACGGTAATAACTCGAAGTGAATTTTTTAACGAGTGTTTAATGACACGTTTATACATCTGGTGCTTAAACCAATACAAAAATGGTCCGAGTGTTGTAGCTTTTACTGTCGGAAAATGACTCAGAATAAGATCGTGCACTGTTGAAATAAAAGGTTGAGGAGCGCGCAGAGGAACGTTGAAATGCGGATAGTGCACAAGGTCACAACCTTGCGCTTTAATAATAGATGGAAGCCGCGTCTGTTCCTCAAGAGAATACCAATCCACATCAGTTTTTACTTTTGAAAAACGTGGATGACTTGGTATCCATACATCCCAATCTTGAGAACGCATAAAAATCACAAAATCGTGCTGGGGATTAAGCATTTCGAGGTTTCGAATAAGTTGCTCGGTGTACCTCCCAAGCCCCTTTGAAGCGCTCCCGAAAAATCGAGCGTCAATGCCGATTTTCATATGCAACGTTTTTTAAAATACTCATCATTTCGTGCGCTACATTTTTCCATGTGCGAGTAAGTAATGGATTGCTATACTGCAGTGTTGAGGGAAAATCCTTTATCATATGCAGTGCATGTGCTATTGAGTTGATATTATCTGGATTGACATATATCGGCCCTCGCCCGAATATTTCAGGCACGCATGTTCTGTCTGAAGCAATGACCGGTATGCCAAGCGATTCCGCCTCAAGTCCAGGAAAACCAAAACCTTCGTAGAAAGAAACAAAAAGGAGTGCGCGAGCACGAGATAAAATTTCCCATTTCTCGTGTTCACTGACGTAGCCGCGCTCTTTGATCCATCCAAGTTTTTTTAAACGATTGAAAATCGCGAGAGTCGATGGGCGCAAGTTTACGTAGCCTCGTTTTCCAACAAAAACGAGCTGTGGGTATTTTGGATCGGCAGTTCTCACAAGCTCATACGCAGATAAAATTCCATACACATTTTTTCTTTCATCAATATCTCCTAACACAACAAGATAATCTGGTTCTTTGCGTTTCACTCCGTCAGGACGAGCAATAAGCGCCGGTCGAACAACGCTCACCTGTTCTGCAATTTCTGGAAACTCCTGAACGAGCGCCGCTTGAGTTCCTTGAGAGTCCGTGACAATGTGTCTTGCCTCTTTAATAAGCGTCCTCGCCCTCACACAGCGGTACCAAAGATGATTACGAAAAGAATACGCTCGCGGCAGCTGCACATAGGAAATATCGTGCACGGTAAGAACTGAAGCTCGCGGCAGCCGCGGCAAGAACATTACATTTGGAAAAAAATACACATCACAATATCCGATTGTTTTCTCAAGAGGCGGAAAACGAAGCACGCTATATGCGGCATGCAAAAACTTGTTCGGGATTCGAGTTGAATGAATCGAGCACTGGGGATAATCACGAAAACGATCCAGTGCGTTTGCTTCCGAAAAGCTGTTAGTAAAAAGAACAAACAAATCGTCTGGAAATTCCTTCAGGAAGGACTCAATGAGATATGAAGAATACAATGAGATCCCGCTGGGCTTTTTTTCAAGCAATGAACGCGCATCGATGCAAATCCGCATGTGCAATTATGAATTTTCTGTTTCAAGCTTTCTGAACGCCGAGAAAAGCGCAATCACAAATATTCCGGCAGCAATTCCCCCGACAAGTCCATACAAAATACCCATAACGGTCGTCGTTTGCTTCTTCACGATCACGGGCGTTGATCCTTTTACTTCGAAAAGTGCTTTTAAGTCTGCGTTCTGGTTAAGCGCGCCAGAGCGTTCTTCAACGTGTGTGATAATTGCTTCGGATAATTTTTCTGCTTGTTCTCGATCAGGAGCGGTAAATTCCAAAACGAGATTTTGCGCGGAATATTTTTTCATTTTAAAGCGAGCGGTAAATGAATCTATTGAATTAATTTTCGGATCAAGCCCTGCACGATTATATACTTCAAGCAAAAATGACGGTGTCTGGAACCAACTCACAATAGTTTCAGAAAATAAATCAGAGGCTTGAATAGCATAATACCCATCATACTGATATGCCGTCGTTGCCTGTTTATTAATTTGATTTACTGTGAACGAAAGCGAGGATTCATACTTCACGGGCGTACATGTTGCAATAAGTCCACCGGTAACGGCGCCAATCAGTGCAAGAATAACTCCCCATTTTATGTACCGTACGAATTGTCTCATAGAAATACAATTAGCTAATTAAATGATGCTGACGTAAAAACTCAAAGAGCGTGCGTTTAAATGAATCAACGGAAAATGTTTCTGCATGTTTTCGAATAACTTGTGAATCATATGATTTTGGATCAAAACGAATGACTGTGTCTGCAAGCGCTTCCCATGACTGTTCATCAAAAAAAGTTCCAGTCACACCTTCGTTCACAATATCAAGCGCACCGCCTTGATTAAACGCAATCACCGGTCGGCCGCACGCCTGCGCTTCGACCATGGTAAGTCC
>Ga0265297_10007410_pt1 | contig 15228 bp, 16 predicted proteins | sample Munlanlwell13791_FD_192502 | JGI IMG/M metagenome (GOLD analysis project Ga0265297, IMG submission 192502) | Leachate microbial communities from a municipal landfill in Southern Ontario, Canada - Leachate well 137-91 | ecosystem: Engineered > Solid waste > Landfill > Unclassified | place... | reverse complement strand
CGTCGCTTCGCGCTTTAAAACCCCTCTGTTTTAACCCTTCGATTTAACTCAGGGCAAGTATTTACGCCGCGGGGGAGCACACTCCTCCGTCGTCCCCTCAGGATTTTGGTTGCCGCACTTTCGGCGTCACCCAAAATCCCATATACTTGCCCAGCATCAAACGCGTCTGGGCCTCCAGTCCGGGAAACGAACCGAAAATAATTATCGTGGCCGGCAATAAAATCCAGTGCAATATCATAAAAAAGTATTTGTGCAAACCGTATTTTAAAGGTCTGGTCGGCAAAATCATCGCGCCATATATCGCCGAGGTGACCATACCGATCATCGCCATTGTCATTATGATGCGCGTGATCTGCGGCAAATTATAAGAAAGCAAAGTGACATTAAATTCTTGCCCGCCCAAAAACAGCGGCAGCCAGCCAAGCATAAAAATTATCAAAGCATTTGTCCCCCAAGACCAAAAACCCTCCAGGTGGTTGAACGCCCAAAAAACTTTTGTTTTCAGCGAAATTTTTTTATTTTGCAAAAAACCGAATAAAACATAGGGGATGTTTTCCACGCCCCAGCCCCAGCGCCGCTGTTGTTTGTAAACATTAACGGCTGTTTGCCACCAACTCTCGGCTAAATTGGCATCCATAGAAACCGGATAATAAAGCGGCACGACGCGATAGTTGCCGTCATAAAAAAGCAGCGATTGCCAGAAGATCCGCGAATCCTCGGAAACATTCTTGACTGACCAAAAATCCATTTCCACCAGCGCCTTGAAATTCATGGAATGCGAAGAAAAAGTGGCCAGCCGCTCGGCCCGTTCCTGTTGCATCATATGCCAGAAAGTGCCGCTTTGAGCCGTCACGCGTGAAAAAGACGGGGCATCCCAAATATTATTGTTGAATATCGGCACGGGCTGAAAACTGCAAAAAACCCTGTTTGGCGTTCTCAAAAAAACATAGGTTAAGCGGCTGAAATATTCCGGATAAACCACCGTGTCAATATCAAAAACCGAGACCAATATATTTTCGTAAGGAATCCCCGTTTTATCAATAACTTCTTCTTTGACGCGCCTGGCCGCCCAGGTTTCATTGGACCCCTTGCCGGCCAGCTCCCCTGCGATATCCGAGGGATGTTTTGTCGGGAAAAACCTGAAAAACTTATCGCCGTATTTGGCGGAAATTCTTTGGGCGACCTCCGCCGCCGCGCGGCCGCCTTTTTCCTCCGTGGCCAGAACCACTATCATTTTATCGCTGGGGTAATTTACATTTAGCAGTGCCTCAAAAGCGCCATCGGCCACTTCGTAGTTTTCTTTATACATCGGCAAGATTATCAGATGATAAACTCTTTCCCAGGACAAATCCTGGTCGACATTCTCTTTCTTTAATTCTTCCAGCCAGTTTTTTTTCATCACCTGCTTGATAATGGAAAAGCTGGAACGCAGATGCAAAGACAAAAACATGGTCTTAAGCAGCCAGTAGATATCAAAGGCAATAACAAAAAAAGCCGCGCCGGCCGGCCAGCTCCAAGACAAAAAAACGACGCCGGCCAGCGTCAACCAAGATAGCAGCCCCGGCAAAATTTCCAGCGCCCGATATATCCGCCTGTCTTTCGGGCTTGCCAGATCTCCCGCGTTGCTGATTTTTATGTATTCCTTCTTTTCCATCATTCAGTGAATTAAATTATCCTTAGCTATCAATACAGCATACTAGTAAACCGTATTGATACACTTCAACATAATACTTCTAACTCTTCCGCTTGCCCGCTCTCCTATTAACCACAGTGTTAATCAATAAAAAATGTAAAGGATATTTTTGACGCATCCAGTCGAATGAATATGGGGTTGTCTGATTTTTTAATAATCTTTTTTCTTGTTTTTCTTCATATCTATTTATAATTTTCTCGTATCCGCCAAATCCCGAACTCAGCCAGCGCTGAACTGAGGTTATTGTCGCATAGCCGACTTTCAATTTTTCTTTTATGTCTTCGTTGGTTTTACCGCCTAATAGCAACCGCGCTATCTGAATGCGTCGCGACAACATTATCACTTCGCTTAAAGTCAACAGGTCTTTAAAGAAATTTTTAACTTCTCCCCTGTCGCGCAAACTGGCCACCATAGTATAAAAATCGCCCAGAAATTTAATTTTTTCATCTCGGCTTAATTGGTTGTATTTTATTTTACCACCCCTCCGTCCTCTAATCATTTTAATCATTCAGTATACTAGTATGTTGAATAATTATTAATTGTAGCGCTTATGACCTTTTCTTATTTTTTCAGCAGCGCTACGGGGAATCGGCCGCGGCTCTCGCCCCGCCGAATTTTCAGCCGAAAATTCGGTTCCGGCGTTCGATTCCCTGCGCGAGCCAAGCAGTTGGCTCGCTCGCTTTTATCTTTATAATAATTTTTTTATCTCAACAATATAAAAACCCTAAAATTTGTAGCGCTACGGGGAATCGAACCCCGATTCGCGGCTTGAAAAGCCGCTGTCCTAACCGTTAGACGATAGCGCCAAAACTGGATAAATTATAGCTTAAAAGTTGAAAAAAAGCAATTTAACAGGTATGCTGTGCCTATGCCGGGTAGTGAAAATTCGGCAGCTTAAGCGAGTATCGCTAATTGGTAAAAACAGACAAAACCGCAAAAATTATTGAAACTAAATTAAACTTGGTATATTAAATTAACCGAATTTCTACTACCTGGTATGAAAATCTTAGCCATAGAAACTTCCTGCGACGACACGGGAATCGCCATTCTCGAATACGGCAAAACCGGCCAACCGAAAATTTCGGCTGATTTAATATCTTCTCAAACCAAGATCCACGCGCCATGGGGCGGAGTAGTTCCGATGCTGGCCAAACGGGAGCACCAGCGCAATTTAGTGCCATTATTGATCAAAGCCCTGAAAAAATCGGCTCTTCTCAAAACTAAAAGTTTGAAACTAAAAACTAAAAACCAAAAACCAAAAACTTTAGGGTCGATCCTGGAGCGCGAACCGGAGCTCCTAAAAAAACTACTGCCACTACTGAAAAAATACCAAAAGCCGGATATCAATTATATCGCCGTAACCGTCGGCCCGGGCTTGGAGCCGGCACTATGGGTGGGCGTAAACTTCGCCCGGGCGTTGAGTTATTTTTGGGAGATACCGATAATTCCTATTAACCATATCGAGGGGCATCTTTGCGCTAACTTCGCCGACGGCGAAGTTAGCGCCTACTATAAGCTACTTTTTCCCGCCATCTCCCTTGTTGTTTCCGGCGGCCACACCCAGCTTATCCTGATAAAAAGCGTCGGCCGATACAAAATTATCGGCGAAACGCGCGATGATGCGGCCGGTGAAGCGTTCGATAAGGTCGCCAAAATGCTGAACCTGGGCTATCCCGGCGGCCCGATTATTTCTGAGCTCGCTAAAAGCTATAAGCTAAAAGCTATAAGCTCTAAGTTCTCCCTCCCCCGGCCCATGATAAACTCGGGCGATTTTGATTTTTCCTTTTCGGGATTGAAAACCGCAGTGCTTTACGCCTTGCAAAAAATGACGCCCGCGCAGATAAAAAAACAAACGCCGGCCATCGCGGCGGAATTCCAACAGGCGGTTATTGATGTTTTAACCGCTAAAGCCATATCGGCAGCCAAAAAATACAAAGCAAAAACCATTATGCTGGCCGGCGGCGTCGCCTCAAATCAATCCTTGCGCCAAGCGCTGGCCGAAAAGGCAAAAGAATCGGACATTGCCTTTTCCGTTCCCGATGCGCATCTTTGCACAGACAACGCCGCCATGATAGGATTGGCCGCTTTCTATAATTTAAAGATCTCTCGCGCTAAAAAAGCCGACTGGCGCGCCCTCAAAGCGCAAGCGAATCTGAGAGTTTCATAAAAATTACTTTAATAACCGCGCATGGCAAAAATTTTATCAGAAAATAAAGTTGAGCCGAGTGTAAAATTTGCGTGCCGTGGTGGGGCCCCGACCGTCAGGTCGGGGCGTTGCGGATAGCAAATTTAGTGAAGCGAAACTTATATTTTCTTAAAATTTTATGCCCGCGCGGGGCTTTTTTTGTTACTTTTTTGTGCCCACAAAAAAGTAGATAAAGCATTCTATAAAAGACGGTTCTTTGTTATAATAGCATCAATGAACTACTTGCTCTACGCAATCTTGGGCATCGCACCCAGCATTATTTGGTTGCTGTTTTATTTGCACAAAGACCTGAACCCGGAACCCAAGCGCACGGTTTTGCTGGTCTTTTTGGGCGGCGCCTTTATGGGACCAGTGGCCATATTGGCGCAATTTTTAGCTATGGCAGCACTCACCTCCTCCGCTCAATGGCCGCATTTTTTTGAAACGCTGAGTCAAAACCGTTACTTGTTCTTTATCAATGTCGTCCTTTTTGCTCCGCTCAGCGAAGAATTCCTGAAATACCTGGTTGTTAAGTGGCAAGTGCTCAAAAATCCCGATTTTGACGAGCCGCTTGACGCCATGATATACTTGATAATAAGCGCGCTGGGTTTTGCGGCAACTGAAAATTTGCTAAACATCTTTTTAATGCCCGGCGTCACGCTTCAGCTCGCTTTTTCCCAAGCGCTGGCCAGATTCCTGAGCGCCACCTTCCTTCACGCTCTCACTTCCGGAATTTTGGGATATTTCATCGCCCGCTCGTTGTTCCTTTTTAAACGCAAAAATGTCATTTTTATTTCCGGTTTCCTGCTGGCTGTCGCGCTTCACAGTTTCTACAATTATCTGGCCTGGCTTTTCAACGCGGAAAAAATCATCGCGCTGGCCATAGCGCTGCTACTGGCTGCAATGGGAGGAGTCGTCGGCTGGCAATTCCGCCGGCTGAAAAAACAATTGGCGGTTTGTAAAATAAAATATTGACCCGAATTAGAAATCCGGTCTCATAAAAAATTGCATTACTGATTTTACGCTGCTCCCGCACAAGGATAAGCGGCAAAATCCGCATTTGTGAACAAACTTATGAATAAAAAACCGTCATTTTTGGAACGGCTGACCGGAGTATTAGAAGAAGAGGAGGAAGAAAAAAATATTCCGATAAACGATTCCGATGAAGAGAAAACAGAAGAAGGGGCCGCGGAAAAAATAAAGCCCGTCCAACGCGTTCGCGAGAACGAAACGGCTCCGGCTAGGCAAAATCCGCCCCGAAAAAGCGAAGGCGAGCCGATAAAAAAGGAGAAGAAATTTTCCCTTCCCGCCTCGTCGGAAAAAACCGCCGAGGATTGGCTGCCCGACTCCGAGGGCCAGTTGACGATTGATGTATACCAGACACCAAGCGAAATCGTCATAAAATCCACCATCGCCGGCGTGAGCCCGGAGGACTTGGACATCACTATCACCAACGACATGGTGACCATCAAGGGCCGGAGAGAAAAAGACGAAACAATTTCCAGCGGCGATTATTATTACCAAGAATGCTACTGGGGCGCTTTTTCCCGCTCGGTTATTTTACCGGTGGATGTGGAAGCGGAAAGAGCCGATGCTTCAATGAAAAACGGCATCCTGACCATCCGCCTGCCTAAAATTGAAAAAATTAAAACCAAAAAGATTCGCGTTGTTTCAAATTAAGCCAGATTTTTGACAACGGAAGCATTTGTTATTAAGCAACTTTGCTGCGATCGTCTGGCAAGGTTGCTTTTTTGTCAACTGGCCTCGGCTTTTTATGCACATTAAGCTCCACCGAAAATTCTATAAGGTCTTCGGGCTGGCCGCGCTGGCCGCGCTTTTTATCGTTTGTTTATCGCTATCTGCTCTGGCTGCGGCAAATTATGAAAAAGCCATCGCCGGCTTGACAGTGGGCGGATTTAGGGTCGGCGGAACCGATAAAAACAAATTAAAAGAATTACTGGCCGCGCAAATTGTTGAATTCAACAGCCAAAAATTTTCTCTTATTTACGGGGGGGAAACCTGGAACTTATCGCCGGACGACTTTGGCATCAAAATAGATGCCGGCAAAACCGCCGAGAAGGCCTTAGCCGTCGGCCGGGGCCCCGCATTGACAGCGATGGCTGAGCAGATAAAAACGCTTTTTGCCGGCCGAGATCTGCCGCTCGCCTACTTCGTCAATTCGCCCAAATTTGACAGCGCCCTGGACATTTTTGCCAAGATAGAAGCGCCGGTAAAAAATTCTTCTTTGAAATATGACGCTCAAAAAAATGATTTTGTCGTCTTGCCGGCCCAAAATGGAGTCGTTATTGATAAAGAAAAGCTCCTTGCCGATATTTTAACGGCTTTCGGCAAACCGACGCAGAACATTTATCTGTCGCTAACAGAACAAAAAGCTTCGGTCGGTGAAAAAGAGATGACGCAAATCGTTGCGCAAGTCGTAAAGCTTGTTGATAACGCGCCGTATTTTTTGCAAAGCGCCGATTCCACCTGGCGCATAGATAAATCCAACTTGACCGGTTGGATATCGGCCGCGCCCCGTGGCGAGCAAAGCGAGCTATACGGGGCCGCCCTTTCAAGCGATAACTCCGAAAAAGCGCTGCTGACTCTTGATACCGAACAAATAAGCGATTTCCTGATACCTCTTTCGGCCTCCGTCAACCGCGAGCCGACAGACGCCAAGCTAACACTGGAAAACGGCGAATTGAAGTTTGCCATACTTTCCCGGGACGGCCAGAAACTCAACATCGAAGCCAGCGCCAAAAAAATAGCGGACGACATATTGGCTGGGAAAAAAAATATCTACCTGATAACCGATTCTGTTGAACCGAAAATTTCTAATTTTAATACCAAAGAGCTGGGACTGCTCACGCTGATTGGCAAGGGCGAATCAAATTTTTCCGGGTCCCCCGCCAACCGCCGCATTAACATAAAAGTGGGCGCCACCAAGCTCAACGGCTTCCTGATAAAACCGGGCGAGGAGTTTTCTTTCTCGCAAAATATCGGCGACATCGACGCGCCAAACGGCTGGGTGCCGGAGTTAGTCATAAAAAACAAACAAACCATCCCGGAGTATGGCGGAGGTCTTTGCCAGATTTCCACCACTCTGTTTCGCGCCGCGATAAATTCCGGCCTGAAAATAACCGAACGGCATCCGCACGCTTATCCTGTGCACTATTACGATCCGCCGGGTTTTGACGCCACGGTCTATCCGCCAAACCCCGATCTGAAATTATTGAACGACACGCCCGGCCATCTTCTTTTGCAGACCAAGATAGAGGGCAACAAATTAACTTTTGAAATATACGGCACAAACGACGGCCGGCAAATCAAAGTCAAGGGGCCCTTCACCACGCAGAAAAATCCCGACGGCTCCCTCAAGGCCACCCTGACCCAGGAGATCTGGCGCGACGGGCAACTGGAACGAAAACAAATATTCAATTCCAGCTACAACTCGCCCGCGCTTTACCCCAACCCCAACGCAAAGCCGGCGCCAAGTCCGTCCGCCTCCCCGGCCCCATCGGCTTCCCCCGCTCCATCGCCTTCGACATCGCCCGCTAATTGAATTTTTCTTTAAATCAGATAGAATCAAACTGCGGGCAAGTGGCGAAACCCTGTAAACTTGCTCTTCGCGCAATCACGGGGCAAGTTGGCATACACACAATGATTTGGGGACGTGGCGGAACTGGCAGACGCGCATGGCTTAGGACCATGTGGAGCAATCCATGAGAGTTCGACTCTCTCCGTCCCCACTGGCTATTTTAAAACGGGCCTTACCCCGTGGATTTGCGCAACAAATCTCTACGGGGCAACTCCCACCTTGCCCGCTAACAATAAACTTCCCCTTATTCTTATCCATTTTTACTATTACTTATTATCACCGCATATACGGCATTAATAAGTAATGATGAAAATTATCATTTTTAATAATTCTATGGATAAAAATGACTGCATGGAACTGGAAGAGATTCTCTTAAAAAGGGGGCTGCTGTCCAAGGAATCGGTTCTAAAAAATGTAATAGAGAATAAAAACATTCAACAAATGGGCAAAATATTACTGGCGGCCGCTTTTATCGCCGGAGGCGTCGCTATTGCTATAACCGCGCCCAATCTTTTAATAGCAATGGGAAAGTTTAAACAAAAGCTCTCCAACGACAAAAAGAAATCGCTTACCAAGGCCTTCTACAATCTGCAAGACCGCCAGCTGGTCAGAAGAGAAACGCGAGGCGGCAAAATCTTTTTTACGATAACACCGAAAGGGCGATCCGCTTTTTTCAAAGAATATATTAAAAAAATAAAAATAAACAAACCGAAAAAATGGGATCGCATTTGGCGCGTTGTTATTTTTGATATCCCTACCGAAAAAAATAATGAACGCGATATTTTAAGAGATCGGCTAAAATATATGGGATTTTTTCAATTTCAAAAAAGCGCCTTCATCACCCCGTTCCCCTGCCAAATGGAATTGGAAGCTGTGTTGGAATATTATAACTTGTTTAAATATGTCACTTATCTTGAAGCGGAAAAAATCAGCGGGGAAGAAAAATGCCGGCATTACTTCAATATTTAACAGCCGCACCGGATAGCCACATTACTTATTATCACCGCATATACGGTATTTATAAGTAATTTGATTTAAATACCATAGATACCTTAGATACCATAAATATCATAAAATACCACACTCCGACCCCTAAATAATGCCCCCACCGCGCCCAGCGGTGATGCCCGCCGATAAAGCTCTATTTGCATTACTTTAATACCTTGACAGACAATTACCAAAGGTGTATAATATACAATCCTGATTATGGCTGTATTTAAGCCAAAAATCGGGCCCTGGAAAGAACTTTAAAAAACCGAAAAGGGACATGCTCCCCTTTCTCAACATTCAACATACCTGCCACTGGATATGCGCTTTTGGCGCTCAAGAATATAAAACTTAAAAAAATAAATCAGATTGGGGAAGGAGGAGTTATGAGATATTTTTTTAAAGCAACGGGAGTATTGGTTGTCGCGGTTCTCGGTTTCTGTTTTTGGAAATTTCCCGAATTAGGATTGGGAATTTCGGCAATGGCTGTTGCCTGGTTATCCTTTTGCGTAAAAATCGTCGGGCCGACAGAAAAAGCCATTAGTGTTTTTTTAGGCAAACCGTGGCGAAATCTTAACTCGGGCTTGAATTTCATCTTATGGCCGATGGAAAAATTGGTGGTCTATCCGACAAAACAGCAAGAGCTGGAATTGGAGCCCATTGAAGTCGTCACAAAAAAAGATATCAGCCATAGCCAGGCGGCGATAAAAGTAAAGCTAACCTTCTATTTTTTCTGGCCAGACAACTTAACCAGCGCCCTGGTAAAAGGCGCCAGCCCCGACACGATAAAAGGTCTTTTTCAAGAAGCGATTTACAATGCCTTGCGGTCTGTAATCATTGGTATGACCTGGGAAACCTGCTATTCGGAAAAAGACAAAATAGGAAAAGAGGCATTGGACATCTTGTTTGACACAAGCAGCCCGATTAAAGAAGCGGGTATAGAAAAAAACAAGATATTTACAGCAATAGAGGTTTTCTTGCCAAAAGAATTGATAGCCAATCTGACCGCCCCTGAAGTAGCCGGCCTCAAAGCGGATGCCCGCAAAAAAGAGGCGGTGGGAGAAAAAGAATTCATCCTTGCCCAAAAACAAGCGGAGGCGGAAGGGCGTAAACTGGTTTTTGACAGTATCGGCGATAATATGGCCAAAGAAGCGCTGTTTACTCTTCGCGAAATGTCTCAAGGAACCAGCAACACAATCCTGTTTGGCTTGCCGCCGGAACTGTACGAAACGGTCAAAAATGCCACCCGCAATACAGACATAGAAAAGGCCTTTAAGCTTTTACCGGTAAAACAACAAAAGCAAACATTGGAATTCATGGAAAAGTTAAAACTGAAAGGGGGCGAAAAATGAAAGAAATCGGATATGCCTTATTCGCAGTGGCCGTATTTTTGACGGCTATCAGGATTCTCAAAATAATAAAAATCGGGATTCCTGACTTTAACTTAAAATGGAGTATACCGGTTCAGGCCGCAGCAGCAGTCACCATAGTAACCATCATTTCATTGTTTGTATTTCAAAAGGAAGTGACTGTTCTTTGGGCCGGGAACAAATCGATGATAATCGTGATAATTGCCGCGGCAATGGGAATGTTTATCGGCGGCAACTCGCTAACAACCGTATTCGTGTGCAGAAAAATCGCGCTTATCGTTCTTATTGTGACGATCGCCTACTTCGGAGCGAAGCCCAAGTGGTTTAGCCCCGCCAACCCGTCTGCCAACCTGTCCTCTGCCGCCGCTCAAAGCCAAATATCGGCGAGGGCAGCCGGCTTCAACACGGAGCTGCCGGCAGGAGCGGAGAAAGCAGGAACGCTGGCGCCGGGCGGAATCATCTACCTGATAAGGGAAGATATGAGCGCTCCCCCGCCCGAACGCTGGCTGAGGTATCCGAACGGCGCGGTGCTGCAAATAAAAACACCGTGGCCGGACGGAGAAAAAATCCGTTATGTGGATAACTTCAAGAATTCGTGCCCGTTAGAGGTTTTTTATGTCGGTCAGAGCATCCGCGCATCCGACACTCCGCCGGAGCCGGAAACAAAGCTGGCCGGAATCTCGGCGACAAGCGAAGGCGGACACTTATTGCCCAATATCGTCAATTAGCACCTTGAAACACAAAAACCCTCTTTTTCCATTTTTGGAAAAGAGGGTTTTTTCATCATTCTTCACCCGATTTAGAAAATAAAATTCGCCTTGCGGCGAATTTTATAAAGACAATTACAATAATTGTTTTCTAGGGAGCGCTAAAATCTCGGGCCCGACGGAATGTTGGCATTGCCAACACCAAAAGTGTTAAGAAGAATATTGACCAGTCCCCATGCGCCCGCCATCACGGCCATACCGATAATCCCCCAGATCATATGGTCTTTGCCCTGTTTGAGCTTCTCGCTGTCGCCGCTAGCCCCGACATACCCCACTACGCCCCAGACAAAATATAAAGTGACCAAAACAAACAGAAGGCCGATTACCGCGTTCAAAATAGTTTTCAATTGAGTTATTGTTCCCGTGACATCGGAAGCAGCCAAGGCCACAAAGGGCATAAACAGAGTCATGGCGACAATGGCCGAATTTTCAAATATTTTTTCGAATTTTTTCATTATGCTCACCTCCTTTCATACCGCGGATATCAACGCGGATCCGACACGCGGATTTAAACGCTGATAAATGCGGATTTTTTAATTTTTATTTCTTATTTTATCGTAAGCTATTCTTTCTATTTTTAAACCGTCCGGGCTGAAATTTATTAACATGCCCAATTTATAATTTGATCCCTTCAAATATTTCCAAAACTGGTCTATGTCTCCCTTGGATAATACGGGTTTGCATTTTATCTCCAATAAAACTTTACCGTTAATGATTTTATCCGGAATATAAACCCCTACTTTTTTATCTTTATAAAAGATATCTATTCTCTTCTGGTTTTCAACATTCAGGCCTCTATCTATCAATTCTTTGGTTAAAGCATTATCAACGATGCTTTCTTTAAATGCGCCCCTGAATTCCTTATACACCCAAAAACGCGCACCTCTTATCTGATAAGTTATATCCTCATACAATAAATCCGGCATTTTCAATCTGCGTTAAGATCTGTGTAATATATCCGCGTTTTGATCCGCGGTTTATGTGAAATAAAGCTGGATCATCTGCACTATCCCCCAAGCACCGAGCATTATGGTCATGCCGATAATTCCCCAAACCATATGCTTTTTGCCTTCTTCCAATTTTGCCGACTCTCCGCTGGCGCTATAGCGCACATACTCTGCCACTCCCCAGAAAAAATAGACCGTCACCAGAACAAAAAGCAAACCGATAATCTGATTCAGCGTGTCTTTGATTTTTGCCACCAGCGCGGTGCCTTGCCCCGAGCCGCCGCCCAAAATTTCCGTGATATAACTAACTATCGCCTGGCTGGCCATAATCACCGCAATGCCGACAACCGTCCAAATAAAATTTTTCTTGGCCGCGGTGATTTTAGTGGGATCGCCCTGGGCCGTAACGAATAAAAACCCGGACCAAATCATCATAAACACCGCGAAAACCGTCGCCAAGGGAATCAGAAACTTGACGATTTTCATGATAAGCTCGCTAACGCTTTTGACGCCGATAAAATTAGGCAAGCTGACGCTGCTTTGGCCGGTATTTTTCAAAGAGGGTTGTGCGGGGGCGCTGTCTCCTTCTCCGACGGGTAGCTTAGGGGCGCTGTCTCCGCCATAACTGTTAAGAAAACACCTGCCTTCCGCTGAACTGCCTTGGGGGTCGTTTGGTATGCAGCTTTCACCGCCGGGGCAAGAAGAATTGCCCGTTCCGCCGCAGGGCTGCCCGCTGCTGGTCGCCGCCAGGCCAGCCGGCGACAAAACCAAAATTCCGCCGACCATTAAAAAAGCGATTAAAAATGTTTTATGTGATTTTAGCAGCATTTAGTTTTATCTTTCCGTAAAAAGGAAAATTAATATTTATCGGCACTTGACGCTCCACCAATTGCCCGGAACGAACCCCTCGACGCTGACACCGAAAGTCGTGATCAGGGTATTGACGATGACCCAGGAGGACAAAACTATCAGAACGCCAATGGCGGTATTTTTGAAAATGTCCTTGCCTTCTTTATAGCGCGTTTCATCGCCTCCCGCCGATATCATCATTATACCACCAACCAAAAAAAGCAGTCCAGCCAGCGGCGCGGTGACATCGCGCACCAAGAACATCACGATGTTGCTTATCAGTTGCAAAAAATTGCACGGAGTGCAGCTGGCGCCCCGGCAGCCGGGCACCAAAGCGGCATAGGCCGGCAAGGCGGCAAACAGCGAATAGCCGACAGCGAATAGCCCGACAAATTTATTAAAATTAATTTTCATCATAAATTGTGCTTTGATTTATTGTTTTTGCTGTTTATCAAACGCTTCCCGCATAAGAAGCGTTGTCTGGGAATTGGCCTGCGTCAGAGCATCATCGGCCGCGGCTTTTCCCGCTACCACTGATTCTATCATATCGGCAAAAATCCGCTCAATGGCCAAATTGTCAATTTCCCACCAGGAAGAAGCATAAAGCGCTTGCTCCGCAAAAACCCCAAGGCCGATATCTGATTTTTGCTCTTCTATCAGATCGCGCCGCGCGGCCGGCTTTTTGGCCGTTTTCAGATAAGTGCGGCTGCTTTCCTGCGACGACAACCAGGTGACAAATTGCCAGGCGGCGGTAATATTTTTTGAGCCCTTCCCCACGGTTTGCGCCCAGTAATTTCCCAGCGTGACCTTTTTGCTGTTTTGGGATATCTGCGGCAAGGGCGCCACGCCGAAATTCAAATGCGGCGCGCGCGCCGCGATTATCGGCGCCTGGTAAGCGTAATTCAACATCATGGCCGCCTGCCCCTCCACAAAAGCGTCTATGGAATAATGCTGCAGCGAATTCCAGGTGTAAACCTTAAGAGAAGGAATAGCAAAGTTGGTATAAAATATTAAGGCCTGCTTGCCGGGATTGAAATTTTCGTTGCCCGAAAGAAATGACTGGTCAAATGTCGCGCTTCGCTTGTCGTCGGCCGTCATTTTGGCTCCGCTTTGCAGCATCAGCGCCGCCAAAATATCGGTTGAGCGATTGACATTTCTGGCCGTGCCCAAAGCCGCGCCGACTTGCAAAATATTGTTTTTGTCATCGCGCTTGGTCAGCATTTCCACCGCCGAGTTAAATTCCGGCCAGGTCTTGGGCGGGCTTGATATGCCGGCCGAATTCAACAAGTCCTTGTTGTAAAAAAGCGCCAGCGAGTCGACAGACAAAGGAAAGGCGTAAATTTTATTATCGTCTACAAAATCCCGGGCGGCCGAGTCAACGAAAAGAGAGCCGTATTTTTTCACATCGCCCGGGTCTTCCGATGCCGGCGCCAACTTGTCTTTGTGTTTCGGCAGCCAGCTGTTGTGAATGGAAAAAATGTCCGGTCCCCGGCCGGTGGCTAAAGCATCCACCAGTTCTTTTTCATAAGAAACGATATTTTTTTTATAATAGTTTATCGTGATATTGGAATAAAGCTTTTGGTATTCCTGGATAAGCGGCGCATAGATCTCCGAATCGTCAAACACGCTCCAAAATTCCAAAGTGACGGGAGGCGGCGCCGCTTCTTTAAAGGGATTGGCTAAAATAACCGCGCCGATAATGACAACGACAATCCCGATAACGGCAAAGATTATTATTTTGGTTTTGTCCATAATTATAAAATTCTACGCCTTAAAGAATACCAGCCCGAAATGATACCGGCCGGCGTCAAAAACCCGGTTGAAAACAAATCCCGCTTCCTGCCCCAAGGCGCGGGCCTCGTCAAAAGACAAACGCCCGCCGTCACGCGGTCCGATAGCGGCCACTTCTTTTTTCCAGTCAATCAAAACAAAAGTTCCGCCCTGCTTCAGGGTTCTTCTGGCTTCTTTGATTATTTCCAATTTTTTTTGCGTCTGGAATAGAACATTGTGGAGCAAAACCAAATCCACGGAATTGTCGGGAAGGCGGGAGCCGTTGGCCGCCTCCAAATTTCCCCGCACGGTTTCTATGTTGGGCGCGTTCTCAAGCTGGGCGCGTGAACGCACGGCTTCCAGCGCCTCAAGCAGAATGTCTACTGCGTAAACCTTGCCTTCCTTGCCGACAAGTTTCGCCACGGGAATCGTAAAATAGCCGTGGCCGCAGCCAAAATCGGCCACTTTCGCGCCCTCTTTGAGGCCTATCTGCTCAATTACCTTTTGGGGATTGATGAAACCCCCTGTTCCCGGCGGTAATTTTTCCTCCATATAATATAAATGGAATCGGATAAATTCTGCCCGCGCATGCGAAAAATTTTGTTATAAAATCCTGACAAGCCGAGCGTCTAAATTTGCGTGCTGTGGTGGGGCCCCGATCGTCAGGTCGGGGCGTTGCGGATAGCAAATTTAGCGAAGCGAGACGGATTTTATCAAAATTTTATCGCCGCGCGGAAACTCTTTTGCTACTTTTCTGGTTACAGAAAAGTAGATGAAAATTTTAAATACAAGTCACCGACGCCACTTTGTCTCCCGCCTCCAGCTTCATTATACGAACGCCCTGCGTGGCCCGGCCCAAAGACGGAATTGAACCCAAAGATGTTCTGATAACCTGGCCATGCTGGGAAATGGCGATGATGTCTTCCAATCCCGCCTCTAAAATTTCAGCTGCCACGATGGGACCGGTCTTTGGCGTCACTTGCGCCGCTTTGATGCCTGAACCGCCGCGCCGTTGGACTTTGAATTGCTTGAGGTCCGTCTTTTTGCCGTAACCGTTTTCCA
>Ga0265297_10007409_pt1 | contig 15228 bp, 15 predicted proteins | sample Munlanlwell13791_FD_192502 | JGI IMG/M metagenome (GOLD analysis project Ga0265297, IMG submission 192502) | Leachate microbial communities from a municipal landfill in Southern Ontario, Canada - Leachate well 137-91 | ecosystem: Engineered > Solid waste > Landfill > Unclassified | place... | reverse complement strand
GGGATCGGCGTGTGCAAGTGAAGATTTGGAAGCCAACAGCGTTATGCTTGCGATCGGTGCAGACAATGAACTGGCACATACGGGGATTCGTTTGAGTTTGAGCCGTTTTACGACCGATGAAGAGATCGATTACGTTATCGAGCGATTTGAGTCTGCGGTAAAACGTTTACGCGCGATTTCGAGTTCGTACGCAATCGTACAACCAACTGCCGGCGGAGCTGCCGGTGAGTGTCACATACACCATTAAAGGAAATAATTATGGCAAAAAATGATTTATTGGGCGGGTCTCTTTGGGATCAGTACTCAAATAAAGTAACAACGTTGATGAATAACCCCAACAATCAAGGGGAAATTACCCAAGAAGAGTGTGACGCAGCAGGACATACACTGATCGTTGCGGATTTCGGTGCAGAGAGCTGTGGGGATGCTGTCCGTTTGTATTGGGAAGTTGATCCTGCTAATGACACGATTGTACAATCAAAGTTCAAAAGTTTTGGCTGCGGAACGGCAATCGCCTCTTCGGATATGATGGCAGAATTATGTATCGGTAAAACGGTTCAGCAAGCAGTTAAAATTACCAATATTGACGTGGAAATGTCGCTTCGTGACGATCCAGAGACACCGGCCGTACCACCTCAAAAAATGCACTGTTCGGTGATGGCATACGATGTTATCAAAAAAGCGGCAGGATTGTATCTCGGTGTCGATGAGGCAAGTTTTGAAGATGAGATTATTGTCTGCGAATGTGCTCGCGTGAGTCTGGGGACCCTTCGTGAGGTGATCAAGCTCAATGACCTTAAAAGTATCGAGCAAATCACGGACTATACCAAAGCAGGCGGCTTTTGTAAATCGTGTATCAAACCCGGTGGACATGAAGCGCGTGAATATTATCTCGTGGATATTCTCGCTGACGTACGTCGTGAGATGGATGTTGAGAAGATGCAAGCTATTGCCGATATGGGGGGCAGTATTGATTTCCCAAGTATGACGTTGGTGCAGAAAATCAAAGCGATTGATGCCGTCATCGATGAAAGTGTACGCCAGTTCCTGATCATGGATGGAGGAAACGTTGAAATTATCGATGTGAAAGATTCACCCGATTATATTGATATTTATATCCGCTATTTGGGTGCATGTAATGGGTGTGCGAGTTCGAGTACGGGAACATTGTATGCCATCGAAGCGACTTTAAAAGAAAAATTATCCAATAAAATCCGCGTTTTACCTATCTAATATGCTTCTGTCATTCCCGATTTAGTCGGGAATGACAGAAGACATTGGCAGTGTTATCGTAAACACTGCCCCATCCCCTTCATTTTTTGCCTCTAATCTCCCATTATAATGGTTTTCAATAATTGTTTTTGACATGTATAATCCTATTCCCGTCCCTTGTGCTTTATTCTTGGTGCTGAAATAGGGATCAAAGATTTTTGGAAGAATGTGCTCTGGTATTCCTCCTGCATTATCGGTGATGGTGATAGCAATTGTCTCTTCTGTGTCACTTAAGTCGATGTGAATATGGGATTGTTCCGGTTGCTTCTCCTTGAGGGCATCACGTGCGTTGCTTAGAATATTTAGAATGACCTGAGAAAGCTCTCCCTGTGGTCCGTAAACCTGCACGGGACGAAGTGCATCATCGGGTTCATACGATAAAGCAATGGTGTTGGCATCAAGTGACCCTTTGAGTATACCGATGGTTTGTCGGATGATTTCGTGCGGAGTGAAGTATGTTTTTTCTTTATTAGGATTGGAAAAATTACGAAAATCATCGATGGTTTCAGAGAGGAATGCCGTATAAGTATTGATTTTTTTAAAGGTTTCTAAAATCTCATCCGTGCTCATTCCTCCCAGTTCCAGTGCAAACTCGGCATTGATAATGGCGTTGCTAATGGCTCCTATGGGTTGACGCCATTGGTGTGCAATGTTGTCAAACATCTCTCCCAAAGCAGCTGATCGTGACTGTGCAATGAGGCGTTCTTGCTGCCCTCTAATCTCTTCTGTTGCTTGATCGATTTTGAACTGAAGTGTGTGTAAGTGGTTCTCCAGTTCGGTGACATCAATACGCATATCCATGTACTCTTCGATTTCATTATGTTCATTTAGAATAGGGATAACAAAGGTGTCGGTATAAAATGGTTCACCGGTTTTGGATTGGTTTGTAATGGCGCCATGCCACACTCTTTTGGAACTAATGGTATTCCAAAGCTCTGCCATTTGTTCTTTGGAGGTAGTGGGATGTTTAAAGAGACGATGCGTTTGTCCAATAATGTCGTTTACATCGTATTTACTGAGTTGACAAAACCTTTCGTTAACATAAGTAATTATCCCCTGAGGGTTAGTCTTTGATATGTAAAGCGAAGCATCTAAGGCATTTTTGTATTGGTTCAGGAGAAGAGTTTTTTTGAGAAGCTGTCCATTTGAGAGGGTGGCAAAGTGAAGTTTTTTTACCATATCATCAATAATTGCAGTATCAAGGGGGAGGAGAATGAGGTTGGTAATCCCGATACGAATAGCACTAAGAAGATTGCTTTGACTAGGATTTGAAGAGAAAATGACGCTGAGAATCGATTTTTTGATGGTTTTAATTCTTGTGATAAACTCCAGTGCTTCATCCAGCGGAATACTCTCATCCATGAGCAGGCAATCGTAGTCGTTTTGAGTGAGTTCTTCGAGGGCTTCGGATTGATTCGAAACTACTGCTATTTTTGAGAGATAGCGCCCCAGCAAATCCAGATGATCCTTCTGGGTACCAATGTATAAAACAGCGATATTTGTCATCAGAAAAACTCAATATCCCCATCCACTTCGATTTGGCTAAGAAGGTTGATGATCATTGCCACATCGCTGAGGATGGAGGGGTTGTAAAATGTAGGGTGTGACGATTCTTTTTCCAAGACATTTTTGCGAAAGGTGATAAGGGTGAAGTTGAAACTCTCCAGCAGTTCGAGAATGGAAGATGTGTGGTCGATAAATGTTTGTTGGTGAGCATCGAGTTCAGTGCTCATTAGACGGACCTGTGCCCCAATATCATTGAATGCGAGGTAACGACAGAGAATATTTCCGTAACTGCTGTAGCGTTGAGCCAAGCGTGTAACGTAAGTGGGATCAATACGATTGTTTTGAAATGCGAGGAGAATATTTGAATCAAGTTCTTCATTGAGATCGATTAATTCATCAATATCTTCTTGGGCAAGGAGTGAAAAATAATCATCGTAGAGCTGATTGGCTTTTTTCTCTTCGGAAGAACTGGCTGCTTGTGCTTGTTTGATTTTGACGTGATCTTTTTTTATTTGGGTGTTGAGGAGGCGGATTTTTTGTTCAAGTTCTAGGTGATAGGCTTTAATTTGATGCTTATTGGTAATAGAGGAGCAAACCGCATAGAGAGCATTGATGAGGTTGATTTTGCTGATGGGTTTGGTCAAGAATCGATCAACCCCCAGGTTGATGAGGGTGAGAAGTTTTTCAGCATCGTTTTGGGCAGAGGTGACGATGATGTGTGCTTCGGGGTTTTTTTCCATAATACGATCGATCATGCTTATACCGTCCATATTTGGCATCGAAATATCGGTGATAACAAGATGAAAACGAGCATTTTTATAAAGCTCCCATCCAATAGCACCGTCTTCTGCCACCTCTACTTCTTTGAAAAGTTGTTTTAAACTTCCCAGCAGTCCATCACGGATCATTTTCTCATCTTCGACGTACAGGACGCTTAGTTCTTGGGTGACTTGCTTGAGTTCAATAAGGGTAAATTGTTTCATTTTCTTTTTCCGGTAATGGTTTGATAGGCGCTTAGGGCATCGTTTGCGTCAAGAGAATAATGCTCCAAGATGGGCACTATGGTTTCAAAAGGCTCTGTTGATCCCAGAGTAAAAAGAGTTCGTGCACATTTGAGCGCTGCGCACGCTTTTGGCTCGATTGCAGAGGCAGGATTAAATGAATGACGCAGTGAATCAATCAAAGTAGCATCAAAAAACCAGAGTTCAAAGAGCGTACAGGCAAGCTCATCCCCGGAGCTTCCAATAATGTTCTTCTCTTCCAAGAGGAGCTCTTCGGGAGAAGTTTTGGCAAATCGATAGGGGTTGTCGGTAAACATCAGAGCATACGCGGCAACCAAACGACCAATTTCCAGAATAAAAGGGAGACCCCCTAAGGGTTCAAGCAGTTCACGATGATTTTTCCCCAGCCATAGTTCTAAGAAGTGCTGCTGTTTTTCCATCACCCCAAACCACTCTTCTATCGTGATTCCATATGCCCTGAGATCAGTAAAAGGGTGTGCTTTAAGTGCGGCAACAATAGCCATTCCTCGCAGTGTTGTCTGCCCAAAGAGGGTAATGACTTGTGATATTCGAGAGATGGGATGGCGAAAACCATAATGGGGAGCGTTGGCATAATGGAGAATATCGGTGTAGAGAATCGGATCCGATTCTACGACACGTTCAATCGCTTTTGTATCAACTTCGCTTGCGTTATAAAGCTTATTGAGTTTATCGATCGATTCTCGTAGCGGAGGGAACGATTCGATGGAATAGAGCAAAAATTTATCCACATGCATCCCTTAAAAATTTTTATCAAACCAATCAGCAACATGACTTCGAATCGTATGTCGTAATTGTATTCCTGCGATAAAATCGCTGTGTTGTGCTTTGTTGAGAAGCGTTACAAGGGCATTGCGTCGTTTGGAGAGAAACGGATGATCAATTTGTCCCGGATCTCCCATGATGACAAGGCGTGTCTCCTCCCCCATACGTGTACCGATGAGCTTGAGAGTGGCATTGGTCATGTTCTGAGCCTCATCGATGATGACGAACTTACGAGAGATAGTCGTTCCGCGCATATGAGCGATGTCCATCACTTCTATATTGTATTTTTTCATAAAGGTTTCGGTAGCATTTTCCCGTTTGGCCGAGTTGGTCGTGCCGGTATATTCGACCCGTGCATCAATGGAGCGTTTGCTTTGGTGCTCAATGGTGAAGTTGACGGCGGAGTAGAGGGGATACATAAAGTAGCCCAATTTTTGTTCTTCATCCCCTTTGCGAAAGCCCAATTCCGCTTGCTGATCATTGGAGGTGATGGTATTACGCGCATAGACAATTCCCTCGACAATTCCCTCGCTTACAAGTTCCAATCCTGCTTGAAGGGCGACGAGTGTTTTCCCGGAACCTGTAGAACCGGCAACTACGGTGATGTAGTTTTGAGGATGGGTCATCATCGCAAAATAGAATTTTTGTTCTAAATTAAGGGGACGAACAAAATTTTCATTGAAATGCTCTCCGAAACGGCGATCAAAGTCGCACCATTCCAGATTGTTATTCACACTAAAAGCGTGACGCTGGATCCCTGTTTCATAGGTTTCGTTGGTGGTACTTAGAGCGGTTTGGAGAAAAGTGAGCTGATTAAAATTGTGGTGCTCTATATCGGTGGGAAATTCCGGTGTTTCGGTATAGGTATAGGTGTAGTTAAAATCAATGGATTCGGGAGATTCAACACTGCTGTTGCGAATACTTTGGGTTGGAATTCCTTGAATTTCCGAAGCGATACGAAAAGACATATCGTTGGTAAGCAAAACAAGATCATAATCATCCGCAATTTCCGCAATTTTGGCGTCATTCATTCCCTTGGGCTCCGAGAAGGAAGCAGAGATTCGGTAATGCTCTCGGTGAATGATAATAAGCTCAATAAGAACTTCTTCGCCACCGTGCAAAGAACGATCGAATTTTAAATCAAGGCGATAATAGCGATCGTTTTGGCATTGTTTCGGATCAAGTGCTTCGAGTATACACTTTGGCAGTTCGATAGCCGCAATGGGCTCGCCGTAAGCAACATCTGCAAGACGGAAGAATTCACGTGCCATATAGCCCGCTTCACTTCGTATGTCATCTTTTTTACTGTTTAGTTCGCCTAAAACAATGTTGGTGATAACGACAGCATTGGTGTTTTCTTGGCTGATTCGTAAAATATTGGTGGGATCATCGAGGATAACGGAAGTGTCAAGAAGGTAGCATTTTTGTGTATCGCTCACAGTGAGAATCCTTGCGTAAAGATCTCATATCGTAGCGAAAGAATTCTTAAGTGTAGTAATTTGTAATCCCATCCATAGTACGACCCATATTCAGTAGTAGCATATCGGCAATGACAAGAGCTGCCATCGATTCTGCGACAACCGACCCACGCACGGCAACACAAGGGTCATGCCGTCCTTTGAGTGATACCTGTACGCTTTCATTCGCTGTGTTTGTGCTCTCTTGATCGATGAAAATAGAAGGGGTCGGTTTGAAATGGACGCGGATAATGACATCATCGCCATTGCTCATCCCCCCTAAAATCCCCCCTGAATGGTTGGTTTTAAAGCCATTTGGGGTGATTGCATCGTTGTTTTGAGAGGCGAGAAGATCGGCAGAATGAATCCCTTCTCCGATTTCGACCGCTTTGACGGCATTGATTCCCATCATTGCTTCTGCCAATACCGCATCGAGTTTGTAATAAAGTCCCTCACCCAAACCAATCGGAAGACCTGAGATTTTGACCGTTGCAACGCCACCAACGGAATCATGACCGTTTTTAGCGGTTAGAATAGCCTCTTTTTGTGCCTCTTCGGCATTTTTATCCAAAGCATAGATGGGACTTTTTGCAGGGTAAGTAAAATCAAGGGTTTGTGCAACGATGCCGTGAATGGCACTGATGCCGCTTGAGAGACTAATCCCAACACGTTTGAGCATCAGTTTTGCCACGGCTCCCCCTGCAACACGGGCTGCGGTTTCACGCGCTGATGAGCGTCCGCCGCCACGATAATCGCGCAATCCGTATTTATGAAAGTAGGTGAAATCAGCGTGACCCGGGCGGAAAATATCTTTGACATTGGTGTAATCACCGCTTTTTTGGTCAGTATTGTAGATGACCATCATGATCGGAGTTCCAGTGCTGAGACCCTCGAATACACCGCTTAGAATTTCAACCTTGTCATCCTCTTTGCGAGCAGTGGCAAATTCATTTTGTCCCGGTTTGCGACGGTTTAGTTCGCTTTGGATATACTCTTCATCAATCGCAAGTCCTGCAGGAACGCCATCAAGGAGACAGCCAATCGCTTTTCCATGGGATTCACCAAGGTACTAATCGAAAAACGTTCTCCGAATCGGTTCATTTTAGCTCCCTAGAGAGAATGTTCAATGCGATTTTTGCCGCCTCTTGCTGGGCGTGTTTTTTGCTTTTTCCCAATGCGGAAGCATATCGTTTCCCATCAATGAATGCAGCAACCTCAAACTCTTTTTTGTGATCAGGTCCGTGGGCTGCTACGAGCTGATAATCAGGGGTGATTCCGTAATGGGCTTGGGTGAGCTCTTGGAGTGAGGTTTTGTAGTCTTTGAAAAGAGAATCGAGGGAGATCTCTTCATGAACCTGTTCTAGGAGTTCTACGGTGATGTTTCGGACACTTTCAAGCCCTGATTCGAGATAGATTGCCCCCATGACCGCTTCATACGCATTGGCAAGGAGAGAGTTTTTATTCCGACCATTATTATTTTCTTCGGCATTGGAGAGAAAGATATGTTCACCAAGACGTAAATAGTTTGCCAAAAGGGTAAATCCGTCTTCATTGACGAGAGAGGCGCGCATTTTTGAGAGGTCTCCCTCATCAAATTTTGGAAACTTTTTGTAAAGATATTCACCAACAACCAAATCCAGTACCGCGTCTCCTAAAAATTCAAGTCGCTCATTATTGTAGGGCTGTTTGTAGCTTTTGTGCGTCAGCGCTTCAATAAGGAGCTTCGTATTGTGAAACTGGTACCCTAGTCGTTGTTGTAGGGTTTGTAGAGATTGCATGAAATTAATATCCTTTTTGTTTTTCTGCTTCTTCGCGAGCAATGACGTCACACCGTTCGTTTTCAGGATGACCGTTGTGTCCTCGTACCCAAACCCCTTCTATGGTGTGAATTTTGGAAACACTTAGGTACTCAAGCCATAAGTCAGGGTTTTTAACTTTGGCAAAATCGCGTTTTACCCAATTCTCGAGCCATTCATTGATCCCGCGAATCACGTAGCTTGAGTCGGAGATGACGGTGACACGGCAGGGCTCTTTGAGGGCGCGTAACCCTTCGATTACTCCCAAAAGCTCCATACGGTTGTTGGTGGTGTGTTTTTCGCCGCCAGAGACGATTTTTTCCACATCACCAAAACGTAAAATGGCTCCAAATCCACCAGGACCTGGATTACCAAGGGCGGACCCATCACTGAAAAGAGTTATTGTCTTCAAATCTTTCCTTTGTTATGGTCATAATGCTCTCTATCGAATCAATCGCGTGGCAGGTAGGACAGCGATGAAACGGAAAGAATGAGATGGTGTGGCACTCACCGCACACGTACTCAAACTGGAGGGTTGCTTTTGTGTAGCCGCATGTTCTTAGCGTAATAAGGGTATCAAGCTCAAAATGTGCACTGGATTGGGAGAGCTCACAGCTCCCTTTGGCGCTGAAGAGTTCCCGTAAAAAACTGTTACGTGCAATTATATCGAAATCAAGGTGCTCCGACGGAACTCTCCATAAAATATCGGCGAGTCTTGCGCAGAGAGACTGGTCAAAGTGTTTCCATGCAAGTTCTGGACGGTAGGTAAAGAGATACTCAAACACCAAATAGCCAAGCTGGGCATGCTGGGTATAAAGATCAATAAGGAACGTCGCTTTCTCATCGATAGAAGCTTTGGGGTTGGAGAGCATTTGGCGGGCTTCAAGGTAAAGCTTTTCACACCCTGATTTCCCTTGTATTTCGATAAGAGACTCCATCGTTTCGAGGGCATCTTTGTATTGCTGGAGGTGTTCATAGATGAGAATAAGGTGATGGAGCGCTTGGGGGGTGCGGGGGTGATTTTGGAGCACTTGCAAGAAACTTTGACGGGCACGTTCTAAAAATCCTGCTTTAAAATAGCCCCGTCCAAGTTTGAGCAACACCTCTTTTTGAACGGCTTTATCGCTCTTTTTACTCAAAAGTGCCAGATAAATTTCGATGCTTTTTTCAAAATTGCCCTGATGCTCAAAGCCCGACGCGAGAAGAAGCCATGTTTCGTTAGTGGTGGCATTTTCACATACTTGAGACGCGATGGCGGCTTCGCTTTGGGTGGTATCGAATTTTCCTAAAAAAATCTCAATCTCTTTGGTTTCATTGGTGCTTTTGCGTCGTCCCCACCAATAGCTTATAAAGGAGAGGATAAAGAGAAGGAGAAAAAAGACGATAATCCCGAAAAGAGGGTCTCGAAATTCGATGAAAAAAGTATCCATTAAAATAACCTCTCTACCATGAGTTGCATCGAGATTTTACCATTAAACTCATTTTTATTGACCGTATAGCTGCAACTCATTTTCCGATTATCGGGAGCTTCCAAAACACGCCGAAACGCAATGAACTCCAATGTTTTTCCGAGCAAGGGTGAGGGTTGAAGTTCAAGACGGCTGTGGGATTTATCGCTTCCGAAGAGTTTGATTCCCACAACGTGCGCATCCCGTAGTAAGAATCGCGGACGGGGATTCCCCTCTCCATACGGCTCAAATTTTTCCAATAATCCTAATAACTCAAAATTGATGGCATCGTATTCGAGTTCGCCGATGACATCGTTTTGAGGGATAAAATCATCGGGATGGATAGAGGTGCTTGCGTGATTAATTGAGCGTCGAAACTCCTCTACGTTGAGTATGTCCATCGACAACCCTGCTGCCATTTTGTGTCCGCCGAATTTGGCTAACAAATGCTCTTGGGATTTGATAAGGGTATAAAGGTCAACGGCACCGATACTGCGACCGCTCCCTTTGGCAATGCCGTTGTGGATACTCAAAACAATGGCGGGTTTTTGAAAATGGTTGACCAACCGTGAGGCGACAATCCCCACAACCCCTTCATTCCACCCCTCGCCTGCTACGACAATGATGGGGTCGTTAGGGTTTACTTTTCCTATGGCCTGCGCTGTGGTGTGGGCTTCGATCTCTTTACGCAGTCCATTAAGAGAGGTAAGGAGTTCAAACTGATGATAGGCTTTTTCGGTGGTATCGGCAATTAAAAATTCGAGTGCGATAGAAGCGTCCTCAAGTCGTCCGGCGGAGTTGATGCGCGGGGCAATTTGAAAGCCGATGTCTTCGGAGGAAATTTTTGTTTTGTTGAGGATGTCACGGATGATGACAAACGCAGGGATAGAAGAGGTATTCATCATCTCTAATCCTGCTTTGACGATAGCACGGTTGATTCCCACCAGTGGCATCACATCCGCAACAATCGCGAGGGCTAAAAACGGGAAAAATTGGCGCATATCGATCGTAAGCCCAAGCTCACTTTTGATGAGCCCCATCAAGAGCCAGGCTACTTGTGCGCCACAAATATCTTTGAAGGGATACGGACAATCGTGCTGTTTTGGATTGACGATGGCATAGACATCAGGGAGCGTATCGCCGGGAGTGTGGTGATCGGTAATGATGAGGTCGATGCCGCGTGCTTTGCACACCTGTGCTGCTTCGATGGCATTGATACCGTTATCAACCGTAAAAACCACATCGGCATCAATCCGTTCCAAAACTCCTTTGGATACCCCATACCCATCGGTAAAACGGTTGGGAATAGTGGCGTGAAGGGGATAGCCGATGAGGTGAAAGAATCGTTTTACAATCGCGGTAGAAGTGACACCATCGACATCATAATCTCCTACGAGGGAAATTTTTTCGTTGTTGCGTATGGCGTTGGCAATGCGAACAGCAGCTTTGGTTGCATCTTTAAGTTGGCTTGGGTGGGGGATGTCAGAAAGCTTTTCACTTTTAAGGTGAAAGCGTTTGCTTAAAAATGCCTCTAAGCTTCTTTGACCAAGAAGCGGAGCATTAAGCAGGGTTTGTCTGCTCACACGTTGCTCGGACAAATGCGAGAATGGACGGGTTCGGGCTTTGGAGATGAGAGGTGAATTCCGGATGAAACTGTACCCCTAAAAACCATGGATGGGTTGGAATTTCAACGGCTTCGATAAGACCATTGGATTCACCGGTGATGATCATCCCAGCTTCTTCCAATGCTGCACGGTAGGTCGGATTGGCTTCATAGCGATGGCGGTGACGCTCAAAAATCAGCGGTTCGCCATCATAAGCGGCACGCAGATGTGATCCCTCTTTGGTTTCACATGGGTATTCGCCAAGGCGGAGTGTCCCTCCCATCGGAGAGTGATGGGTTCTTAGTTGTGTATCGCCGGATTGGTCGATGAAATTATCGATGAGGTAGATCATCGGATGGGTAGTATTGGGATTAAACTCGATGGAGTTTGCATCCTCGAAGCCCAAAACATTACGGGCATACTCGACAAGTGAAAGCTGCATACCCAAACAAATTCCAAGATACGGAAGTTTATTTTCACGGGCATAACGGATCGCCGCTATTTTCCCCTCCACACCACGGTTTCCAAAACCGCCTGCAACGAGGATAGAGTCACAATCGTGCAAGAGTGCTTCCACCCCCTGGGATTCAATTTTTTCGGAGTCGATCCAGTTGATGTGAACGCGCGTATCGAGGTGTGCCCCTGAGTGGATAAGGGCTTCGATTAGAGACTTGTATGACTCTTTGAGCTCCAAATATTTTCCGACAAAACCGATGGAGATGCGGTGTTTCGGGGAGACGATTTTTTTGACCAAAATGTCCCATTGTTCCATATCAGGTTTAAGTTCGCCCAACCCAAGCTCTTTGGAAATGGGAGCGAGAATATTTTGCTGCAAGAAGCTCAAAGGGACGGCATAAATCGTCTGCTCATCCATCGCTTCGATGATACTGTCACTGCTTACGTCACACGCAAGTGCCAATTTTTTCTTGAACGTTTTTGGAAGTTTTTCTTCGCTACGGGCGATAATCATCTGCGGAGTGATCCCGATACGGCGAAGCTCTTGGACAGAGTGCTGAGTAGGTTTGCTTTTGTGCTCCCCTGCCGCTTTGATAAACGGAATGAGGGTAACGTGAATGAAAAATGTCCCTTCTACTTCGTCGTCATGCTTCATGGTGCGGATCGCTTCCATAAATGGCAATCCTTCGATGTCTCCAACGGTACCACCGAGTTCAACAACAAGAATGTCATGCCCCTCGCCCGCTTTTTTGATGCGATCAACGATTTCACCGACGATATGAGGGACGACCTGGATGGTTTGACCTAAATATCCGCCGCTTCGCTCGCGTTCGATAACACTGCTGTAGACTTGACCCGTGGTGAAGTTGCTGGTGCGTAAAAAAGAGTCATTGAGAAAACGCTCATAGTTTCCGATATCGAGGTCGGTTTCAGCGCCGTCTTTGGTTACAAATACTTCACCGTGTTCCAGTGGACTCATGGTTCCGGGATCAACATTGATATACGGATCGATTTTAAGCATCCCGACTTTTATGCCGGAGTGTTTGAGAAGGGCGCCAACACTGGCTGCAGTTATCCCTTTTCCAAGAGAGCTCAATACACCGCCGGTAACAAAAATATACTTGGTCATCATTAATTCCTTCGGGTTTTTGGTTGAAAAATGAGCCATGCAGGCACTTATATGGATGGTATTTTAAGTCTGCCATTATATACTGCTAACGCTTATAAAATACAAAAAGGCAGTCAATGGAATCGGCTCTTTATTATCTTACGATTGCGTTGGGGATTTCGATTGTTGTCAATCTTATTTTGAAACGCTTAGGGGTTTCCCCGATTATCGGCTACATTATGACAGGTACAGTGGTCGCCTATATGTTCGATTTACGCCACATTGCCGACTCGCATACGCTCGAAGCAATTGCTGAATTTGGGGTGGTATTCTTGATGTTTACCATTGGATTGGAAGTTTCTCTTCGCCGCCTTGCCACCATGAAAATTGAGGTTTTTTTTAACGGTTTTTTGCAAACAACCCTTACGGCAATACTCTTTTTTGGTGCCTGTTATGGAATCTTTCATTTGGATTTTGCCACCTCATTGATCGTATCGATGTCGTTGGCACTCTCTTCTACAGCGGTGGTATTGAGTCATCTAAAGGTGAGTAAAGAGATAACGCGCCCCTACGGACAACGCTCCATGGGGATTTTGATTTACCAAGATTTAGCCGTCATCCCTATTTTGATCTTAATTGGATTTTTGAGTACGGGGACAGCAAATATTGGTGCTGTATTATTACAAACAGCGCTGAGTGCTGTTTTGATTGTCGGCTTGCTGTTTGTCGTGGGGAAACGGGTGATGACGTGGCTGCTTCATTTCTCCTCGAGTAGTAACGTTGAAGAGTTGTTTATGGGTTCGGTACTGCTGATTGTAGTCGGTGCGTCGCTGAGTGTGCATGCGGTGGGATTTACCTATTCGCTTGGGGCATTTATCGCAGGGATGATTATTGCGGAAACCCATTATCATCACAAGGTTGAATCGGATATTGCACCGTTCAAAGATTTGCTTTTAGGGACGTTCTTTGTTACTGTGGGGATGAAGATTGATGTCGCTTTTTTTGTAATCCATATTGGTGAAATTCTCGGACTTTTGATCGCTATTTTAGTGATTAAAGCGGTAATACTTTTTGGAATTGTCCGTATCTATTCGAAAGCAAAAATAGCCTTTAAAACCGCCATCGCTCTCTCTCAGGTAGGGGAATTTTCTTTCGCCATTTTTGCGTTGGCAGGGAATAAAAATATTCTCGATCCACAGCTGGTTCAGATGTTGGTGCTTACGGTTGTTCTCTCCATCGTGGCGACACCTTTTATTCTTTCAAGAATCAATACAATTGCGGGATTATTTTTTAAAGAGACGAGCATGACAGAGGATTTTGCCTCCCTCTCCGTACACAGAAATCATGTCATCGTATGCGGATACGGTATTGTAGGAAAATTCGTTGTCAAGGCTCTCCGCGAGGAAAATGTTGAATACATTATTGTCGATAACAGCTACCAACATGTTCAAGAGGCACTGAGTGAAGGAGAAAAAGCGTATTATGGAGATATGTCCAAGAGTGCTATTTTAGAAAAACTTCACACCAAAGAGGCAATCAGTGTCATTGTAACTCTCGATAACAGTGCTAAAAAACGGCTTATTTGTGAGTCCATTTTGAGCTATGCTCCGAATGTCAAAGTGGTGGTAAAAGTGATAAGCTTGGAAGAGAAGCGGGAGCTTCGAGGTCTCCCCATCAGCGTCACCGTTGATGGAAAACGCGAAGTGGCGGCAAAACTTGTCTGCGAAGCCCTTTATTGTGATTTAGGTGAAAAGAATTAATCCTTCTTCGGTTGCTCTTTAACGAGCCACTGAAGATAATGGATCGACCAATCCAAATCCAAATATGCCTCTTCGATATCTTTATGAGGGGCATCCATATGACTACGCAACTCTTTAATCCGCTGTTTCAAATACTGTGCCATAGAGTAGTAGGTGTTGAGAGAGGTATCATCTTGCACTTTGATGATAAGGTCTTCGAGAGTCTCAATGAGAGGTTTTTCATTTGGGAAGATATTTCCTGCTTTGCGAAGAGTACGCTGTACTTTTTGCAAATGTTCCATATCGAGTTTGAACTTATGAGTCGTTTCCATTTAATTCCCTCGTGATCCCGGTTTAATTGCTTCAGAACCATTTACGCATAATGGACAATTATCTGGGGCATACATCTCAAAATCGAAATCAGCAAGAGCGAAAAGAGGTTTGTCTAATGGAAGCGAACAGGATGTTTTACGCTCCAAAGCACTCCCTTCGCGTTTGCAAAACCCACGATTAGCCAATGCAGCAAATCCAACCACAACGCCACCCAGTGCTTCGATAGCCTTTGCCGCTTCCATTGCCGAACCGCCGGTAGTGATGATGTCTTCACATACGAGTACTTTTTCGCCTGCTTTGATCTCAAATCCGCGACGCACTTGCATCTCGCCATTGACCCGTTCTGCAAAAATAGAGCGCTTATCCAATGCCGTTGCCAGTGCAAATCCGGCAATGAGTCCGCCAAGAGCAGGGGCACATACGGTGTCAATTTCCAGTCCCGTAGCCTTGATTTGTTCTGCTAACGCATCCGCCAACAGCTTTGCCGTTTTAGGATCTTCGAGTACTTTTGCTGATTGGAGATAGTATTGTGAGTGATTGCCGGAGCTGAGTTTGAAGTGCCCCTCAAGCATGGCATCGGCATTCATATAAATAGCTTTTACGTCCATGATTAGACCGTCAAGATGTCTTGCTCTTTACTTTTGAGCAATTCGTCGATTTTTGCGATAAATTTATCGGTAATTTTTTGGACTTTGTCTTGCGCT
>Ga0265297_10007408_pt1 | contig 15231 bp, 16 predicted proteins | sample Munlanlwell13791_FD_192502 | JGI IMG/M metagenome (GOLD analysis project Ga0265297, IMG submission 192502) | Leachate microbial communities from a municipal landfill in Southern Ontario, Canada - Leachate well 137-91 | ecosystem: Engineered > Solid waste > Landfill > Unclassified | place... | reverse complement strand
TTGGTTATAAGCGTTTACATTATTGTTTAATATGAGTACCGAACAATAGATTTAAATATCAGACGCCTTATCCACATATTATGAATGATTCCGACTATCAGAAGATACGATTTCATATTCTAAACAAGCTCTATCTACGCAATAAATGGGGAGCATCGCATACCAGCATCGACTTTGTATCAAAAGGATTGCCTAGCCATCAAACCGGTGACGCTAAAGATATAGCAAAAGATTTGATTACTGAGGGCCTCTTGTTGAGTAAACCGTCTACTAAAGATTTGCATGTTTCTTTGAACCCCAGGAAGAAAGCAGAAATTTGTGAGATAATAAACGAAGGACCAGGGGATTGATTATCTATCATCCGAGGGTCACATAACTAACCTGGGTTGTGGGATTTGGAACTCGCCAAAAAGATTATTTAGGCTGAAATTCAACGCAGTAACCGCATGTAACCACAATAGAATGAGGTGATAATAGAATGAGATTAGAAGACCAACCCCTAGCGGATGCCAGAGGTCGGCCCCAGACCAAGGATAACGTTGGCCTCCTGGCGGATAAGCTTTTCGATGGTGACCCAGGAATAAGGCATCTTTTAACCGAAGTTCTCCAGCGCCAGGAAGACGAGATCCATCGGCTCCAGTGCATCTCCCAGCAACGACAGAGGGAAATTCAGCGCCAGGAAGATGAGATCCACAAACTCAGGGATGAGCTGGACGCCTTCCGGGAAGAGGCCGCCCTCGAAAGAGCATACGATCGCCAGCGCATTTCAAGGCTGGAGAACCCCATCGTCTCACCCACGCCACCACAAGAAGGTACGAAGACCGCCGCCCGGATTGAAGAGATGATCGGGATCCTGAAGAGACGACAGGGCCGGGCCGCCTTTTCGGAACTTAAAGAGGAGCTGAAGCTTACCGACTCTCAATTTTCGAAGCTCATTAAAAAGCTCGACATGCGTCGTTTCGACGTGCAACGCCGCCCCCACAGCGGAAAGGAGAAGGTTTTGGTTCTGAGGCAACAGATCGGATAGTTGCCGGCAAGTGGAAACTATCTGGCTGGGATATAGCTTCCCGGTGGCGTTTTGCTCTAGCAAATGCCGATAACACACCTCGTTAAATGTCGTGGTGTTTGTCTTGTCTAGTTGATGCTGTTTTTGTCTCTGGTTAATATAAGGTCTGGTATCTAACCCCTTTCTACTTATCCTACTGTGGTCTCGCTGGATAGTTGACAGTTTCCATTCGGTGGAAAGTGGCAAATGATAGTAGTTTAGATGTTACAGTCTCGATAGCGATATGTATGTATAATATAATGAGATGGGTGTTTAAACGGTGTTATAATGAATTCCAAATGTCATTTTTGTGGCACCGAATCAGATGGCCGCGTTTCTGGCGCGCGTGTAGGGACAAAATGGGTTTGTGATAGTTGCGTTAAGGATTTAGCTATCGCCTTGAGGGAACATATAGAAAAGATACATAAAGAAAGGAATGAAATCGATCGATATTCGTAATTAGTGTGTTGAATCTTAACCTTCGCATCATTTTCTACTTTTCCAGCTCGCCGCTTTCCAGGCAGTCTTTGATGTACTGCTGAACCGTCCGGTTCTTGTAGCCTACCTGTTGAGCTATTGCCTGTCGATTCCGCTCGCCAGCCCTCCACAGCTCTTTGATCCGCTCTTGTGTCGCTGAGTCCTCAGATAGCCTCTGAATTGTGGGTTTAACGTCCGGTTTAATTTCGGGTTTAACTTCTGGAGGCTGTTTAACCTCGCGTTTAACTTCCGGTTTAACCGTTAAACTTTTTTGTTTAACTTCTGGTTTAACCCCCAGCCGACTATCAATAAGCTTTATAAGCTCATTTTTATCTAATACTATTAGGCCTGTACCTTCAGGGATCGCGACGTTAAAATATTGGTTTAACGCATCCCTCACGATATCGCTTTTGGACTTCTCGGAGCGTTTAACCTCTTCGTCGATCAGGGTCTCCAGCTCCGCCGAGATCTTGACCCCTAGAAATGGCATGTTTAACTAATTGTTAAACGATCGGTTAAATATCTATGCCAGGTTAAACAGATCGTTTAACAATAGGTAAAACCACGGCCCGGAAAATTTCGGTTCCGCCTTTAAGGGCCGTAGTCATGCAACCAAGCTTGATACCGAAGAAATTCGTTCTCTTTTCTGAGGAGCTCGGTCGTCGCTTCAAGCTCGCGAATCTTCTTTTTCAGGGCCACCCTCTCCCTCAACAGGGCGGTGGTACCCCTCTTCTCTCGGTCCTCTTTCAGCCTCAGAGAGACGATCCTCGTCATGTCGGCGCGTGAGAATTCGAGGACCTCGGTCAGTTCCATTTTTCCCGCTCCTTCTCGTGGGGGCTCAAGGTCATTGTGTGACGGCACCCGACATGCTCCAGGCCGGCGGCTCGGGCCTCTTCGAGGGTCGGATATCCTGGGGTCTCTCCAGTTAACGAGAGGGTCCGACCCTCCCACGGGACGCATAAGGGACAGGCTTTGAGATGCGTTGAGACCACAACCAAATCATAACCGTACTGCAGAAGACGAAGGCGCGTCCCCTCTCTGAAGCTCTGCATGGCCGCGTTGTGGACGGCCATCTTCGAGTAGTTGGCCATATTCCACTGTCGGCCAGCTCGATCGATGAAGCCTGTAACTCCCCGGCTGGCCAGGTCCTCTTTCATCCTTCTGGCGGCCGTATCGACGCTATCGATCCCGAGGACCACACTCTGAGTATACTCGAGCTGGAGAGCTCGAAATAGGTCGTCCACCTGTCGCCCTATGGTGAGATCGACCGCCCCCAACCTGGAATAGGTCGCCTCGGCGAGAGCATGGACCGCCTCTTGGTGAAGGGTGCCAAAGCCCGCCGAGAGGTGGGTTGAGAAGGCCATCCCATCCGCAAAGCTTACGCCTTCGCGGTAAAGGTAGGGGATAACGTCGTCGCACCACTCACGGCCACCGACGAGAAGCTTGTTTCGAGCAGCCCTTATGTTCCGTTGAACGGCCCGGTAATAGGCAGGATCGCCACCTTTGAGAAGGACCCGGTTTATCTCGGCCTGGATCTTCCGGTCGCCGTTCTCATATAGCCTGATGAGCCTCTCGGCCTGATCTTCGGTGAGCTTCGCCGCGTCCACCATTAGGCCCCCACGCCCCCGAGAAGCAGAACCCGATACAGCTCTTCCCCGTCCAGTCCGGTCTTCGGATCGACTTTGACGACCTCGTAAATCGGGGAGTCCTCGCCGTTGATTACCAGCTTAATTTGGGCGCCGAACTCCAGGGGCTCGGTGCAGAAGAGCCGCCCCTCGGCCTGCATGATCTGCTGAGAGTACTCGCCCTCCACTACCTTGAGGTACGTCGACCTTTTGGCCTCCCATCGGCATGGAAACTCGACCCACTCGATGGAAATCTCCTCTCCTGTGGTGGGGTCGACCGCCACGACACGACAATTCAGCTCATTTTCCCCTATATCGGTCGTGATCTCGGTTACAGTGTCGAACTGTTTGGACGTGGTCATCACCGTAGTACCCCAGGGAGGCCCGAACCCTTCCAGGGTGTCGGATTGGGGCTCGCCGTCCAGGGTCCCCGTTATGGTGACGTTTAGAGGGGTCCCTCCTGAATCTATCTCAAATTTGACCTTGAAGGGGTCTTCCATCGAAAAAGGAGGGGATAGGGTGAGCGTTGCGAGGACTGGAGCCCATCCGTAAAGGACGGGGGAGGCCTCATATTTGGCGATCTGGTTCAGGTATCCGGCGACCACCGAGACCTAGCCCCCTTCGCCAGGTAGGGTTCCAGCAGCCTGTAGGCCGTCCAGGACCTCAAGGGGGTCCCCTTGATCCCTCCTCCCTGGAGAGATCCGTCGTACTCTTCCCACAACTCGCCGAGTTTGAAGTATGTTACACCGCCTTCCTGAAGGGCTCGCCGCTTATCGTTCGTGGTGTCGAGCCTCGCCAGGATCTCCTCGGCCACGGCGTCTTTGATAGCCTGGGGGACCACGACATTATCATCAGCGTCTCTCTCCACCACCCACCCTCGGCGCGTCTTGATCAGTCTCGGCCACTGGAGGGGCTGCTCGCTGATGTCGGTTTCGTACTTCTTACCCACGAAAGGAAGAGAATCGACGAGCTTCGAGACGTACTTCAGAAGATCCTCTTTCAGTGCAGAAGAGGCCCCGGTCCAGGCTGAGGAGTCGGGCCGGTCGGCTACGTAAGCGTCCATCTCGGACGATGTGATGTATTCAGCCATGATTCAACCAGGGGGTTTAGAGGGGGCATTTCGCCCCCTCTGGTGTCAGTCGGTTATCAGCTCAAGGGAGAGCGTAGGCGTCGATGGTTCCAGCGATCGAAGTACCGGCGATGTCGATGTGGATCGTACCGTCGGCCTGGAGGTATCGAGCCGTCTCGATCGGGCCGATGCAGACTCTCTCAGCTCCTCCAGCAGCCTCGAAGACGAGATTGCCGAGCCCCCGCCTGAAAGCAGGGTGAGCGGTTCCGGCCACGATCGTTATCGTGTCGGCGGCCGTGGCGGCCGAGAGCTCGAAGCTCAGGATCAGCCTCTTGAAGTTGGCCCCCTCGGCGATCACGTGGTCGTTGGTCTTGTCGATCGCGTCGGCGGTCTCGTGGTTGGCGAAAGCCCCGTTAAGCTCGTTTACCGTGATTTCAGATCTTACCATGATTCACCACCTCAGCTCGGAGCACAGGTCAGAACGCAGAGACATTCAGGATCGATCACCTTAGCGCCGTAACAGTGGAGGCCTCGAAGGGCGTCGGCGAAGAATTTGTCAGGCCTGTAAGCCTCGGTCTCGTTTACGCTGTCGGCGAAGGTCGTCGCCCTCGATACTCCAGCCAGGACCTTGTAGTGATCGCCGGCGGTGTTGGGGACGTTGTTGGACTGAAGGATGCTGAAGCCGAACAGCTTCGCGATCTCGCCGTTCAACATGACGCCCTCAACCCCGGACCAGGTCGGGTTGACGATCGCGTCCTCCTGGAGAAGCCACTTGACGACCCACGGCGGCAGGACCACCCACCGACCCTGAGCGGGGACGTTGGCCTCGTCGAGCTTCTGCTTGACTTCGAGAAGCTCCTCGGTCACAAGGTCGGTGGTTCCGTCGAAGATCTTGTCGGACCCATCAGCACCAACGGCGTTGCCCGCCTGAGCGGCCATGATCCCCACGATATACTGATCAGCCACGTCGGCGAGCCGATAGGCCGCGTCTCGGGTGGCGGATTCCATCAGCCGAACGTTCATCTGAGCCTTGTCTACATCCTCGATTCTGAAGTTGAAGCTCTTCGCCTGCGTGATCTCCAGCGTGGTGCTGGCGTCGTCCAGCTCTTCGGGGTCGGAGAGGCCGGTGCTCTTGTCGTAATTGTCGATCGTCACCGGGCCGTGGGCGGTGATCCGCACCGTGTCGCCTTTGCCCCGGATGTCGCCTTCGTAGTCTCGGTTGATAACACCGGACTGGCCGTAAACCAGGGATTTCTGGAGATTCTGGAGGATCTGGGCAGCCCAGACCTCACCTATGAAATTCGTTATAGCCATACGATTTTACCTCAAAGTGCCCTCTTTCATCTGGCTCTTGATCTGGTCCATGTTCGCGATGATTTCGTCTGGCTTCATGGCCTTCACAGCCTCGCGAGTGAGAGGTTTCTTGACCTCGCCCGCTGGATTGCCACCGCCCCCCACAGGCTCTTTAGGTCCGATCTCTTTCAGCAGCTTCTCGCCGTCGGCTTTCAGCTCCGCCTCGTTTGTCCCCAGGAGGCGTCCCGCCAGGGATGGGGGGAGTTTCAGGTCGGTTGCGATCTTCTGCTTCAGAGAGTCCAGGTTTGTGGCTTCATTCTCGGCGATCTTCGCCTTCAGCTGCTCATTTTCAGCCTTGATCTCGTCGTAGTCGGCGAATTTCGCCTTCTCGCGGTTGACTCGCTCCTGGACTATCCGGTCCACATCAGCCTGAGTGAATTTCTTTTCATCATCGGTCATGGGTTTGAATCTCCGAAGTTCACGGCCTTCGTTTGCCTAATAGTATAATTACTCCTATTTAGTATTTAAATGTTTGTCCCTTTTGTGAAATCGAAGTTAGAGGAGGGGCGCCGAGACACCCTCCTCCTCTTTGATCCGCGTCTCTTCGGCGTCCAGGTCCTCCTCGGAGGCGTCGGGGTCCAGCCGGGCCAGGCTTCCTCTGGTCGAGGTCGCCCGCGCGCTGCGTCTGGTTAGCTCCACCTTTGCCGCCTCCACAGGATCGACAGGAAGAGACGACCGCCACTCAAGAGAGACGTTGGCGAGGGCCTGAGCTCCACTCATCCGAGACGCAACCTCGAGTTCTGCTGTGGTCTTGAGGACCTCGACGAGCTTCGGCCTGATCCTCAGCCTCAGCCTGTTGACTTTCGCCAGCGTGGGGAGCATCAGCCTCTTGAGGGCGCTCCCAGACTCGGCCAGGCCGGTCTTGACCTCACCGAACGCCGCCGGCGACAGTTCGGCCATGACGTAGAGCTGGGAGAGAAGGGTCTCGATTTGGGTGAAGGTGGCGCCCATCTGAGCATCCCAGACCAGGATCTCCGGAGGGGATTCGCCCTCATTAAGGGCGATGTACTTTTCATCAGAAGCCCACACGATCTCGCCTGTTATCGGGTCTCTCACCCTCAGCCCCGAGGGGCCACACATCCAGGGATCGGCGAAGGTGTCCAGGGTCCCCGAGACCTTGATCAGCCGCCGCTCGATCTCCTCCACGATGTCGGAGACGTCTTTGAAGTCGTCCAGCCCGAAGACGCCGTTTCCGGCCTTCAGGTTGGAGAAGGGGAAGACCAGGAAGCCAGCCACGCCGGTCTCCTCCTCGGGATTCAGGGTGGCGTATCGCTCGATGGTGGCGAGGTCCACGGGCCCTTTGATCTCTTTGCCATCGGAAGTGAGCTCAAGGAGCCGGTGCTCAATCTTCCCCGGCGTGTGGATTTCGACCTTGACGTACTTGTCATCGCCGAAGGGGACCTCCCAGGCCAAGACGTGAGCCGTGAATGTCCCCGAGTCGTCAGGGTCCACCACCGGGAACCAGTGGCGGGGATCGATCCGGCTGATGACCCCTCGCTTCCCGTCCCATCGGGGTTTGAGAACTCCATCTCCGAAGGCGATCAGGTCGCTGAAGAGGTCGTAGACGAGGATCTCGAAGCCGTTATCGTCGGCGATCCTGTCCACCGTGGCCTGATCCTCGGCGCTAACTTGGGGCGGGTTTCCCACAGCCAGATCGGAGAAGAGGGTCATGATCCGCTTGAACCAGTTGACCCTCATCTTGATGATCCGGGGGGCGTCGTCCTCATTCAGTCCAGCGAAGACGAGATCGTGATCTCCCTCCATCAGCAGCCGGTTCTTTGCGTATCGAGCCAGCCGGTCTTTGTCTGGCGGCCATTTCTGGCCGGGTTTGAGAAAATCTAACGTGGTGAATACGGTCATCTTGAAGGCCTCCTAAAATCGGTAACTCGGCGGCTCTTGCTGATCCTGTTGACCAGGTAGCGAAGGGTGTCGACGAGATCGTCGTCTTCTTTGATGGGGGCATCCTCGCCCCGCTCGGTGGCTTTGGGGTCCCATCGGTAGCCCTCCAGCTCTTCCTGGAGCATCTCGGTCAACGGGCCGATGAGGTAGAGCCAGCCCTGGTCGAAGGCGTTGATTACCTTCTGGATCCCGTTGAGGACGTCGTTGTCTGCCTGCTGGATGCCCTCGATTCCATCCCCTACAAACTGGAGCCGGTGAGCCTTCGCCGCCGGGTCAACGTCGATCGAGGTCGGGTACATCCCCGCCAGGAATTTCTTCAGATCCTTCGAGACCTCAGCCGGGGACTTGTCGGCTTTGCGGTACTCTCCAGCCACGTACCACTTAGGCCCGATCCTGAAGGCCTTCAGCATCGCCGTGGGGTGGGTGGCGCCGGGGTCCACAGCTACCCTCATCTCCTCGATCCGACCGTCGGGGAGGTGGGGGATGCAGTGAAGATCCCGGTTGAAGTTTCGATATACAGCGCCCTCGGCAGCTACCCACAAGCCGTCGATGTACCTCTGATAGAAGAGGGACCCTTTCGGCCCGAACTGGCGCTTCAGCTCGGCGACGTATACGGGATCGAGCCAGGGGTTATCTGTCAACTGGAAATGCCAGGTCTTCAGGTCCAGCTCGCCCTCTCGATCGATCCACTTCTTCTTGAGGTAATGGCCGGGGTTGCCGGGGTTCGTCGTGAGGAAGAGCTGAGAGCCAGGCTCGGAGAGTCTCGAAATGAGCATGTTAAAGAAGCTCTCAGGGGTTAGGCTTCCCTCATCGACCAAGGCACCGCCGAGGGTGAGGCCTGCTATCTTCGCATAGGCGCTTTCGTCGTTAGCCCCTTCGCAGAGAATGTGCCGCCCGTAGATGGTGCAGACCTTCAAACTCCGCCGGTACTCGAAGTTGTCAGCCCCGACGAGCTTCGAGATGGGGAGGAGGACGTTTCTTTCCAGGCTCGTCAACGTCTTCCCGGTCATGAGGAGGTTAACGCCGGGCTCGGCCTCCAGGACGGCCCGCAACCATCGGACGTTGGCCCCGACGGTCTTCGCCGATCTGACCGCCCCGTGGGCGAGGTTGACCCGAGCGTCGGAGTGAAGGCAGAAGTCTCTCTGTTTCCCCACAGGTACTTGGAAGCTCACGTCTCCACCTCCCCGGCCTGCATCTTCTCAAACAAAATACGGATCTCCCCGCCCCTCGCCGACGGGTCGGTCGCCTCTTCGAGCCGCCGCTTATCGATGCCGATCGCTATCGAGGTTGCGAGATACTGAAGGTCTCTTGAGCTGTCGCAGGTCTTCAGCATGGACCGCGCCTTATCCAGCAGCTCCCCCACAAGCCTGATGCGAGCCTCGGCGTTGTAACACGTCCTCATCAGGTCCCGCTTTTTCATCAAAACATGTTCGGCGACGTCCAGACCGTTGCGGGTGGCGACGGAAGAGATGGTAGAGGGCGCTCGATCAAACTCGGCGGCGACAGCCCGGACCCCCCGGCCGGCCTTCAGAGCTTCGAGGATCGCCTTCTCCTCTTCATCACCAACGGGACCGCCTTTTGCCATTGTGTACAATAAGGACAATCATTATATAAAAGGGTTTTGTAGATTGTCCTCTTTGTACTCAATCCGGCGGCATATTGAACCCCCTCGAATCGCCCTTCTCCTCCAGGAGATGGATAGCCATCTTCGCTTTATCCGCTGTCCACTCGCTGGGGATGTCATCCATCAGTTGCCGGATGGTGGGGATCTGGCCTCCACCGACTTGGAGATAGTACGCTCGACTCTTCCCGAAGACCCCGTCGTCCTTCGCCTTCTCGCCCACAGGACGGGGTGAAGTTTTGCCGGCGATGTTACCGTTTTTTGGGGGGCATGTTACCGCTATGTTACCGGTCGGAATCGCTATCTTGTTACCAATTTTACCGCTTTTACCGGTTTCGTCCACAACTTCCTTTATACAATTTACAGGACTATTACCTATATCCTCTATATCCTTTAGACTGTTATCTAAAGTGGTAATGTCGGTAACATCGGTAACATGTTGCTGGTTTTCGTTTTCCAAAACCGGTAACATGCCGGTAACATCCGTAACCCGTTCCTGTTTCTTCTCGTCGTCTCCCTTATCGTCGTCTTGGGGCGGATCGGTTTTCTCGTCGTCTTTGGGGCCGATGAGGTCCTCTAACTCGCTCTCGTCGATCTCGCAGTCGTACCACCCCTTCACCTGTACCTGCCTTCCGTCGTCGGTTGAGACGCGGGGCGAGCCCTTCCGGAAGCCAATTCTCTGCCCGTATCGATTGAAGCCGACGAGAGTTTCGGGTGAGACTTTGATCGCTTCGCATAGCCGCTTGTATCCGTTGTACATCACTGTCGACGGTGTCACGTTCCCAGGAGAATAGCTTACTACTCGGTCCCAGAACATGGCGAGATGGTCGGCTTTCAGGTTGTAGGCCTCGACGATCTCCTTCCCGGTCCCAGTTCTCCGGATGATCCTTGTCTCGATCAGCCTCGGGGCCTCCAGGAGGAGGACGTTGAGGAATCCCGAAAGCTCCTCCGGCTTGGTGATCTTTCCCAGGAGGTGGCGATCTGCCTTCCTCTCCTCAGGGGCGACGGGGTTGTCTACGAATGTATAGGGCCAAAAAATGGGGGCGATCCGCTCCTCGATCGCTCTCGTAGACTCGCCGATCCTTGGGGCGGAGTTGCAATCAAAAACGAAATAGGCGTCGGTCCTAAACTGGACGTGCTCCTTGTTCTTCTGATCGGCGGTTATCATGTCCCCGCCGGAGATCTTCTTTGCCCAATCGAATAGGGTCTTTGTGGCGGTTCGGGGTGTCTCTGAGTTGAAGATCCATCTCTTCCCCCTCAGGGCGATCTGATCAAACCTCCTCTCCGCGAGCTTATAGACCTCCACTTCGGTTATGAGAGGGCTTCCCCATATCCCTCTGATTATCTCCGCCGCCATCAGCTTACCGTTCCGTCCCGTCCCCACCCATGGTGAGAAGTAGTTGAAGACGTAACCGGACAGCTTCGCCGCCATGACGTCGATGAGAGTCTCTCTCCCGGCCTCGTCCAGGCTGGAGGCGAGGTACTTCTCGATCTCAGGGCATTTCGCCTTCGGATCGAAGACGATCGGAGACTTCCAGGTGCGCTTATACTTCGGATCGTGCGGCATGAAGCCGTCGAGCCCCTTCCTGAGGTCTATGATCCCGTTCTCGACAGGGAATAGGTCGGGGTCCGGATTGAAGATATCGCCGTCGGTCTCGTCCAGGGTTCGGAGGAAGACCTTTTGCGTAACCTCGCGGGTGAACGTGATGTTGGTTGCGTCGTTCCCGGCGTGATCGAGTTCCGCGGCGACGAGGGTCCTACCGTTCGGCTTCCAGATCCCCTCCTGGGCGTCGTAGACCCATATCTGACCGTCGGGGGTCGAGATGATATCATACTTCTTTATGATCGAGGTTGCCGCCGCCGTTACGCTTCTTTGCCGTCTCTTCTTCCCGGTCTCCTCGTCGGTGACGGTCTTCATAAGATCCTTGAACCTCAGCCGTTCCGGGTCGGTGGCTCCGGCGCCCTCTCCTTCGTCCTCGGCGGTCTCCTCGGCATCCTTCGCCCGGATCTTCCGGAGGGTAAGCCTCTGATAATGTTCTCCCTCCTCGGACCACTTCCCGATCCGCGAGATGTAGGTCATGATCCAGTTGATTTCTGGATCGGTAAACCCGGCGCCGGTGAGCTTCCCCACAAGCCCAAACTCGGCGTCTGATCGGTCCCCGTCGTGCCGTTCCTTCGCCTCGTCGGTCCAGTCCAGAAGGCTCTGGAGGGTCGGATCAGCCTCTAAAAGGGTGTCGAGCTTCTCCCTCACAAAGTCGACGTCGATCTCCCCGGCGTCCTCCTGCGGTTCCGGCTCGGCGTCCTCGTCCCCCCCGGCTGTGGGGGGCTGGTTGAACTTCTCCGTCCAGGTCTTCAGGGCGTCGGGGTCTGGTGTCAGCCCTTCGATATGCCTCAGAAGAGCCTTATCTTCATCTCTTGTGGGGATGTCCCCGATCGCTACCCGGAGGCGGTTCTTTCGCCCTTCGGCCTCGTCTTCGAGCTTCGAGTTCCAGGTCTGGAGGATTCCACAAACCCGGCCAGGGTCGAAGGTCGTCTCGTCGACGTCGACGTTGGCCGATCTCTTGACCGTCTTTAAGAACGTCGCGACCTTCGCTATAAATTCCGGTGTTGGTGGGGTGGGGGGAATAGGCAACAGTAGCCCCGCCCCGTTCCCGGACTCGAAGGCGAGCCCCGGCATGAAGCCATTTTCCGATAGCCACCTCTGCACTGTGGGGAGCTGTGCCAGCGCAAACCCGCGCTCCTTCTTCGTTGCCGCGTAGTCCTTCCGGTCGTCCGGCTTTTTTGCGTCGATGTCGATAAAAATGTTGGCGTAGGCTTCGACGTCCAGATGCGTATGGTATTTCTCAGGGTTCTTCTTGAGCCTCTGGACGTTGACCCATAGTTGCCGCTTCCCGTTCCGGAGTCGGATGTAGTCGACGGCTCGGTTGACGTTTATCAGGTCGAAATGAGCTTCATCTGCGCCTCTCTCAGCCGTCCTCACACTCTTGATGCAAAAACGCTCGTGGCCGAGGAACCTCACAAATCGGGAGAGGTGCTCCTCGGCGGCGAGTCTTCCATCTTCGATTGTGGGGGGAGAGTTCATCCCCTCACCTCTGGTTTGATACCCTTAGTAATTTCTGCAAGAGCACGGCGAAAGTTTTCACCAGGGGATAACGGTTCCGTTTTCACCGCCCCGCCTCCCGGTTGAGGTTCAGCTCGATCCTCCTCGCCGCTAATTTCTCCAGTTGGAAAAGGTCGCTGGGAGTACCCCATTCATCCCAGGTTCTAATAGAAGAAGATTGATCGTACTCGAAGCTTATTCCGGTCTTTTTTAGCTCCGTTCTCGTCGATTTGGCAGTGCAGTCGGAAACGTATTTATGCAAGACCGGCGTAGAACATATCACAAAGACCCGCTCCTTTGTGGTTGCGTCGTTCTGGATTTGTCACCTGGTAGGGCGAATTGCGATCGCAAATCGTTGGAGGAAACGGATATGGCGGAGGTCTTTAGGCGAGGTCTGGACAACCTCGCCGCCCAAATCCTTTTACGATTCATTCTTTCATCACCTTTGTGAGAATTTCGGGATTATCTAAAATCTGACGGTAGCCGATAGACATCAACAGCCCGGCAAAAGAAGATACGGAGATGTTCAACCGCTTCGCCGCCGTTTCGAAGAGAACTCGGTTCTCTTCTGGCACAGTCACAGCTATTCTTTTCAATCGTGGCATGTTCTCACCTGGTAGGGCCCGCTTGGACCGGCGGGTCTACAGTAGATCAATCGGTGTCTTCATATATATAGGATGGCCTTATTTTCGCTGCAATTCGCTGGCTGATCAGCCAGTCATCTGGCATAGATGCCCCTAAAATGCCTATTTTAGGCGGAGAATGGCAAATTTGACAATTTTTGCCACCGATCCAGTGATATATTCGCGAAGAGTAAATAGTCGATTTTAAGCCAAAACAACCCTTATCCGCCATCCGATTGCTCCACATTTGCCTATCAAACCATCTATGGTTACATACTAAATGTGGAGTAATAGCAAAAATATTTTATGGTAGTTGGGTATCCTGTCGGCGTTGATGTGACCCACAGACTTGCTACAGCCGATCGATAAGTCCGCTCGAAAATTTCACCTACAAAATCGCTATCAGTCGCCGCTGCTCCGAGTGTAGGTACTCGGATAAGGACATTTTCTCCCCAAATACCCATACTTTTACGCGACGAGATTTTCACATTCCTATAGTGTGTGCGCGAAGCTCTCAGATTGAGTTAACAAGTCTGAAATGAGCCAGTTTCAATTTTCCGCTTAAGTTGCTGCTGCTGCACTTCCGAAGTTCTTTAGGATTGAGCTTGAATGAAAGGAAGCATGTCCTTACGGTACCGTAAGGATATATAAAAATCGATATATTTAAGTACCATGACGTCGTAGAGGTAGTATCCCTTCCATGGGGAAGTTGTTAGGTGACAGCGCGGGGGGCCGATCGGCCCCTCCTCACAAGACAACCTAATCACTTCTCCACCAAAAGCTGGATATGCCTATACCGTATCTGGCGCAAAACACGTCATATCATCGCCAAATACGATAGGATATCTCTTCACATCATACCCCCCAAAACAACAACAAAGCCAACTTGACTGCCGAGCACAAAGATCAGGCTCTTTCTTCTCAAAGGTGATGTTCCTACTAAGTGTATATTCTCCAAAATAATCTTCATCAATATAAATGTTCTGATATATTTCGTTACCTTCGTGATTTACACTGGTCGCTACACCGGTCGCTCCTATGTGGATCATTCCTGTAACGTCTTCTACGAACTTCATATTCGTGATGCTGTCACGACAACATACAGATTCAGGATCAAGATAATATGGATTCGATCCATAAGTGAACGCGTAAGATTCGTTGTTTTCTATCCATATCTGCTGATTTGTATTTACATTTTCTGCATATTTAATTTCATGGTTAACTGCGTTACTGATTTGGTAGTTTTTTATGCATGTTCTTTTTGCTAATTGGGACGCATATTCGATGGGATTGTCTTTGTAATATCCAGTTCCTATATCGACTGTTATCGGGGTGTACGTGATCTTATCTTCTTCATTCCCTGAAATATGACGAATTTCTCTGCTTGTCGTATTTGTAAGCAAATTATCGGGTTCATAGTCCACGTTATATTCTGATATTCTCTGTGCCTTAAGAATATCACTGCTGTCGGTCATCCCACTGCCATGCGTGATAGTTTTTGTCTTAACACTATCAACCGCGACTTCTCTGTAGGAATTGAAAAATCCAGTGCCTTTGGTACTTTGCTCATAGTTGAAAGTCATTTCCTCATCAGTCGATAACCCAACACCAGATCCAATGATGATAGCGGCCAATGCCATAATAGCTAAGAACGAATATGCGAGGTAACTAAAATGTGTCATTATTTTATGATTGCTTTCAGCTGTTCCCATGTGACATCCCTCCGGCTATCCACAAAATCCGCTAGCCGAAAAAGTTTTTGGTAAAATTCCGTTATTGATCAAGAGTCACATAACTAATGTCAACGGACACCTAGCGCCTCCGCCTTCAGCTTTCGAGCCTTCGCCGTAGCCGCCTCCCGGGTCATCTTTCGAGGAGAGCCGATGTACTTGTTGACGACCTTATCCCCCATCTTCCAGGATGCGAAATAGTACTCATAGGTCTTCGGGCCCTTCGCGGTGATCTTCTCCACCTGGCCGAGGTAGACCGTCAGCGCCTCCAACCGCGCCGCATCCCACAAGTCCTCGGCCTCGGCCTCCAGCCTGGCCACCTCCGCCTCCCTTTCCCTCGCCGCCGGTTCCAGCCCCCGGATAGCCCGGAGCTTTGCCGCCTCGCCTCGCAGCCTCCGAGCCTCCTCTCTCAAGGCCTTGATCTTCTCCCCGCTTGTGGTTTCATAAACGATCTTCTGCCTTGCCATGTAATATAGTTATGTGACTATCCCATATAAATTTAGTGGTGGGAGTCACATAACTAATCGTAATAGGTTGCTTGGTCGTGTCGCTCTGTGACGATCAGCCCACATTAAAAAAGATCTAAGAATAAATCAACGTCCTTTCGGGTATTTCCTCTACTTGTGGGGCATCACACGATGCAGAGGAGGGCGCGTAATAGTCGGCGACCGCCCTCTCCAGCTCCAGGA
>Ga0265297_10007407_pt1 | contig 15232 bp, 21 predicted proteins | sample Munlanlwell13791_FD_192502 | JGI IMG/M metagenome (GOLD analysis project Ga0265297, IMG submission 192502) | Leachate microbial communities from a municipal landfill in Southern Ontario, Canada - Leachate well 137-91 | ecosystem: Engineered > Solid waste > Landfill > Unclassified | place... | reverse complement strand
TGTTGATGTTTGGTGGGTCACCGTATTAATAAATTATTGGAGGATTTTCGAAATTTTGTAATGTTTTCGAAGAAAGAGTTTGCGAAAAACCAGTCTTGTTTTTAGTGGGAAATTTACCTGAATTTTCTCAAAACAGAAGCGGAGATACTGCGCATGTTGTTCATAAGTACAAGCGAGAAAACGCTAAGGATACGATTCCAATTTTAAGGCGAAATCTCACAGGTTTACTGGCGGTGAGGTTCTGATTTCATAACATTGAAGAAAAAAAGAATTGGAATATAACTAAGAAGAGAACATTTCCAGGGAGTTTTCTTTTTTTCTCTTCTTCTATTGTTGGTGAACGTCGTACAGCTATTCGAAAAATTTCCAAGAAACTATATAAGAAAAAAAATCCCTAGTGGTAAACATGGTGATTGGAATGAAAAGGAAAACCATAGTACTCGCATGTCTGATAGTAGGAATAGTTGGAATTATTGGAACAACGATTGCAGCCAGCACAGGACCTGCATCCGACGCAGGTGATTGTGTTTCAGAATGCAGTGGGTCGCAGACATCGAATGGACCCAACGGTGAAGGATACGGACCGGGACCCGCCCCTAACTCGGGTGATGGGAACCCAGACGGGCCTGGTTGGGAATAAGATAGCAGCCATAACCTTTCTCTTTTTTTTTTTTATTATCCTTAAGTGATGTCGTAGAGTGTAATTTACTGAAAATACAGAAATGAAAACATGAACTTGTTTATGGAAATCACTCTGGATGAAGTATGGCCTTGGAACAAGAATATTCGATGATCACTTGATTTCTACACATATGCTGAGGAAAAGGTTCGGTAATTCAACAGATTGAAAACAGAGCGAGTGACATGAGTATGGTGCTTGAGATGTCTGAGGGCCCCTAGGAAGCGGCTTATATGAGTCGAACACTGAAAAAATAGGCTATCAGGAGGATAATGAGACCGCGCACTGCACCTGCTGCGAAATTGATGAGCACAAACCAGGTTCTGTTGAGCGCTCGTTTGCCGTCATCATTCGGATTTAACAAAGAGAAGAGATACACGGTAACGGAATCTAACATTAATGGGATGCTAAGGATGATGAACAACCCGTAGTAGCCGTACCTCCTTACAAAATTTTCACAGGCGGTAATAATTTTTTTTGTCAATGACGTTCCTATGGTTCGTTTCTTGATGGCACCCCGGATCCTCGTCCCAATTTCAAAAGCTATACAAGAACCGATTCCCTTCCCTGCTGCTAAGATACCGATCAGTACGGCAGGGTGAATATAGGGGTTAAACAAGCCAATCTCTACGGGAATAGGAAGAATCAAGACCGTCAGAATAACATAGGTGAAAAATAAGATCGAATACGTGATTGGATCTTGCATCGCTCCCAGCAGTATCTCGATCAGGTCCATTTCTGCAGATATGAATCATATTGTTAAAAAGATTATGATTTCCTGTCGAAATAAGGAAGATACCAGAGCGGATGTACCTTGTTATTTGTATTTTACGTTGAGAATCGTATCGACAATAAATCCTATGATGATGAGGAGTACCCCAAAAAGGAGAACATCGTAGGTCAGATTTGCAATCATAAAAAGCGAGGTGATCATCCCAAGGAAGGGAATGACCGGGAATCTTCCGATGTGAAGAGGGACTTTGAAGCCGGTAGTGATTGGTTTTTTGTAGCGGAGATAAATCACGGACGCGTTGATTACAATAAAAACAGAGAATATCGTGAAATTCGTCAGATTGGCAATCGTTTTGAGATCTCCGAGGAATAAAAACAGTATCGCTGCAACGATGATAAAAATAATGGCGACCCAGGGGGTACGGAACCGTTTCCCTACCATCGTGAATATCTTTGGGATTGCCTCCTGTTGTCCCACGCCGTAGATTAGTCGTGAGCCGGTTAAGAGAAACATGAGCGCGGTGTTGAACGTGGAGAACAAGGCGATGACGGAAAGGATAAGGAAGCTTTGCTCGCCGAACACCCGCTCTGCGACCAATGCTAAGGGTGCTTGTGCCGTGGAGAGCTCCTGCCAGGGGATCACACTCACCGCAGAGATGCCGACAAGGAGGTACAGGATGGTTGTGATGACCATGGAGTACATGATTGCTTTTGGGATGCTTTTCCCCGGGTCTTTCGTCTCTTCTGCTAACCGGGTGATGCCTTCGAAACCAAGGTACCCGAAGAAAATCAGGACCCCCGCCTCGATCACTCCTTTTACTCCCTGCGCTGCCTCAAGATAGTCTATGGAACCGAGGTACGGCAGACCAATGAAAATCACAATCACTAACCCGGTTATTTCAATCGCGGTAAACACGATGGTGATTTTTGCTGTTTCTTGGACTCCGATGATGAGGATGATCCCTATGATGGTGAGGAGAATGATCGCAACAAGGATGATTGGTGTATGAAAAATCGCAGAGAAGTACTGCGAGAAGCCCATGGCAACAGTCGCACCTCCGATCACGCTTCCTGCGAGAAGGAGCCATGCAACAAGCCAGGCCATTCGATTCCCAAATGAGTTTTCGACATAGACGTATTCAGCCCCCGCCTTGGGGAATCTGGAAGAAAGCTCTGCATAGCTAAACGCGGTGAGTGTCGCAACAACTGCTGCAATGATGAATGAAATCCAGATACAATTACCACTCAACCCAGCTGCTTCTCCAATAACAACGTAGATACCGGCCCCCAGGATGATGCCGACGCTCATAACGGTTAATTGCCAGAAGGATAAGGAGCGTTTCAATTCGGTCATAGCTCGACCGAAGTCTAATTATATTTTTATACTTTTTTCAATGCGTGAGAAGATTCTTCTCAGGAAATACAAATGGTATGAGAGAGCATCTGGACGACGATGTGTTTTGAGATGGCAGATTATTTAATGACTCGTTTTTCGTTTTTTACGATATTCAGCACGAGTTGGGTGTTTGTTTTTTCTACATTTTCTAACGAGAGAACGCCTTTGATAAATCCGTTTAAATCTCTCCGGTCCTTAAAATGTGCGATGATTAAGGAGTCCCATTCTCCGGTGATGTCGTAGACATCACTGACATGGGAGTCTTTTGATATTTTTTCTTGGACTTCGAGGAGTTTGCCATGGGAAATCTTTACATTGATGACTGCAGTGAGGTCGTACCCAAGTTTTTCTTGGTTGATTAAGGGGATATATCGTTCGATGATTTTTTGTTCTTCGAGTTTTTTTATCCTGTTGGAGACCGTGGTTAATGAGACGTTGAGTTCTCGGGCGAGTTCTCGGTAGCTTTTCCGGGCATTGTCGTTTAATTTTTCTATGATTGCATCATCTAATTCATCCATGCCGTTCTGAATGGGTTGTCAATTTAAATGTTTTTGCACTATTTGCAGGTAAAAGATTGAAATAATTACATTTTTTTAATAAAATATCGGTCAATTGAATTGATTTTCTGACAAAAATTATATTAATTTTGTTTTACCATAGAATAATTTATGAAAGAAATCTGTGCAAACTGTCCAATCCCAAATCCAAAGAACAGAACGTGCTATGAATGCAATTTAATAAAACTACGATTTGATATCGTTGACTAAGGAACAGAGCATAAGTAACACCAGTCTTTCTTTGAAAAATCATCCGTAAAAGTAATCCCTGAACTATTCAGCTCTGTGATCTCTCGGTTGTCAGATGTTCAAAAGACGATTGAGGTACGATTTCAGAGGTTATTTCTCTGAGAGTTCATCGATCACCATGCTTTTCTGTTTCTTTTTTGTTCTCATGTGGTTTTCTCACTAGGTGTCTTTCGTTTCTCATTCTTTTTATGAGTTGTGTGACGAGTAGTACCGATTTTGCATCAGATACAAACGAGAAAAAAAGAAGAAAAATTCTGATATCCTTCATTGTGCATCCTACTGTTCCGTGGATGAGTTTTCTAAATAGGATAACAAGAGAGAAGGAGAAGGTTATCTCAGAAGAAGACTCTAATGAACAGTGCATCAGACTAGCTTTGTTCATCGGTCCAGGGTATGATCGTCTGGTTACTTTTTCGCTTTTAACACTGCAATAATATCCCGGACATCTTCTAATCGTTTCGCCAGTATCTTTTCTTTACGTTCTAATTTTGCGAGCAGTTTTTTCTTTTCATCAATCATTTTCGGTTCCATGGTCATTTCACCTATTTTTTTTTTTGTTGTTTACTGTTGCGATTTCAGGACCTGTATGATCTGCCTGACATCTGTTAATCGTTTCGTTAACCTTTTTTCTCGGTGTTCCAACATGCACATCAGCTTTTGTTTTTCATTCATTTTTTTGTGTTCCATTTTTTCTTTTCACAAAAATAGCAATATAAAAAAAGTATTTAATCTTTTTGGTGAATTACTTTTAGTATACATAAAATCGTTTACAAATCCTGATGATTCAAAAAAAAGTTGATACTCAATACAACCAGGGGAAAGAGATTCTGACGCTGGGTTGCAGGTAAAAATGATAGGGCCATATCAGTTGGAGTATCTTCTCGATACATATAGATCCACAGTGCAGGAAAAGAAACTGTAACTGCAAGAACAAATCTCTTTTTTTGTATGCTGCTATCGGTCAGCTCACTTGAAGGTACCAGTGAATTTTTATACGTCAAAATCAACTAAAACTTTATATATATAACATTGTTACATAGCATGATGAATAGGTCTAACGGGTGTTTGTTGCATGATAATAAAAGACACTCTGAGAAAAGTTGGTTAAAATTTCTAATTTTAAGAGTCATATTTGAACAACCAACCTATGGCTATGAGATAATTCAAAAAATAGAAGAAATGAGTTACGGCAGACACACGATCAAATCAGGTACCATGTACACGACCCTTAGAAGAATGGAAAATGAAAAGTTATTAACGTCGATATGGAGAAAAAGTAAGTCAGGACCGGATCGAAGGGAATATCGTGCAACAAAAAAAGGAAAAACGTATTTGAAAAACTCCCTTGAAATGATTATTGAAAGAAAAAAAATGATCGATGGGATGGCTGCATTTTATTACAAACATTTTGGAGAAAACTATCGATGAACTATACGGCACTTATCATAAACATCATCGCAATAGTAGCATTGCTCATAGCTGTGGTTAAAAACAAGGAAAAAGCGAGACAATCGCTTAAAATGGCTAGAAAAACCTTCATCGGCATGCTTCCGATGCTCTTTATTATCATCAGTATCATCGGTTTACTTCTTGGTTTTGTACCACCTGAGCAAATATCACGATTTATAGGAGAACAATCGGGACCAGGTGGCATATTAATCATTGGAATCGTAGGAGCACTGATGCACATTCCTGCCTTGCTCTCATTTCCCCTTGCAGCATCAATCCTTGAAAGCGGTGCATCGGTGACAGCTGTTGTCGCATTTATCACAACTCTTACTATGATTGGAATGATTACGTTACCTTTAGAAATTCAGATATTAGGGAAAAAAATGGCTCTTTTGCGAAATGGAATAAGTTTTGTCGTTGCCCTTTTAATAGCATTTCTTATGGGAATGATTCTATGAAAAACGAAGATAAAAAAGAAAAGCAAAAAAAGAAGATCTTGCGGGATTGGATCTTATTAGGAATAACTGTTGGTATTCTTCTGATTCTTCTGTGTATCTTCCCAGAAAAAACTCAGCCTGTAACTTCAACAGCATGGGATTATTTCATGGAAATGATTATTGTCCTTCCAGCAGTGATGATTATCATGGGGGTTTTTTCTGTGTTTATTTCAGATGAAATTGTGGTGAAATATTTAGGAAAAGCCTCTGGGGTCAAAGGCATAGGTCTTTCCATTTTTCTTGGTGCATTACCCACCGGTCCTCTTTATGTCGCGTTTCCCATGGCAGCAACACTTATTAAAAAAGGAGCGCGAATCTCTAATATCATCGTTTTTCTTTCTGCATGGGCTTGCATTAAATTACCCCAGGAGCTTGTAGAATTGCAATTCCTTGGATTCGATTTTATGGTTTCGCGATTGATTTTAACGATTGTGTTTGTGATAATCATGGGTGTTCTTATCGAAAGAATAATCGAATGGAGCAATAAAGAGATGATGAAGAATGGAAAAAGAGTACTTGATTAGAACGGGAGATGATACGAATGAAGATTACTGAAATACATAATATTAACACAAGTGAAAATCCTCATCATGTTGATGCAAGAAAAATATATGATACGAAAAATGCTCAAGCAGTGCATATGACGTTACAACCTGGTGAATCTTTGAAACGACATATAACACCGGTTGATGTGTTTTTTTATGTCCTTGAAGGAACGGGTATTGTTGAAATTGGGGATGAAAAAAGAGAAGTATCGAAAGATACTGTCATTGAAAGCCCTGCAAATATTGTTCATTGTTGGTATAATAAAAGTAATTTCGTCTTACGGGTACTTGTGGTAAAAACTCCCAGACCAACCATAAAGACAAAAATTCTCTAATACATATCGTGTGTATCACGGATGTGTAATTTCAGATTATCATCCGATTATAGAATCAACATGAGATGTGTTTTGTCTGCAGGGGAAGGGATGAACCTTTTTAGATCAAAATCACTTCAATGTCCTTCTGTTTTAATAACCGTGTTAATAACTACCGTGATAATTATTATGCGGGGAGGGAGATTTGGACTCGTATTTACTAGTAAAAATTGTGGTTTTAAGTCTGTTACATAAAAAGAATTATTGGGTTGATGAGAACGACAGTGCCTTAGAAAATACTAATATTTTGTTCTTTGTCATGTTATTTTCGAGTCACCCTGCATAAGGGCTGTTATTTTTTTCAATTGAGGTTCTATCCTTGTAAGTTCCTTAACGAGGTAATCAAACCCAGAGTATGCTCCTGGTTCATTGGTTTCTCTTCTGATTCCTAGTAGTATTGGTTTAAGACGTTCATAAAGCATGTTAGTATGGCCAACACCCAAAATATTGTAGGCAAGATCTGGGTCGATGAGTTTCTTGAAAAGAAGACTGCCGATGAGATCATAGATGCCCAGAATTTTTACCACATCTCTATGCATAGGATTCTCTGAGAGAAATGAACCATATTGTTTTACATACTCCTTATAGTCCTTAACATTGAGGCGCGATACATTCCAAGCTGAATCTGCGATTTCTTTGCTGTTCGTAGTAGAATAAAGTCTTATGAGCAGGTCCGCCCTCCGGACATTATTCTGATATCTCATCTGTAAAAGGTAGTAAACAAAACCGACCAAAACACCTGCTGCTGCAACAACAACAGAAATTTCCGTAATTTCAACCATTATTCCCACCTTCCTTTATACGTCAGGTTTTCGTGAAAGTGATAACGCTCCACCTATGATACCTAATATGAAACCGATGATGAATCCCCCACCCGTTACTACGCTTGGTATCGAGAACACTACAATAAGTATGCCCCACATTTTTTTATTAACAGGTTTAATATGTAACATTATTGCTGCAAGTAAAACCAGAACACCAAGTATCAATCCAATAGCCGTAAGCGTATAAAGAGTCGGAGTATCATTAGCTGTTTCTCCTGGAAGCGTCGGTATAATTTCAGGAAACCACGTTGCTGCAACTCCCAGCAGTATCGTATTACTTATTATGAGAATACCTGCTACCATAGACAAAAGCAAAGCTTTCATTGATTTGCTATCTTGATTCATATACAGTCACATCATTCTTCATTTTCAATTATGTTCTTTTTAAGTATTTATTCACGTGCCTTTTTGGCCAGTTCTCTAGCCCAGTTTCGAATCTCATCCCAATTGTGCAAATCATAAACACCAGGCTGAACTTCATTAAATCCGCTCTTTTGAAGCCGAGACTTAAAGGCGATTTCCATACCTTTACGTGCCAGGAGTCCCATCTTATTATAGTCCAAGATACCACCAAACATACCTGTCATTATAGGCTTGAGACGATACTTTGATATTTTATCTTCTATGGCAATTTTCCGCGCTTTTGCAATTTCTTCTTTGTTCCCTTCTCGTTCAGCAATGGTAATTACAGAGGATACGAAGAGAGCTAACTTTTTGTGTTCTAGTTCTTTATGAAATCTTTTTAGAAAATCCTCTGCATGGCTACTCCATCTGCAATTTGCCAAGCTGCTGCCAACGATGATTAGTTGATATTCTGAGATGTCTTTGATTTTTTCTTCTTGTGCATTGACAATCTTTATATCGAAGTTTTCCGCTCGAAGTATTTTTTCAATTTCTTCAGAGGTTGACTTCGTTGCACCAAAACTGGTTCCATAAACAATGAGCCCACGAGGACTTCCGTTCATGTTATGTAACCTTCTCTCTTTTTGATATTATGTTTTTATTTTTAGAGTTTATGTTTATTTTTGAATGTTGATTTAATACCAGTGCTCATAGCTTAAGAGATGATTGAATCATCTCAGCCATCTCATCAAGTTTTTTTTCATATCCTGGCTCAAGGGGTCCCTTCATTGCCATAACCTTGAGTTTCAATCCTTCAGATAACTTTGTAATACTTTTTTCCTTAAGAATTTCCTCCATCTGTTCAAGACCTCTGTCCTGTTTCGACATCGGATTTAGACAGGTATTAAAAAGAATATATCGCGCAGATGGGTTTTGTATCTCTATTTTCTCTAAAAATTTCCTCATGGATCGTACGATTTTTCCAAACGCATTCGGTGCACTAAAAATATACAAATCTGATTGAGGAAGCATGCGCGGTTTAATTTCATGAATTGACAAGAGTTGTACAGCATATCCTTTTTTCTTTAAGCTTTTCCAGAGATAAGTCATTGCTTGTGTTCCATTTCCATATTTAGACTCGTAAATGATGCTGATATTCATTCCTATACTCCTTATCGCCTACAACCAAATCATTTATTTAGTATAAAAACTAATTATTATTTTCTAACTTTAATTTATGGTAATGTTGTTAAATTTTTTTTAATCAATTATAATTGAGAGGGTGGGAAAAGAAATTCAAGCCGTCCGGACATCGAAATTGTTCTGTTTTCTCCCCATTTTTTAACATTTGTGTAAATTTTAACCATGATAAATATTACGCGGGGAGGGAGATTCGAACTCATATTTACTAGTAAAAATCATGGTTTTATATCTATTGGATCTATAACGTAATGTCGGGGGCGGACATAGCACACAGGGGTTACAGCTCCCTTCAAAAATGAGTAACTCCCAAAGGAAGTGATTTCAATCTCAGGTTCAAATCATTTACACTTGTAACAATATCTAGATTAAATCATTGCTACGATTATTTTGTTTTAAATTCTTTCCATTTATAAAAACTAAGAACGATGAAAATTACTGTAAGAATCTGCATGATAGAAAACATGCCTGTGAAAACCATGTCGCCTTGCTGAATATAATAACCGGCACTAACGATAACGGTATACAACAACATACCCATTGATATTAAAAATACATGAAAGCCCCATCCGCGATTGGTTAAAAGCCCAAATCCACCGATTAATAATAAAATTGCAGTTAAGAATTCTCCCACTAAATGATATGATATTCTAATCGATTCAGTATTGATTTCTGGAACTTGATTAGTTGTAATTAACGATATCCACATTCCTAACATTGCGATCCCAATAAAAATTGCGTATATTGCAGCTATTTTACTAACAGACATTCGCTTAACCTCTCATCTATCTCAATACATAGATTTGTCAAATTAATAATTTTCTTATTGAACAAGCAAATCTTGTTGAAAATTCAAAAATGCAAGGGAGGAATTTGAACACCAAAATACATGTAAAAATTAACCGATATTCCTGTTGATCAAAAAGAGCAATCTTATAAGAAATTAGTTGTTCTGAAATTTTATATTTGAGGTAATAAAATATGAAAATAAAACAGATTTTGATTGGAGGAATTTTATCTGGGACAGGCATCCTTGCTGTAAGTATTATTTTTTCATGGCTAACGCAAAATATTTGGCAATATGACATACTGGGGTTAACAGGAATGCGTTCAATAGACGATCCGATTTGTATTTTATATTTTGTTTACCCGTGGGTTCTAGGTTTTGCCTTATCTTTTGCATATCCATATTTTGAGAAAGGCTTAGATGGAAAGTCTATCGCTATAGGTTTAAAATTTGGATTGCTAATGTGGTTTGTAGTTGGTATTACTTCTGCGTTTTTGGTATTCTCAAGTATGGATTATCCTATTGATTTCACAATAAACTCAGTAATTGGTTCTCTACTAGATACGCTTATAGCCGGTATTATTATTGCTAAAACTTTTGATTGGATAAAATAAAATCCAATCTTTCTTCAATCTTTTATTGTTGAAACCAAATGAATGAAGGGGATGAGATTTGAACCCCTGGAGACCAAAATTCTTCTGATTTCTTCTAACAATAATTACCATGATAATGATTAGCGCGGGGAGGGAGATTCGAACTCCCGAGGTCAGAGACCATTGGATTAGCAATCCAACGCCTTACCGGGCTGGGCCATCCCCGCATCCGGAGGGGGAGATAATGAACCAGACCGATAAAAAGGTTATGTCAAAACAAATCTTAAAATACCATCTCCTTCTACCTATGCATGTATGGAGGACTGGACTGAGAAATACCGACCGAAAACATTACGGGAGGTCGTTGGAAACGATCGGGCACTTTCTACCTTGCGCACGTGGGCGCAACGATGGAACATGGAAAAACGCCCAGAGAAACGAGCTGCAATCCTTTCCGGCAAACCAGGCACGGGAAAAACCAGTTCTGCCCATGCTCTTGCACAGGACCTCGGCTGGTCCATCCTCGAACTGAACGCGTCCGATGCACGCAATGAAACAGCGATTAAACGTGTTGCTACCGCTGGCGCTATCAATGAAACCTTTGATCTCACAGGAGAGTTCATCCCTGCACGGAAAGGGGGACGAAAGCTAATTATTCTTGACGAGGCAGATAACCTGTATGAAAAACTGGACCGAGCAGAGACAGACGGTAATCTAGGAGATCGCGGAGGAAAAAAAGCAATCATCGATACCATCAAAATCACCAGACAACCAATCATCCTCATCGTCAATGATTACTATGAATTAATAAAAGGAGGCGGAGAACAACTCAAAACCCTCTGCACCCTTATCCAATTCTACGAGGTGCATCAACAGCAAATTGTCGAGCTGTTAAAATCTATCTGCAGACAAGAAAACATCATTGCAGACCTCCGGGTGTTAAAGACAATCGCAGATCGGTCAAAAGGGGACGTCCGTTCCGCAGTCAACGACCTCCAATCCCTCTGTTTGAATCGAAAACAGATTACCCTTGAAGATATCGACGTACTGGGATATCGAGATCGGGAGACAGTGATTTTCGATACGCTCCGAGAGGTGTTCAAAACAAAAAATCTTCAGAACAGCAGGGACTGCATGAGAAACACCGATGTAGAACCAGAGATGCTGCTACTGTGGATCAGCGAAAACATCCCCCGAGAATATCTGGATATCAAGGATCTTGTCCGCGGGTATGAAGCCCTCTCAAAAGCGGATGTGTTCTTCGGAAGAGTCAACAAGGCAAGAGTCTACGCCCTCTGGTCGTACGCCTGTGACCTGATGAGCGGAGGAGTGACTGTGGCAAAAACCCACAGCTACGGCAATTCTCAATACGCGTTCCCCCAATGGTTGAAACAGATGAAAAGCAATCAATCCACCCGGATGATCCGCGATGGGGTAACAAAAAAACTCGCGACCCTCAATCATGTTTCAGACCAGAAAGCAAAGGAAGCGATTCTTCCTCATTTCCGGGTCTTATTTCGGAATAACCCGCGGTTTGCCTGCAAGATGATCCGCCACCTCGACCTCTCAGAAAGCGAAGTAAAATTCCTCCTCGGGGAAAAATATCTTCATCGGATGAAGGACATTCTGCAATGTGCGGAAAAAACCGATGAGAAACAAGGACAAATCGAAATGACCGCTCCTAGAAAACAGAAAAAGGAGGAGGAGAAAAAAGAAAGCACGGATGTCAGGCAACCGAGCATCTTTGATTTTTAATCGTTATTTCTGTAGGTCATCTAGTTTCTTCATGACATCGACCGCATGTTGTTTGTACTCATCCTTAATCTTGGTATAGGTCTCATCAGAGATGGATTTCGCGCGGTACTGTTTCTCTAAATCCTTTAACAATGACAGTAGCAGCGTCTTCTTCGTGGTGAGGGTCTCCTCGGATTCAGCGATCGCTTTCTTTGATTTGGACCGTTGTTTCTTCAACAAGAACAACAACAGAGCAAGGACGATGAGGACAATCGCGAAGACAAGGACGATCATCGTGATGTTCAACGGAGCCTCCGTGGGACTGTACAAACGAATCCTGATCGCGTTGTTCACTTCAGACGCATATAACAGATGCTCGCCCTGGAAGAGGTCACGATTGTTATAGGAGACCGTAAAAAAGGTGGTGTCGTATAAAAATGTTTTTACGAAATTCTGGGTGTTACTGGGAAGATTGTAGGTTATTACTAAGGACATCGACGCGTTCGGAAGTATCGTGAGATTGGATGCACTAAGATTACAGGTCCGAACATTCCCGGTAATCAGGGGAACAAGGTCTTTTCCGGATTGCACCTCGGTAATCTTCACCGCATCCTGTATGTCTTGTTGTATCCAGAACCGTAGCGAGGTGACATTCTCCATTCCGGTGTTGGTCACTTTGATGGTCTCGTCGACCTGTAATCCCGTATTTGTAAGCGAGATTGTGACTGTCTCTTGGTTGACGACCACCCCTGCATCAGTGGCGCACACGCTGGGATACAGGGCAGGGATGATTACGAGAGCCAGCAGGATAAAAGCTATTCTTTTCTTCATATGAATTCTCCGCTGCCATGTCTTTCTCGTTTATGTAGTTTTCGATGATTGCGCGCTATGATTTCTCTCTGAAAAAAAAGAGATTACATGGCTCGCAAGCGACGGATCCGCTCATCGATTGGTGGATGAGTGGACAAAAGAGAGTCACGGAGCGCACGTTTGAAAGGATTGGCGATGTAAAGAGGGGCAACCGTCTTTGATCCTTTCGGGTCGTCTGGAACGTCCCCCTTGATTTTCTCCAATGCTTTCGCTAAGCCTTCTGGATTTCGCGTAAGATATGCTCCATCTGCGTCAGCAAGGTACTCCCGTTTCCTTGAGATCGCGAGGTACGTCAATCGTGAGAAAATCGGTGCCAGGATGATGAAGATGATGGCAATGACCAGGACAATGATGTTGCCTCCTCCTTTTCGATCCCCGCTTTTCCCACCGCTGAAGAACAGCATCCGTAACGCGATTTCTGCAATCAACGCGATAGCTCCGACGACGCCAACGGTCACGGTCATCACGAGAATATCGCGATTCTTTATATGGCTCATCTCATGAGCGATGACTCCTTCCAGTTCTGCGGTGTTCAGTTGTTCCAATGCTCCGGTGGTTGCACAGATGATAGAATCTTCAGGTTTATGACCGGTGGCAAAGGCATTGATGTCCCGGGAGTCCTGCACATAGACTTTTGGGGTGGGCAACCCCGCAGCAAGGGACATCTCCTCCACTTTGTACATCAAGAGTTTTTCTGGTCTATTCTGTGGGTTCGCTGGTCGTGCTTTCGCAGCGGAAATCACGCTTTGAACAGAGAATGAATAGGTCATAAAGATATAGAATAAAGCTACGGGTAGCGCAATAATCATCACCAAGACGGGTGGAGCGCCAAGAAGATAGCCGATGGCAAAAATAAGAGAAAAAAGGAGAACGACCATCAGCATACAGATAACAACGGTGTCTCTCTTGTTTTTCCGTATATGGTCCTCTACGAGTCTCGGTTGTTTTTCCATAGTATCAAACAGGGAGTTCGCTTAGAATGATACCTTGGGTACTTCTCGGGATGCTTCTGGGATTTGCAACATTTGCCGTTCTTTTCGTCCCATCATTTTCGCAAAGATATTCCCCGGGAAGGTCTCGATAAGATTATTGAAGTTCAAGACGGAGTCATTGTAGTGCTGCCGGGTGTACGATATTTTATCCTCGGTGTGTGTCAGCTCATCCTGAAGCTGTAGGAAGTTCTGATTCGCCTTGAGGTCAGGGTAGCTTTCCGCCACCGCAAATAAGGTTTTTAACGCACCGGTGAGCATGGTGTCTGCATCCATACTTTCCTGAGGTGTTTTTGCGGTCATGATCGCAGACCGTGCCTTGGTGACTGCCTCCAGCGTCCCTCGCTCATGGTTCATGTATCCTTTCACGGTTTCCATGAGATTGGGGATGAGATCCGCTCGTCGTTTGAGCTGCACATCTATCTGTGCCCATGCGTTATCGATTCGGTTTTCGTACCGGATGACTCGGTTGTAGTATCCGAAGAACCACAACAGAATGACCACTATTATTACGAGTACGATGATTCCTATTATCAACGTTAGGTCCATAGTTTGCCTCCTCAGGGAATGGTGTAATAAGAGGTTTTATTTAAACATATCGTATTGTTCCGTATTGTTCGAAAACACCCAAGGAATGCTCTATTTCTTTTTTCCTTTAAAAATCTCAAACGCTTCCTTTGGTGTCGCGTTCTTATGAACGATGGCGTTGACTGCTGTAATCATAGCGATCGGGTCTTGGCTTTGGAAGATGTTGCGTCCCATATCGACGCCGATGGCTCCAGCCTGGATCGCTTCGTATGCCATCTTCAACGCCTCATCCTCTGGTTGTTTCTTCCCCCCCGCAATGACCACAGGAACCGGACAGGACTCTATGACTTTCTCAAACTCAGGAACATAGTAGGTCTTGACGATATGTGCACCAAGTTCAGCGGCGATGCGAGACGCAAGACTCATGTAGCGAGCATCCCGTTTCATCTCCTTGCCGACCGCGGTGACTGCAAGCACTGGGATCCCGTACCGTTCCGCTTCGTCGATGTACTGGGTCATCCCCAGGAGGGTATCTCGTTCGAAGTCTGCCCCGACAAGGATGGAGTACGCAACCCCGGATGCGTTTAAGCGGATTGCATCCTCAAGAGAGACGACGGTCCCTTCCTGGAGGAGTCTTGGACCAATAATACTGGTTCCTCCAGAGACACGCAGGACGATGGGGATATCAATGGTTGGACTAATATAATTACGCAGTGCACCCCGTGTCAGCATCAACGTATCGGTAAAGGGGAGCAATGGATTCACCATACAGTTCAGCTGTTCCAGTCCGGACGTCGGACCCATGAAGTACCCATGGTCTACCGCAAGCATGACGGTCCTACCGTCTTTTGGTTTAATGATTCTGGAAAGCCGATTTTTCATACCCC
>Ga0265297_10007406_pt1 | contig 15238 bp, 19 predicted proteins | sample Munlanlwell13791_FD_192502 | JGI IMG/M metagenome (GOLD analysis project Ga0265297, IMG submission 192502) | Leachate microbial communities from a municipal landfill in Southern Ontario, Canada - Leachate well 137-91 | ecosystem: Engineered > Solid waste > Landfill > Unclassified | place... | reverse complement strand
TCTATCAACGAGAAAACTGCAATTATCATAAAAGAGAAAGAAGGAATTTTAAAAATAATTCATGAGATTGATATTAAGAAAAAGAAAACATTTTTGCAGACTTTAAGTTCAGTAAATGAAATCTTCTCAAGAAACTTTTCTCAGCTAAGTCAGAAGGGGCAGGTTTATTTGGAATTGGAAAACAAACAGGAGCCGTTTAGCGGGGGAGTCAATATCGTAGTTAAAACGGGGCACGGAAAATATTTCGACGTCAAATCTCTTTCAGGAGGAGAACAGACCCTTGTTGCTCTTTCATTAATTTTTGCAATTCAGGAATTAAAGCCGTATTATTTTTACATCTTCGACGAAATCGATGCAGCACTGGACAAAAGAAACTCCGAACGCCTCTCTGATTTATTAAAAAAATATATGCAGAAAGGGCAGTATATTGTAATTTCCCACAACGACGAAGTAATAGCAAATTCAACAAACCTTTACGGAATCAGTATGCACGACGGAATCAGCAAAGTAGTCAGTTTGAAAATGAATTAAGAATATCCCATAATTTTCATATACAATTTCTGTCCCAAGTTATCAAATATTTTTTCAAATAATTTATCTCCCCCAAATTCAATTTGCCTAACGACAAAAACAGAAACCTCATTTGGACTAAAACCAAACTCATCGATGATATCATTTAAATTTTGGTCCCGAAAGTAATGAATCATTTTTTCTTCTGCGCTGTATTCATCAATTCTTTCTGTTTTGTATTCTTCAAGTTCAATCACAAAATTCTCAGAGAATTTAATCCGATAAAATAAATGCTTGTCCATCTTTTTGTCCCCCGAAAGATAATTCCACAAAGAAGTATTATTCTCCGAAGATATAAGTTTGCATCTTTTTTCATAAAAATTTTTGATGTTTGAACTTTTGACAGAATTAATTAAACTGCCTAATCCTCCCTCTTTTTCTTTAGTTTCTATCTGAGCAAATTCAATAAGAAAATCAAAAAGACATTTCTCTATTTTTACATCTTCTTTTTCTTCTATTAATTTCGGGGAATTATAAAGAATTTTGAAACTCGGATAAAAATTATTTTTCCCAGAAATATAATCATAAACAATTTCTGGATTATTGTTTCCTTTCTTAATCTGATTTTTTTTGACCATCTTTCTAATTCCCTTTTTCCCTTCGGTTCTTCTTGAGCATAAAAATAAAAAATAAAAAAAGAAAAATAAAAAATTCAGTTATCTATTTAGTAATAGCTTTCGCCGAATTCTTCTGTTTTTTGAGGTTTCTTTGTTATTAAAACAACAAGAACAACTAACAATACCAAGAATACAATTGACAATATAACTGTCAATACGAATACTGGATTTGTTAACTGAACTTCTGAAGTTTGTGCGTTTGAACCGCTGAATTCAACAGTGCTTAATACAGTTTCACCAGAGTAAACTACAACATCGAATTTGTAGTCGCCAGTTGGAACTGAAATTGCAACAGTTTCTTTTGCTCCAGCAGGAACAACAACAGTAGTAACTTCTGAATTGTATTTAACTGTGTAAACCTTTAACTGGTTTGTTGGGTTTAATACAACTAAGTCGTTTCCTGATTTCAAAGCGATATCAGAAACGCCGTTCTCTATTGTTATTTCTTTCTTCGCAGTGCTTGTTGTCTCATCGTTCTTAGCTTCAACTAAAAGTGTGTAAACTCCAGTCTTAGCTCCGTAAGGAACATCCAACTTAAGTGTTGCACTTGCAGTGTCTTCTAAGTCACAGTCACTCTCACAATCTTCTATAGCTACAAGGTCTCCCAAGTAACCTGATTGCTTGATGTTAAGTTCTGGTACTGATACAGTAACGTAAACGTCATCTGCATCGTTGTAACCAACGTTTTTCAAAACAACTTCTACAGGCATTGTTTGTCCGGCAGTAATTAAATTACTTGTTGATACTGACTTTATTGAAAAGTCGTATGAAGGTCTTTGTACGTGTAAAACGTAAGATGCTTCAGTTTCATAATCTGAGTTCCAGATTTTAACTGTCATATCTATGTTTCCACTTACAGCGTCTTTAAGTTCTGAAGGAACCTTTAATGTTACTTTTCTAACATATGTGTTCACATCATTACCTTCAACATCGAATTTTGAAGTAGTAGCAACTACATCATCATTCTCGCCTTCAAGAGTTACTCTCATTCTTACATTTGATGCAACATCTTCAGTTGAAGATAGGTCACCAGCTGTAAAAACTACTTTAACTTCTATTGTATCGCCAGCGATAACACTTAATGGGTCATCTGTTGCAAGGTCAGTAATACTAACACCGTCAACATAAACGCTATCAAATGTATCTTCGTCTACAGTTATTGGTGTAGCACTTACAGCAACTGCTGAGAACAATACGCATGCGATTAACAAAAAGGAAACCAAAATGTTTTTGTTCATTTTTATTTTCTTTTATCCATTTATTTAATTGCAGAAAACTGTGCGTTCTCTGTAAAAATACCACCCTAAAACCATTTATAAACTTTATTGTGACAACAAAAATCCATATTCCAGAAAACTACTAAATGTCCGTAACAAGCAGTTAAAACTGATTTCTCCGTCGATAAAAATGAAAAAATATTTTTAAATTTAAAAAAAGATTGTTTCTTACTTTTGAATAATCTATTTTTTCTTTAATTTCTAAAAAGTTTTGAGAACATTCATTTTAGAAACTTAATTACTATTGAGTAACAAATAAAACAAACATTTTTAAACCCCGAAACTCCAAGAATTATATGACAAAAGAATACTCTTTGGTGGAAGTTCAGAATCCTTATGCTAACCCTAATGGGAATTATGGAAAAGAAATTGTTGCACAAAAACAGACTTCAAGCCTTGACGACCTTTACCCAACTAATATTGAACAAGTTTTTCATTTAGCTAAAAAATTAAATCTCCAAGAAAAAAACGATAAATTAGAAGATAAGGTTAGAAGAGTAAACAAAGCAATAATTAATCTATTCCAGAAAGAAAAGAAATTCTGGGAAGAGCAAGTTTATTCTTTCGAAGATTTGAAAAAGATTATTAAAAAAAATAAGATTGATTTAGACATTCATACTATCTTGAAAAGTATCATAAGATGTCCAATAGCTAATTATTGTTTTGAAGAAGTATTTGATAATCAAGGAAACAGAAAATACAAATTAACTGATTATATTCGTAATTTAGAAACTCAATAATTTTATCTTAGTATTTGTTGTAGCGAAGTTCTTTGCTGCGATAACTTCACATCCTGCGTCTTCTGCAGACATTATAATAGAATTTGTTGCGGTGCCGTCAATAACAATTACTTTCGGCTTATCTCTCATTCTGCTCAACGAACTTGCAAGAGTTTTCACAGAGATACTTTTTATTTCATTTAAAGAATTGTCAAGAAGAATAGCTTTCCCGCTCCCCTCGTTTTCTGAAGAAATATTTCTAAGTTTTTCTTTTTTTGATTCATCTATTTGAAAATGTTCCTCTTCTTTTTTTGTTGTCATCATTTCTCTTTTTCGGTCCTGAGACCCAGAAAGGAATTCCCTTACAGGAACTCTCTTTCTTAGGTTCATCAGAATCTCTTTGCCTGCAAGCTCTTCGACTTCTTTTCCATCTGGAGCTACAGCAACGTATGTTACATTTACATTTTCAGCAACATTCTGAACAATGAGTTTTCCTCCTCTGTCTCCGTCGACAAATAGTGTTATTTCTTTATCCTGACTTAATGTTTTTATTTCATCAGGCAGTTTTGTTCCATTCATTCCAATAACATTATTGACTCCGTTTCTTATAAGGTTCAAAACATCTGCTCTTCCTTCGACGACAATTAATTCTTTGCCTGAAATATCTCCGCACGGAAGTTTATTTTCTCCGTACTCTTTTATCCCAGCAATTTTCGCAGAATCTTTTATCTCTGCAGATATTTCTCTTGAATCAGTTTTGCCTTGAATTTCTTGCATAAGTTTCTTTGCTCTTTCAACAATATAATCTCTCTTGCTTCCTCTGACATCTTCAATTGTTTCGACTTCAATTTGAGAATCACAAGGCCCTATTCTTTCTATTGTTTCAATAGCAGCAGCAATCAAAGTAGTTTCACTCTGGTCAACTGCAGTAGGAATTTTGATAACTCCTATAGTTTTCTTTCCTTCTTTATGCAAATCAACTTCAATTCTTCCGATTTTTCCTTCTTTCTGAAGTTCTCTCATTTCAAGTTCAGCTCCCAAAAGTCCTTCTGTTTGACCGAAGATAGCTCCGATTACATCTGGCTTTTCTAAAGAGCCTTCTGCTGAAAAATTCGCATGTATCATATATTTTATCGATACTGGACTTATTTTTGCCATATTTTTATTTTCCTTAGTTTATTTATTTGAAATCGTATGATTTCAGAAATATCTCAATTACAAATTTTCTCTTCTAGTTCTGTTTCCCTTCAAAAATGAATATAGGAAAGTGAATGTGAATGTGATATAATCTATAATCTAATAGATATTTCTAAAATACGAAAGAATAAGACATTTTTAAATGTTTTTAGAGTGCTCTCCACTGCCATGCACTAGACAGGTAAGAGCAGGTACATAATGTTCTAACTGTAGAACCAGTGTTACATCTTCTTATTTCTCCATAATTACTTTCTGTACAAGTAGCACCAATGGTAATCGTCTCAAGAGCACCAGTAATCTTAACATAATATAATGCATTACTTCTATCTGCTTCAAGATTTAATGTTCTTATCACATCTCCCTCAACCACATCGGCTACTATTCCTGTTGTTCCAATATTTCCATTAACTTCTAATTGATGACTTGTAACAGGTGTTCCAATTCCAACTTTCCCAGATGAAATGACAACATCTCCTTCTTGTACAATAAAACCATCTTCAAACTCTAACTCCCCCGCACTATGTCCAAAAGTTGATGGATCAGAAGTCCCATAAGCATAAACGCCGACAGCAATTAATAATAAAATTCCCAAAAATACAAATGTATAAACAAATTTGTTAGAAAAATTAATTTTAATCACCAATTCTTTTTTCTTTTTCATATTTATTTTAAGTAAAACCAATTTTTAAACTTTAGTATTAAGTTCTCATTTTTCCAACTTTCTGCATCATCGTCATATACTTTGGCATCATTCCCAATTCTTTGTAAAGCACAAGAAGTTTTTTGTTTATCTCATCCTTTTCAGCGTCGGAAATATTTAGTGTAAGAATTTTTTCATAAGTTTTAACTGCTAAACTTCTTCTCTTTTCTTTCTCGTAAGTATTTGCTTGATTTTTGTAAAATTCTTTTATCTCATTCATTATTTTTGGTCGCTCACTTGCTTTAACATTTGCAATAATTTTTTTTATGGCTAAATCTGCTTTGTCAAAAAATCCTGCTTTAATATAATTCTCTGTTTCTCTAGTAAAATAATTTGCTTTTTCTGACATAACAATCGCCATTTCAGCAAGTTTCCCGCTGATATCTCCAGCGTCGGAAAACATGTTTCTTTTTTCATAAATCTCTGCAAGTTTTATGTAAATAAATTTTCTGGTTTCTACAGGAAGGCTTTCTTTTGCAAATCGAGTTATGTTATCAATTAAAACATAATCTCCTTTCCCAGCAAGTTCTTTTTCTATTTCAATCTTTGTCATCTCTTTTCTTAACATTATAACTTCTTTTTAAGAATTCTTAGGATCTCGTCCAAGTTCTCAAAATCGTTTAAACTATTTATCGGGACTTCAAAATGAATGTTCTTTCCGATAATAGAAATAACAAACTTGTTCTCTTTTTTTTCTGTTTCGTCGTCGGTCATATAGGGATAATAAATTCTGGGTTTAAAAGTTTTTATTTAGAAAAATTCAATAATCAATTAATATTCATCTTATCCAGCAAATTCAGTCTTTTGGATTGTTTTTCTTTAACATATTTTTCAAAATAATGAAACGTCCTTAATAATGTCCAATTTTCTTTAATTAGCATATCAAAATAATCTTGAACAACAATATCATTAAATCCGCCTTCTTTTTTCAGAATAACTCTTTGATAGATTTCTTCAAATTCTTCGGGATATTTATTAGTCATTATAATTGTTAAAATAATAGAATCAAAATAAAAATTATTTCTTCTTAGTAATTTCCATACAAAGACCAGCAGCAACTGTTTGCCCTGCATCTCTTACAGCGAATTTTGCCATATAAGGATTTTCTTTTTGAGTTTCAAGACACAAGTTTCCTTGTGGTTTAATCCTTACCTTAGCAGTTTCTCCGTTTTTAAGGAAATCAGGATTTGCTTGTAATACTTCCATTGTTGCAGGATTAATCTTAGCAATTAATTCAACAAACTGACATGGAACTTGAGCTGTATGAACATGGAATACTGGTGTGTATCCTTTAGCCAATACAGTTGGGTGATTTATTACTGTAATTATTCCGATAAATTCTTCTACAATAGAGATTGGTTTAGCAGCGTCGCAGATTACATCTCCTCTAGCCATATCTTTCTTTCCTGCTCCTCTAACATTGACTCCAACATTATCTCCTGCTAATGCTTCTGGCATAGCTTCATGATGCATTTCTATTGTTTTGATTTCTCCAGGAACTCCTTTTCCAGTTCTTCCCGGTAAGATTATAACTTTTTGTCCAACTTTCATAATTCCTGTTTCAACTTTTCCAACTGGAACAGTTCCGATTCCTGTTATTTCATAAACATCTTGGATTGGCATTCTCATTGGAAGATTAGTTGGTAATTCTGGTTGTGGGAATAAATCAATTTGTTCAACAACAGTAGGTCCTTTATACCAAGTCATATTAGCTGATTTCTTAGCAACATTATCTCCCTTCTGTCCTGAAGCAGCAATGAATGTAGTCTTTTCTACATTAACTCCAACAGTCTTTAATAGAGCAGCAACATCTTCCTTTACTTTATTAAATTTAGCTTCTTCATAATTAACTGCATCCATCTTGTTGATTATGATACCGATATTCTTAACTCCCATTGTTCTCAAAAGCCATAAGTGTTCTTTTGTTTGTGGTTCAACACCAGATGTAGCAGCAACTACAAGGAATGCAGCATCAGCTTGAGAAGCTCCTGTAATCATGTTCTTAACAAAGTCTCTGTGACCAGGTGCATCAATGATTGTAACTTGGAATTTCTGAGTCATAATTTTCTTGTAAGCTAAATCAATAGTAACTCCTCTTTCTCTTTCCTCTTTAATCTTATCCATAACATAAGCGAATTCAAAACCAGCTTTTCCATGTTTTTCAGCTTCTTCTCTTAACTTTTTCATTTCCTGTTCTGAAACTACTCCAGTATCGAAAAGAAGTCTTCCGACTGTAGTTGACTTTCCAGCGTCAACATGCCCGACGAAAACAACATTCATGTTTGGTTTTTCTTTTGCCATTTTTGGTTTTTTAATTTTCGTTAGAAAATTTGTTAATCATCTAAAAAATTTATGGTTTAAAAACTTTTTGTTTTTGCAGAATATAATTTTAATTCTTAATTACAATTAATTGCAATAGGTTTTTCATTTCCGTTGAGACCATCTGCTTTATCGTCGGTTAAAACTTCATAACAATCAAAATTTCCGTTTTTGTCTAAATCAAAACTATAAGCAACAACTTTTTTGTTTCCGTCATAAATTTCTATTACATCTGACACATTATCCAAATTTATGTCATATTCTTTGTAGGCAGAGATTTTGCCGTCGGGGGATTTTAACCAGCCTGCTCCTGTAACTGGCTTGTCCTTGTATTCCCTGTATTCTTCTGGAAGAGAAGCATAACTTATTTTTTCTCTAATCTTGAATTCCTCTTTTGAAATCTGCGTCGATGTGCAAGAAACTAATAAACTTAGAAAAATTATATTTAACAAATTTTTCATAAAAACATTATAGAAATAAACTATTTAAGAATTATTGTCTTATCTTATCAAATTCTCGACAGTGCTTATTTCCAAAAACGAAGCTCCGTGACTTGGACCAAAACTGCCGGCAACGACGATGATTAAATCATCTTTTTTGAAATGTGCTTTTTCTACCATCGGGATTACTAGTTCTCTGATAAATTCTCTTGTGGTTTTTTTAGTCTTACCAAATGTGGGATAAACTCCATAGGACAAAGCGAGTTCTCTCATGACTTTCTCGTCATAGCATAATGCAAAAATAAGATTTTTCCCTCGGTAAGCAGAAATATATCTTGCAGTTCTGCCTGTTTTTGTGTCAATAATTATTGCCTTTGTCGGAAGCTGAAGTGAAGCTCGAACTGCAGATTTAGTTAGGAACCCCACAATTTCTTTATTAATCGATTTTACCGAAGAATCATCAAAACATATTTTATTTGATTCTATTTCTTTTGCAATTTCTGTCATTGTCCTAACTGCTTCAAGAGGATATTTTCCGTATGCGGTTTCTCCACTTAACATGATTGCATCAGCGCCCAGAAAAATTGCATTTGCGACATCAGAAACTTCTGCTCTCGTCGGTCTTGGATTATTTATCATTGTGTGAAGCATTTGTGTAGCGACGATAACTGGTTTTCTTTTTTCAATACATTTTTTTATAATTTCTCTCTGCACAATCGGAATTTTTTCAGCAGGCAATTCAATTCCCAAATCCCCTCTTGCAATCATCACACCATAGCAATGCTCTAATATTTCATCAATTTTATCAACACCTTCTTGATTTTCTATTTTTGCAATTATCTTAATCTTGCTTTTTTTCTTGTCAAGAATTTTTTGAATTTCTTGCAAATCTTCTCTGTTTCTGACAAAAGAATGTGCAATAAAATCTATGTTATTCTCGACGGCAAAATTAATATATTCCAAATCTTTTTTGCTTAATGAGGGGAGATGAATGTGAACATTTGGAACATTTACACTTTTCTTTCCTTTGATAATTCCGTCGTTTTTTACCACACAAAATAATTTTCCACCTTTCTTTTCAACGACTTCCAACTCTACATCTCCGTCGTCAATAAGGATTTTGTCTTTAACTGAAAGGTCTTTGCTGAAGTTAGGATAAGTTACATAAATGCATTCTTCCGATATTTCCTTATCTGGATTTCCATCGACAAAAATCTTGTCTCCTTTTTTTACTGCAATTTCTTTGTTTGATTTGCTCGTTCTTATTTCAGGTCCTTTTGTATCGAGGAGAAAAGGAATTTTTTTAGAAACTTTTCTAACATTGTTGATAACTCTTTTAGTTCCTTCAAAATCTTGATGAGCAGTATTAAGTCTAACGACGTCTACTCCTGTTTCATGAAGTTTTTTTATCAGTTCTTCCCCGCAATTCAAATCCGAGATTGTTGCAATAATTTTAGTTTTTTTTAACATTTTAAATAAAAATAATTTAACAGAATTACTGGTTTTCAGACAAACCTTTCCTTTCTCTTATTCTCTTGATTATTTCAGGAGTCAAAGATTGTGGAACTTTTTCAAACAACTGGTCACATAAAGATGAAACTCCTCTTCCTTCTGTTGCACTTCTTAAATCATTACTCCATCCAATCATTTCAGCGACGGGAATCTTTGCTTTCATTACAGTTTCAGTTTCTTCTTGTCTGACTTCAAGCAATTGTCCTCTCTTGCCCCCAACTAATCTTGTAATTGTTGGAAGGAATTTATCTGGAGTTTCAATTGAGTGAATTTGAACTGGTTCAAGCAATCCAGCGTCGGCTTTTTTCATTGCTTCTGTTAGTGCTTCTCTGACTGCAGGATAAACTTGTGCGGGACCTCTGTGAATTGCATCTTCGTGAAGTTTAATATCTGTTAAAGAGACTTTCATTTTTGTACAGGGTTCTCTTGCTAAAGGTCCTTTGTCTATAACCATCTCAAATGCATCAAGAATCATTCCGATTACTTCTCCAATATGAACTTCTCCTCTTGTATCGTCGAAGAATACATTTCCTTTGTAAATATCTCTAAGGTTTCTAATAGCATCTCCTTCCCAGCCGAATTTAGGAAGTTTGTCTGCAAGTTCTTGACTTTTCTTTTTGATTCTTCCTTCAGGAATTTCCCCACTCTTGATTGCTTCGTAAATTTCATCTTCAAGAGGTTCGACTGTGATAAAGAAACTATTATGTTTATTTGGACTTCTTCCTTCTGCAGGAATTTGCGATTTCTTATTTGCTGTTTCTCTATAAACAACAATCGGTGCAGATGTCTTAACATCCAAACCTTTTTCTGTCTTAATTCTATTCTCGATAATTTCAAGATGAAGTTCCCCCATTCCAGAAATTAAAGATTCTCCTGTCTGCTCATTAATTTCAACTTTTACCGACGGATCTTCTTTAGCAACTTGTTTCAAAGTTTCAACAAGTTTAGGTAAGTCCATCATTTTTTTGACTTCAATTGATTTTGTAACAACTGGCTCGAAAATATGTTTCAATTCTTCAAACGGAGTTTCAGGGTCAAGTGTAACTGTCTCTCCTGCTTCTCCAGTAACTCCTGAAATTGCAAGAACATTTCCCGGACCAATTTCTTCAATTTGTTCTGGTCTTATTCCGTTGTAAATAAATATCTGCTGAACTTTCTGTCTCTTTTTTTCAAGATTAAGATAAACTTCCATTCCGTTTTTTAATGTTCCAGAGAATAATCTTCCTGCAGAAATTTCTTTTCCTGAACGAGGGTCAATTACAATTCTCGTTATAACAAAAGCAACTTTTCCTTTTGGATTGCAATTGATTAAATCTTTTCCAAACTCGCTGTCTGAATCTCCTTTCCAGATTTTTGGAATTCTGTATTTTTGTGCTTCTAATGGATTGGGAAGATGTTTAACGGCCATATCTAAAAGGACTTCGTAAAGAGGAGCGTTTTTCCAAACCCAATCTTTTTTGTCTTGCTCGTTCATTTCGTAAAGTGTAAAAATATCTTTGAATGTGATTGATTTCTTTTTCATAAACGGAACAGACAATGCCCAGTTTTCTCTGGCACTTCCAAATGCAACACTGCCGTCGTTGATGTTCACAAGCCACTTTTCTTTGAATTCTCCGTCAGCAATTTTTGCAATCAAGTCATTAAATGTCTGAATAATTTTGATAAATCTTTGTTGCATTCCTTCTGGAGTCAATTTCATTTCCTTAATCAATCTGTCAACTTTATTGATGAATAAAACTGGCCTTACTCTTTCCTTAAGTGCTTGCTTGATAACAGTTTCTGTCTGAGGCATTATTCCTTCGACAGCACAAACCAAAACAATTGTTCCGTCGATAGCTCTCATTGCTCTTGTAACATTTCCACCAAAGTCAACGTGTCCCGGCGTGTCAATTAAATTGATTAAATATTCTTCGCCATGGAAATCATGAACCATAGAAACATTTGCAGAATCAACTGTCATTAGTCTTTCCTGCTCGTCGGCGTGTTGCCAAGTAGCCATTCCTTCGTCCAGGTTTCCTGCGTTCTTTGCTGCCATATAACCCGACGCTGCGAGTAAATTATCCGTCAATGCAGTCTTGCCGTGGTGAATGTGCGCGCTTGTTGCAATGTTACGAATATTTTTCTGGCTTGAGCTAAGTCTTTGAATTTTCTGCTGTTGTGATTCTTTTTCTGCCATTGTTTAAACCTTTATTCTATTTTTATTCAATGGCGGAAATTGGACGGATTTCCCGTTCGTGCTTTTTCTGCCATTATATAATTTACTAGATAAAACTAGAATAAGTTATGAAAATAAAAATGGTTTAAAAATCTTTAGTTATCTAAATCTTGTTTCAAGAATTCCGTCCTCGTCAATATCAAATAAAATATTTATCTTCCCGTTGTCGCGTGTCATCATAACGGCGTATGATTTCTTTTGAAAAATATTAAAATAAGCAACGAGGTCCACATTTTTATCGTCGTCAAAATCATATTCTTTAAACTTCCCTAATTTCCTGTCCACCCCATGCTTAACTAAATATTTTTCATATTTTGAAGAATCAAAAACTTTGTCTGCGATTATCTTTTCAAATATTTTTTCTTTCTCTGAACATTGCGGATATAATTGTAGACATAACCCTAGCATTACAATTGAAATTAATTTTTTCACAGCGAATAAATATTTTGTTGCTATTTAAAGTCTATCTTACTAGAATTATAAAAAATAACTAACGAGCAGAATCAGCTTGTTTTTCTGACTCATTCTTTTTTCTCATTGCAAAACTTTCTCCGTTGTTTTCCGACGCTAAAACTATTTCTTCTGCAAGTGCTTCCGTAATTGTTTTCTTTTTGTTGAATGCTTTGTCTCCTGCCCCATGGATTATCCATCTCAAAACTAAATTAACTCTTCTTATTGGAGAAACATCAACTGCTTGAGGATATCTTGCTCCCCCATATTCGATAACTGTAATTTCATCTCTTGGTGCAGAATTCTCAATTGCTTGAACAAGAATTGCAACGGGATTTTTCCCTGTTTTCTTTTCAATTAATTTAAACGCATCAAGAACAATTTTCATATTTTTAGAATATTTTCCTGTTGATGTTCCTTTGATTATTTTGTGTTTCTTTCCTCTGTGCCCAGCAGCAGCAAGTCGATTCATAAGTCTTTCAATAATATTAACTTTTGTCGCTCCAAATCTCTGAACATTTCTTCCAGAACTTTTGATAATTAATTTTGGTTCTAAATTTATTGCAGATTTTAATCCCGGGTCCTTGACTTCAATTCCAGAGATATCATACAAATCAAAAACTTTGAAATTAATTTTTTCTACCATTTTAAATTTTTTTATACCACAATAATTTTTCTAATAAAAATCCTCTTGCTTTAGGCAACATTGTAGCACATCTTGTTTCTTTTATTAAATACATTTCCTCTCCACTGCCTAAATCTTTAATATATTTTTCCATTTTTGTAAGTGGATTAATTCCATCAGCAACTATTTTTAATCCCCGGTTATAGCATAATTTTATTGGATAAGCTGTCATTTAACGTCTACCTTTCTCAATCTTTCCCTGCGCTAACAAGTGCAGTGGCTGATCATTTACTTTAATTACTTGAAATCTGACTCCCGGAATATCTCCCTTACTTCTTCCCTGCTTTCCTCCGATTCTTTCAATTAAAACTTCGTCGTGTTCGTCGATAAATCGTTGCGCTAAATTTCCTGGGATAAATGCCGTGACCATCTTTCCATTTTTTTTCAACTGAACTTTGCAACATTTTCTCATCGCAGAGTTTGGCTGTTTTGCTTCTTTTTGAACTTTTTGAAGAACAATTCCTTTTGCCTGGTTCGCACCTTCAAGAGGATCTGCCTTTGCGTAAAGACCAAGAGTTCTCGTGCTATAGTTTTTATCTTTCCATCTAGCAGTTTTTCTATCCTTCATTAATTTCTTTGCTGATTTTAATCCCATTATAAATATTCTTGATAAAATTAGTTTTTAAATGTTATGAACTAACACTCCCAATTGACTTATTAATTCCTTCCAACATACTCTGCTGAATGTCAACTCCGAGGTATTTCATTATCATAAATATAACTGACTTTATTGCAAAATAAATTAAAACGAAAACCAAAATAAGAATTGTTTTTTTCATTATCGGATGCAATTTAGATAAGGCAGGAAATTTTTTCCCGATTACCTCGTCGAGCTTTCTATAAATTTTCCCTCGCAAAATCATAGACAGAAAAACTACCGATGCAAATATGACTATCAATTGTAAAGACAATCCGCTGAAATAAAGCAAAACTATCAATCCAATAAAAACGAAAACTCTTATACAACTTTTTAACTTCATATTTTGATTAAGCAAATTATTATTTTAAAACTTTGTAATTAATTTATTCTGAAATCTTTTCCGAAAAAATCTTTTACAATTTTTTCCATTTCAAGAAGTCGCTTTTTTCCTCTTCCCATAAGGTTTGCTTTGTTCTGCATATTTCCTGCTGTCAGAATTATTTCATCGCCTTTAACTTCCAAATCCTTGAATGTTACAGGTTTTACAATTGTCTGGATAAATCCTTTAGCGTCGAAAATTCCTCTCGGCGTCGGAATAATCCTAATTTTTTTCCCGAGTGTTTCACTTATTCTTCGCAAGTTTTCTCCGTCTCTTCCCATAGCCCGCATGACAAGATTTTTCGGGACACAAAAAATTACCGCATCGTTATATTTAATGCAATATCTCGTGTCTACCCTCGCTATTTTGCTGAAGAGATTTAGATACCTCATGTCTTGCATATTAATTGTATTCGTCATGTTATATTTTTTTAAGAATAAATCGTTTTATAAAGTTTTAGTTTGATTATTGCAAAGCTTTCAAACCTTTTTCGACTTTATCTTTTGTAGTCATTAGATAATATTTTCTAATTGTATTTTTTGCTTCTTCTAAAACAGCAGGTTCCATATACTCTTCTGTTTTTTTGTCTTTTATTTCTTTGACAGAATTTGGTTCTGGAGCATTTAGTGTTCCCCAATAATCTATTTCTATTACTCTTCCGTCGGTTTTTGTTATCGTCATAGTATCAGCCCCAAGTTTTTCTTCAATACAAACTCTTTCTTCATTGGGTAAATCATAACATGTTTTAGTAGAACATCCAGATAAAGCAAGTCCTGTTGCAAAAACAATTGCGCCTAAATTTTTTGTGATTTTCATTTTACTTATTTGTCTGCTCAACAACTTTTCTCTTCGCTGTTTTCTTTTCAGATTCTTCTTTTACTAAAGGTCCAATTACTTTTACTAAAAGTCCAGGTAGTCCTGTTCCTATTGGAACTGGTTGATTAAGCATGATATTCTCGACGACACTTATCAATTTATCTTTGCTTCCCTTAATTGTTGCATTAATAAATTGTTTTCCAGGAGTTTCGAAAGTTGCTCTTGCAAGTATTGAAGATTTCTGTGCGATGATTCCCATTCTTGTAACTCCTTTAATCTCTCCTGTGTTTGTCATAGCATCGGAAACAAGTTTCAAATGTCTCTCGTTGATATCCAAACCCTGAGTATTAATCACATTGTAAATTTCATCCATAATCATTTGTCTCGCAACTTCAATTCCGAAAACTTCAGCCATTTCATAAAAGTCATTTGAAATAACTCTTTCAGAATCGACTTCTTTCAATTCAATTATTTTTTTCATATTTGTTCCAAGAGTCATAACAATGAAATCTTTTTCTTTTTTAACAATTAAAATCTGCTTGATTCCTTTGACGCCTGAAATTATTGTCTTCTTCAATTTTTCTTTAAGCTGATAAATTTCTTTGAAACTGAATTCAGATGCGTTTAATGTAATTGAATCGTTCTTTTCTTTTGCTGTGAAACCCAAATCGTTCAATCTCTCGACGACAGTTTTAATTGAGC
>Ga0265297_10007405_pt1 | contig 15240 bp, 12 predicted proteins | sample Munlanlwell13791_FD_192502 | JGI IMG/M metagenome (GOLD analysis project Ga0265297, IMG submission 192502) | Leachate microbial communities from a municipal landfill in Southern Ontario, Canada - Leachate well 137-91 | ecosystem: Engineered > Solid waste > Landfill > Unclassified | place... | reverse complement strand
CGGGCAAGTCCACCACCATGGCCGCCATCCTGGACAGCATCAACTCCAGCAAGGCGGTGCACGTGGTGACCCTGGAGGATCCGGTGGAGTTCGTCTTCCCGGTGAAGGTGGCCACCTTCAACCAGCGGGAGCAGGGGACGGACTTCGACTCCTTCGCCAATGGCCTCCGGGCCGCCTTGCGCCAGGCCCCCAAGGTGATCCTGGTCGGGGAGATGCGCGACCGCGACACGCTGGAGATCGGCCTCACCGCCGCCGAGACCGGCCACCTGGTCATGAGCACGCTGCACACCGTGGACGCGGGCAGCACCATCAACCGCATCCTGGGGATGTTCGACAAGGACGAGGAGCGGATGATCCGCATGCGCCTGGCCGAGACGCTCCGCTGGATCGTCTCGCAGCGCCTCCTGCCCAAGGTGGGCGGGGGCCGGGTGGCCGCCCTCGAGATCATGGGGATGAACATCCGGAACGAAGAGGTCATCCTGAACGGCGAGTCCGAGGGGAAGACCTTCTACGAGATCATCCAGGACTCCGAGGCGCTGGGCTGGCAGACCTTCGACACCCACATCCTGAAGCTGTTCGTCGAGGGCCTGATCACCGAGGAGACCGCCATCTCGTACGCCTCCAAGAAGTCGGTGGTGGCGCGCGGCCTGGACACCATCAAGGCCACCAAGGGCGAGAAGACCACCGACATCGAGGGGCTCAGCCTGGACCAGGACTACGCCAAGGAACACGACCCCAGGAAATCCGGCCGCCTGGACCCGCGCAAGTCGCAGCGCATCGGTCCGCCGCAGCGGTAGGAGTCGACCATGACCGTGACCTGCCCGTCCTGCAACGCCAGCTTGAACATCCCGGACGACCGGATCCCCAAGGGAAAGGTCGTGACCGCGGCCTGTCCACGCTGCAAGGGACCGATCACCATCGACGCCACGGCCCCGGAGCCCTCCGGGCCGTCGCCGTCGCCGCCCCCCGCCGCCGCGCCCGCACCCCCCGCGGCATCCCGGCCCGCCGGCCCGCCTCCGGGCCCCGAGGAAGAGTCGACCCAGACCGCCGAGGAGCGGCGGCAGCCCCAGGCCCTGGTCTGCGTCCCGGCCGGGCCGGAGCAGGCCCAGGTCCTCGCCAGCCTGAAAGAGCTGGGCTTCGCCCCCCAGGTGGTGGAGACGACCGAGGTCGCCCTGGAGAAGCTCCGCTTCACCCCCTTCGTCCTGGCCGTGATCCGGGACGGCTTCGGGGGCGGCGACAATCCGGTGGTCACCCACGTCGCCCAGATGGGCATGATGATCCGCCGGAACATGCTGGTGGCCCTCATCAGCCCGGGGGCCAGATCCAACGATCCCGCCTCCGCCTACTCGCGCAGCGTCGAGCTGCTCCTGCCCCCCGACGACCTGGGCCAGCTCACCGTCGACCTCCGGCGGGCCCTCGCCGAGAAGGAGCAGGCCTACCGGGCCTACACGGAGATCCTCCGGCAGATGGGCAAGGCCTGAGTCCAGGCCCGGCATGGGACGCTTCTTCCTGTTCGCCTTCCTGACCTGGCTGACCGGGAATCCGCTCCTGGCGATCCTGACCCTGGTCGCGCTGGCCGTCCCGGGCTGGCTGGCAGGCTCCCGCCTCACGCTCCGCCTCACCCGCCGGTTCCGGGCCTGGGGGGAGGCCGGCCGCCTCCGGCGCGCGCTGGAGCGTACCCCGCACGACGCCAAGGCCCGGGTGGATCTCGCCGGTCTCCTGGCTCGGCAGGGAAAGTATCGGGAGGCGCGGGCCGAGGTCGAGCAGGTCTTTGCCCGTGTCGAGGATCTCCCAGACGCCAATTACATCCTGGGACTCTCGCTCCTGCACGACGGCGACCCGGAGCGCGGCAGGGGGCTGATCGAGCGGGCGCTGGAGATCAGCCCGAAATTCGGGTACGGGGAGCCGCACCTCCGGCTGGGGGATTCTCGGGCCGAGCGGGGGGAGTGGGCAGAGGCCGCCCTGTGCTACCGGAAAGCCACGGGGATCTACACCTCCAGCGTGGAGGGCTGGTTCAAGCTCGGGAGGAGCCTGGCGGAGACGGGGCACGGGGAGGAGGCGAAGGCCGCCCTCGCCGAGGCGCTCGCCTCGTACCGAAGCGCCCCCTGGTACCGCCGCCCGGATGACCGCCCGTGGAAGCGCCGCGCCGCCCGCCTCCTGCGCGCGCTCCCCTGACCGACCCGAGGCCCGGGGCCGGAACCGCGGGACGGCGCCGAGCCCCCGCGCCATCCCGACCGGAACGCAGCGGCCCCCGGAGATCACCCTCCGGGGGCCGGGTACAGCGTCAGGCTCGGACCGCAGGGCCGCAGGGCGATCCGCCCTGGGTGCGGGTGGGCCGGCTAGCCGGCGACCCTGGCGGCGACCAGGTCTCCCACCTCGCTGGTCGAGTAGCCCATCTGGCCGGCCCCCAGGTTTCGCACCTTGTTGGACGTCGTCCAGATCACGGCCTCCTCGACCGCCCTGGCCGCATCCGTCTCGCCCAGGGTCTCCAGCATCATCCCGCCGGCGCAGATGGCGGCCAGCGGGTTGATCACGTTCTGGCCGGCGTACTTCGGCGCCGAGCCGCCCATCGGCTCGAACATGCTGACCCCCTCGGGGTTCAGGTTGCCGCTGGCGGCGATGCCCAGCCCCCCCTGGGTGATGGCGGCGAGATCCGTGATGATGTCGCCGAACATGTTGCCGGTGACGATGACGTCGAACCATTCCGGATTCTTGATCATCCACATGCAGATGGCGTCCACGTGATAGTATTCCCGCTTGATGTCCGGGTACCCCTGCTTGCCCATCTCGTGGAAGGCCCGCTCCCACATCTCGTAGACGTAGGTCAGGACGTTGGTCTTGCCGCAGAGCGCCAGCGTCTTCTTCCGGTTGCGCTTCCTGGCGTACTCGAAGGCGTACTTCAGGCAGCGGTCCACCTGGGGGCGGCTGTAGAGCGAGATCTGGGTCGCCACCTCCTGGGGGGTGCCCCGCATCATGGCGCCGCCGGCCCCCGTGTAGACATCCCCGGTGTTCTCGCGCACCACCACGTAGTCGATGTGCTCGGGCCCCTTGTCCTTCAGGGGGCACTCCACCCCGGGGAAGAGCTTCACCGGCCTGAGGTTGATATAGAGATCCAGGGCAAAGCGCATCTCGAGGAGGATGCCCTTCTCGAGGAGGCCCGGTGTGATGTCGGGGTGGCCGATCGCCCCGAGCAGGATGGCGTCGAAGCCGCGCAGCTCCTCCAGGACCGAGCCCGGCAGGATGTCGCCGGTCTTGAGATAGCGCGCCGCGCCCAGGTCGTAGGGGGTCAGGGCCAGCGAGAAGCCGTGCCGCTTCTCGGCGGCGTTCAGGACCTTCAACGCCTCCCGGATCACCTCCGGCCCGGTCCCGTCGCCGGGGATGACAGCGATCTTGTAGCTGGTCTTGGCCATGGTCGCTTCCCTTCGCTAGGTGGGTGAGGAGGAAACCGCGCGCCGCGACGGCGCGCGGTCACGGCGGAGGGCACACTAGCAGCGCATGCCCGGAGGTGTCAAGGCGGGGGGCCGACGCATCCCGCCGAAGCCTCCGCCGACCCCGACGGGGAGACGGCGATCATCACGCGCATCGAAGAGGGCGTCCGGGCGGAACGGCTAGGCGGGCTCCGGCGTGTAGAGGGCCAGGCCGACCTCTTCGTCCATCCGGCGGATCATCGCGGCGTCGGTCACCTCGCCGATCAGGGCGTCCAGCGTGGCCAGGATCGGATTCGCGCCCGCCACCACGTGCCCGGCGTACACCTTCCCCGTCTTGTCCGAGAACGTTCCGTGCAGGTGCAAAAGCGTCTCCCCGTCCCCGGACTGAAAGATGACCCCCGACAGACCCACGATCTCCACCGGACCCGGCACCACCTCGGGGTCGGTGTAGCCCGCCCCCACCTTGATATCCGACCTGGGGGTCAGGACGCAGTAGGAGAGCTGCCGGACGCTGCCGATCCCGACCAGGACCGCCCCCTGCTTGATCTGAAGCTCCTCGCAGACCTGCTTGATGCCGTTGGTGATATCGGTCCCGGTCTTCAGCCGCACCGGCACCAGCCGCTCCAGCTTCCCGCTCGCGTAGTAGGCCCCTGTCATCGGTCGCTCCTCCGTGTCGTGGTTCCAGTGTGCAGCAGCCGGGAGAGCTTACCACAGAAGTGCGGTCCGCGTGAGGAACTATGCAAGGGAATGCGCGCCTTTTCCCTTTCGCCTTGACACCGCGCGAAACTGGAAGCATCCTTCCCTCACCTCGGCGCAACCGTCTCGGGCTCCCCAGGCAGTCTCCCCCGAGGATGGCGGTTTCCGGGTCAACCGATCGGTCCCAACCCATCCCGGCACCCTGTTCCAGAGAGGGCGTTCTTTCCATGCCATCGCTCGTGGACTTCCTTCAGCAGCTTCCCCCTGAAGAGATCCTCCGGATCTCCGATCCCGTCGAGCTGGACTATCTCCCCACCGCCCTGGTGCTGGAGATGGAGAAGCGGCAGCGCTTTCCCGTCCTCTGGCTGGAGCGGCCGATCGGCTTCGAGATGCCCGTCGTGGCGAACCTCTTCGCCGACCGGAGCCGCATCGCCCGCATGGCCGGCGTGGCGCCCGGCGGCTTCGCCGCCGCCTGGCTCCGGGCCGAGGCGCAGCCGATCCGCCCGCGCCTCGTGGAGCGCGGACCGGTGCAGGAGGTCGTCCGCACGGCGGGGGAGGTCGACGCGGGCCTCCTGCCCATCAGCCGCCACTTCCAGCAGGATGCCGGCCGCTACATCTCGTCGGGCGTCCTGGTCTGCAAGGATCCCGACACGGGGGTCCGCAACCTCAGCTACCAGCGGCTCCAGCTCAAGGGGCCGGACCGCTTCGGAGCCAGCCTCCACTCCCGCGGACACATCTGGGAGCACCTCCAGCGCGCCGAGGCCCGAGGCCGGAACCTCGAGGTGGCGGTGGTGATCGGGGCGCACCCCGCCGTCTATCTCGCCGCCGGCGCCAAGGTGGCGATGGACGTGGACGAGTACGACCTGGCCGGCGGTCTGCTGGGCCAGCCGCTCGACCTCGTCCGCTGCCGGACCATCGATGTGGAGGTGCCGGCCGAGGCCGAGATCGTCCTGGAGGGGGAGCTGCTGGCAGGCACGCACGAACCCGAGGGACCGTTCGGGGAGTACACCGGCTACTCCACCAGCCGCTCGACCCAGAACGTGTTCCGGGTCACGGCCATCACCCGCAAGGCGCGGCCCATCTACCTGGACCTCATCCCGGGCTACTCCTCGGAGCACCTGCTGCTGGGCCGCGTGGCCAAGGAGGCGCACGTCTTCGAGCGGCTCAAGGAGATGGTCCCGACGCTCACGGCCCTGAACTACCCCAAGTCCGGCACCCACTTCCACGCCTACTTCTCCATGCGCAAGACCGCCGAGGGGCAGGCGCGGCACGCCCTGATGCTGCTCTTCGGCCTCGACCCGTACGTGAAGCTCGCCGTGGCGGTGGATGAGGACGTCGACGTCTTCAACGAGGAAGAGGTGCTCTGGGCCCTCGCCACCCGGTTCCAGGCCGATGCCGACCTGTTCACGGTGCCCAAGGTGTTCTGTAACCGCCTCGACCCGTCCTCGGCGGACGGCATGGCGGCCAAGCTGGGCCTCGACGCCACGGCCCCGCTGGCCTGGGACGTGGAGCGGACCACGCTCCCCCCCGAGGCCGCGGAGACAGCCCGCCGGCTCATCACCCGTCTCGCACGCTAGCGCACAAGGAGGATCCACGCATGTCGCTTCGCCGTCTCGCAGTCTCGACCCTGGCTTTCGTCGCCCTGCTCCTGTCCTCTGTCGTCCCCGCCGCCGCCGGCGCCCCGGTCAAGGTGAAGTTCCGCCTGGACTGGAAGGCCGGCGCCCAGCACCTGCCCTTCTACTACGGGAAGGAGCGCGGCTATTACGCGAAGGAGGGGATCGACCTGGAGATCATCTCCGGCTCCGGCTCCGCCGATTCGGTGAAGACCGTGGGCACCCGGGCCGTGGAGATGGCCCTGGTGGACGCCCTGGTGCTCGTGCAGGCGCGGGCGCAGCAGCTCCCCGCCGTGGCGGTGGCGGCCTACTATCAGCGGACCCCCATCGTCCTCCTCAGCCCCAAGGCCAAGCCGATCAAGAGCGCCCAGGAGATGCTGGGGAAGAAGATCGGCTCCAAGAAGGGGAGCTCCACCTCGCAGGGCCTGACCCTGTTCCTGGAGGCCAACGGCATCAAGCCGGAGCAGCTCTCCCTGGTGGATATCGGCTTCGGCGTCCAGCCGCTGCTGGTCGGCCAGGTGGACGCCCTGATGGGCTTCACCATGAACGAGCCGATCGAGGCGGAGTCGGCCGGCATGCCCGTGCACGAGCTCTTCATCGCCGATGCCGGCGTCAAGGCCTACGGGCTGACCATCGCCGCCAACGAGAAGTTCGCCCAGGAGCAGGGGGCCGTGGTGAAGGCCTTCCTCAAGGCCACCAAGCAGGCCATGGCGGATTGCGCCAAGGACCCCAAGGGGGCCGTGGAGATCCTGGCCAAGGCGGTGCCCGAGACCAACAAGGAGCGCGAGCTGAAGGTCCTGCACCGCTCCGTGCCCGTCTGGAACAGCGCCGACACCAAGGCCAACGGGCTGGGCTGGCAGACCGAGGCCGGCTGGCAGCAGACCGTGGACACCACCGTGCGGTTGAAGCTGGTCGAGAAGGCCCCGGACGTCAAGGCGCTCTTCACCACTAGCCACCTGAAGTAGGCTCGTGACGACGCAGCTCTCGCTGACACTCGGCCCCGACGCCGCCCAGGCCCTCTGCATCCGCCTGGACGGAGTCGGGGTCACCTTCCGCTCCTCCCGCGGCGCGGTGGAGGCGGTCTCCGAGGTCTCCCTGGACATCGGCGAGGGGGAGTTTCTCGCCCTCCTGGGCCCCACCGGCTGCGGCAAGAGCACCCTCCTGCGTCTGATCGGCGACCTGATCCCCCCCTCTCGCGGCCGGGTGGAGGTGCGGGGCCAGGCCGCCCACGCCGCCCGCCAGCGGAACGAGTTCGGCTTCGTCTTCCAGGAGCCGGCGCTCCTGCCCTGGCGCACCGCCCTGGAGAACGTCTCGCTGCCGCTGGAGGTCGTCGGCTTCCCGCCGGAGAAGCGGCGGGCGCGCGGAAAGGAGCTGCTCCGGCTGGTGGGGCTGCTGGGCTTCCGGAACAGCTACCCGCACGAGCTGTCGGGGGGGATGAAGCAGCGGGTGGCCATCGTTCGGGCCCTGGCCTGGGGGCCGTCCATCCTGATGATGGACGAGCCCTTCAGCGCCCTGGACGAGCTGACCCGGAACCGTCTGCAGGAGGATCTGCTGGCCCTCTGGGCGGTCGAGCACAAGACCATCGTCTTCGTCACCCACAACATCTCCGAAGCCGTCTATCTGGCCGACCGGATCGTGGTGATGTCCCCCCGGCCCGGCCGGATCGCCGCCGTCCTGCCGGTGCGCCTGCCGCGCCCCCGCCTGCCGGAGATGCGCGACACGCTGGAGTTCCTGGAGCACGTGCGCGAGGCGCGAAAGGCCCTGGGCGTATGAGCGAGACCCAGCCCCCCGCCTTTGCGGACAGCCCCTCCTGGTGGGAGCGGGTCCTCCCGCCCCTCCTCTTCCTGGTTGCCCTGCTGTTCCTGTGGGAGGGAACGGTTCGCTGGTTCGATATCCCGAAGTGGCTGCTGCCGGCCCCCTCGGCCATCCTGGACCGCTTCCTCAAGCTGAAGACCCTCTGGCTCCACACCGGCCTCACCGTCATGGAGGCCCTGAGCGGCTTCCTGGCCTCCGCCGTCCTCGGCATCACGCTGTCCGCGGGGATCGTCCACTCCCGCTTCCTGGAGCGGGGGGTCTTCCCCTACGTGGTCGTCTCGAACGCCATCCCCATCATCGCCATCATCCCGCTCCTGACCATCTGGTTCGGCTTCGGCTACGCCCCCAAGATCATGATCGCCGCCATCATCAGCTTCTTCCCCATCGTCACCAACACCACCCGCGGCCTCAAGTCCGCCGACCCGCGCGTCCTCGACTTCATGCGCTCGATCAACGCCACCCGCTGGCAGGTCTTCTCCAAGGTGCAGTTCCCGTCCGCCCTGCCCTTCATCTTCGCCGCCTTCCGCATCGCCTCGTCCCTCTCGATCGTGGGGGCGGTGGTGGCCGAGTTCTACGGCTCTGACCGGGGGCTCGGCTACCTGGTGATCACCTCGGCCACGCAGCTCCAGACCGACCTCCTCTTCGTCTCCATCGTCGTGCTGGCCGGCCTGGGGATCGGCTGCTTCTCCCTCTTCGGCTATGTCGAGCGCCGCTTCGGGGGGGTGGAAACCGAGCGCGGGTACCGGCGGTGAGTTCCCTCCTCATCCGGGATGCCCTGATCATCCCCGGCACGCCGGACGGGGCGCCTCCCTTCACCGGCTGGCTCCGCGTCGAGGGAGCGGTCATCGCCGGCCTGGGGCCGGGCGAGCCGCCCGACCCGACCGCGGACCGGGCGGTGGACGGATGCGAGCGCGCCCTGATCCCGGGCCTGGTCAACGCCCACGCCCACTCCCACTCGAGCCTGACCCGGGGAAGCGCCGAGGGCCTGCCCCTGGAGGGCTGGCTGCGCGTGCTCGAAGCCGAGCAGCGCCGGCTCACCGAGGAGGAGGCCCACACGGCGGCCCTCGCCACCTACGGCGAGATGCTCCTCGGCGGGACCAGCGCGGTGCTGGACATGTGCCTCCACCCGCGGGCGGCCCTCCGCGCCGCCGCGGAGACGGGCATCCGGGCGGTGGTGGCCCCCTACGTGGCCGATGCGAAGCCCTTCGCCCCCACCCTGGAGGCGACCGAGCGGCTGCTGGGTGATCCGGAAACGGCCGGGGGGAGGTGCCGGGTGTGGGTGGGGCTCCACGACCTGGAGAGCTGTAGCGACCGTCAGATCGCGGCGGGAGCGGCCCTGGCGGCACGGCACACCGTGGGGCTCCATCTCCACTGCGCCGAGACGGAGAGCTCGGTGGCCCGCACGCTCGCCCGGACGGGGCGGCGACCGGTCTCCCATCTGGCCCATCTGGGCGCCCTCGGGCCGCGCACCCTCCTCGCCCACTGCGTCCATTTGGACGGGGCGGAGCGCGCGCGGCTGGCGGAATCCGGGACCCGCGCCGTCCACTGCCCCCAGGCCAACCTCAAGCTCGGCTCCGGCGTCGCCCCGGTGCCGGAGTTGCTGGCGGCCGGGGTGCCCGTGGCCCTGGGGACCGACGGGGCCAAAGCCAACAACGGCCTGGATCTCTTCGAGGCGATGAAGTTCGCCTCGCTGATCCCGAAGGGCCTGCGGCGGGATCCCGCCCTGCTTTCGCCCGCGGAGATCCTGGCCCTGGCCACCCGGAACGGCGCCGCGGCGCTGGGCGTTCCCGCCGGCATGCTGGCCCCCGGTCGGTGCGCCGACCTCGTCCTCGTCCGCCTGGACCGCTTCCATCTCCAGCCGGCGACCCCCGAGACCATCGGGACCAACCTGGTCCACGCCGCCCGGGCCTCCGATGTCGACCTCGTCATGGTCGACGGCCGGATCGTCGTCGAGGGGGGCGCCCTCCTGACCGTGGACGGGAATGCCGTCCGCCTCCAGGCCGCCCGGATCGGGCGGCGCCTGATGGACTCCTGCCGATCCTGACGGACCGCTCGCACAAACGCCCACCTGGCGCCCGGGGTCGACCTTGCGCGGCAAGCTCTCCCGTGGGCGGACCGAGAGCGGGGGTCGGACCCCCGGGCGGCGGATCACTGTTGCAGGAAGGGCTCTCGCTTGCGGTGGACCACGGCCTGGAGGGTCGCGACCGGCTCGCCGGCCTCGGTCGTGACGGCGATCTGGTAGAAGCCGGCGCGGCGCCCCTTCCTGATCTCCTGGGCCTCGGCCACCAGGCGGGTGCCGGGAGGGACGGCGGCGAGGAAGTTGATCGACATGCTGAGGGCCACGGCCAGCTCGCCGTGGGAGTTCGACGCGGCGGCGAAGGCGCAGTCGGCCAGGGTGAAGATGGCCCCGCCGTGGGGGATCCCGCGGGCGTTGAGCAGCGCCGGCGTCACCGTCATGGCGGTCCGCCCGTAGCCCGGCCGCATCTCCTGGTAGTCGATCCCCACCAGCCTGGCGTACGGATCCGCGCTGATCGCCTTGAAGAGCGGCTCGTTCCTCTGTGGCTCCATGCCGGCGCTCCCCTTTGCTGGCCGCGGCGGCGCTACGGCTGCGCCTCCGGATTCTCCCCGAGGGCCGCGACGCGCTGGCGCAGCCGCAGGACGATGGTCTCGGCCTCATCCGCCCCCCGGGGCCCGTCGCCGTGGAGCAGCTCCTGGGGCTGGACGACCTCGCCGAACCGGACGCGGATGCGGCTGAGCCGCGGCCAGGTCTGGCCGCGGGGCCAGGCCTCGTAGGCGCCGGCGATGTAGGCGGGGAGGACGGGGACATTCAGCTCCCGGACGAGGATGCCGGTGCCCTTGCGGAAGCGGCAGACCCCGCCGTCCGCCGACCGCTCCCCCTCCGGAAAGACGATGAGGATCTTCCCGCTCCGCAGCACGTGCGCGGAAGTCTGCAGCGCCCGTATCAGGTGGGTGTCCATGTCCACGGGGATGATGTGGATCTGCCGCCCCCACCAGGAGAGGAGCCGGCCGCGGAAGAACTGCTCCAGGCTGAGGGCGAAGAGGTTCGCGATGGCCTGGCGCGGCATGGCGGCGACCAGAATGAACGCATCGAAGTAGCTGACGTGGTTGGCGACCAGGATCAGCGGACCCGAGACCGGCACGCGCTCCCGGCCCACGACCCGCAGTCGGTACAGCGTCCGGAAGGTGGCGACGCTGACGCCGGACGTGAAGGCCGTCGACGCCCTGGAGACGGCCGTCGCGCTGGTTGCCAGAACCTCGACCGCCTCGGGAGGCACCTCGCCGAGACGCGCGATCAGCCCCATGGGCGCCCCTGTCGGCCCGCCCCCGCCCGCTCGCGCCCGCCGCATGCACTCCACGACCTCCCGCACCGTGAAGCACTCGGCCGCCTCGTCGGGGACCTTCACGCCTACCAGGCTCTCCAGGGCCACCAGCATCTCGATCCGCGCCAGGGAATCCAGCCCCAGGTCCAGCTCCAGGCTGTCGTCCAGCCGGACCGCCGGCTTCTGCGCTGTCTCCCGGAGATAGGCGAGGACCTGCGCGGCCACCTCGTCCTCGGGCTCCGCGGGCGCTTCTGCCCCGCGCGTCTCCTCCCGCTGGCCGCCAGCGTTCTCCGCGCGATAGCGGCCCTGCATCAGATGCCGCCGGATCTTCCCCAGTCGGGTCCGCGGGAAGCCCTCCTTGACCAGGGAGAGCCCGGTGGGGCGCTTCCAGGCCGGCAGCCCTTTCCCCATGTTCTCCATGTCCCAGCGGACCGTCTCGAAGATGTTGGTGATCCCCTCGGCGCGGAAGACGTCGAAATCGGGGAGGACCAGCGCCAGGAGCCCCTCCAGCTCCGCCCCCCCGCGCGCGCTCACCTGGGGGACGAGGCAGATCTCCTTGATGTAGCGGCTCTTCTGGTACTGCTCCTCGATCTCTTCCGGATAGATGTTCTTGCCGGAGCTGAGGACGATCACCTCCTTGGCGCGCCCCGTGATGACGACATAGCCGTCGGGTTCCCTGCGGCCGAGATCGCCCGTGTGGAACCAGCCGTCGCGGACGGCCTCGGCGGTCGCCTCGGGCATCCGGTAGTACCCCCGCATGACGTTGGGCCCGCGGACGGCGATCTCGCCCACCCCCTCGGCGTCCGGGTTCACGATCCGCACCTCGACCCCCGGCAGCGGGATGCCGACCGAGCCGGGCCGCATCCGGTCCAGCGGGTTGAAGGTCACCACGGGCGCCGTCTCGGTGAGACCGTAGCCCTCGATCAGGGTGAAGCCCAGCGCCAGGAAATCCCGGGCGATGGCCGGATCGAGCCGCGCCCCTCCGCTGGCCAGGATCCGGATCCGGCCGCCGAACCGCCTGTGCACCTGGCCGAAGACGGCCCGGCCCAGGTTGATCCCGGCCGGCCGCAGGGCCCCCGAGAGGCGCAGGAGCAGCCCGAGGAGCAGTCGCACGGCGAGCGGCCGCCGGCCGATCTGGTCGAAGATCCCCTTGTGGAGCAGGTAGAAGAGCTGGGGGACCCCGACCAGGAGCGTGACCCCCGTCTCGTGCATGCAGGCGAAGAGGTCCGGGCTCTTGAGCGAGGGGGGGAAGGTGACGGTCGCCCCCGTGAAGAGGACGATGAGCTGGACCATGAACGGGAAGGCATGGTGGAAGGGGAGCAGCGCGAGCCAGTTGTCCTCCGTCCTGACCAGCCGGAAGGCCAGGATGCTCTCGGCGTTCCCCAGGAAGTTTCCGTGGCTGAGCATCACTCCCTTGGGGGTCCCGGTGGTCCCCGAGGTGTAGAGGATCGAGGCGAGGTCGTCCTCGCGGACCGGGGGGAGAGACGGGAGGGCCCCGGAGCCGCCCGCCAGGAGCGCCGTGAACGAGAGGCGCGGCCCGTCGTGCGCCGGCGCGTCGAGGTCCACCACCGCGGCGAGCCCCGCCCCCCGTCCCGTCATGGCCAGCAGGCGCGGGGCCTGCTTGCCCGAGGCGATCCCTCTCCGGCACTCGGCGTGGCCGAGGACGTTGGCGATCTCGGCGTCGGGCAGCTGCACGTCCAGCGGGACGACCGCGGCCCCCGCCGCCGTGACGGCCAGGTAGGCCACGACCCACTCGGGCCGGTTCTCGCTGAGCAGGGCCACGCGCTCCCCCGCCGAGAGCCCCGCCTCGACCAGGGCGCCGGCCAGGGCGCCGACCTGCCGCGCCACCTCGCCGTAGGTGAGGCGGCGATAGGTCTCCCCCTCCTTGATCTGGAGCGCCAGGCGATCCGGCTGCCGGGACGCCGTCTGCTCGAAGCGCTGGAACAGGTTCACGAAAGGCTCCCCCACACGGCCATCGAGCGGCTCAAGAAACCGCAGCCGGCCGGCCTCCTGCGTCGGAGACGTACTCCCGCATTTCAAGCCGCGGGGGGGCGCCTGATGGGCTGCCGATACCCCGCATCACAAGAATCGCCGGATCCACTCCAGGCTCATCCGCACCGCCTCCTGCCGGTGGGCGGGGTCCGTCAGGGGATGGTCCCCTCCGGGGAAGACGTGGAGCCGCTTCGGCTCGGGCGAGGCCGCATGCAACCGCTCGGCATGCGCCACCGGCACCACGTCGTCGGCGCCGCCGTGCAGGAAGAGGACGCGCGGGACGTCCGTCGGCGCGCGAAGACAGCGGCCGGCTCGCAGCTCGGCGATGGCGGGGTCGCCCAGCCCGTACTCCCGGACCTCGTCCGGGTTCGCCACCAGATCCTCCAGATCGGCGGGGGTCGCCCAGGCGGCCACCGCCCGCACTCGCGGATCCCGGCTGGCGGCGAGGAGGGAGACGAACGCCCCCATGCTGCTGCCGAGGAGAGCCGCCCGGCCGTCAAGCTCCGGGCGGGTGCGCAGGGCGGCGACCACCCGTCCGAGATCGTCCACCCGCTCGCCGACGGAGGCCTCGGCCAGGATCCCCCCGCTCTCCCCGCAGCCCCGGAAGTCGAAGCGGCAGACGGCGATGCCTGACGCGCTGAACGCCGCCCCGACCAGCTGGTACTTCTCGCTGTCCTTTGAGCTCAGCATCCCGTGCGAGGCCACCACCACCGGCCACGGCCCGGCCCCTTCCGGGCGATGGAGGATCGCGGCCAGGGCGCACCCCGCCGCGGGAATCGTCAGCCTCTCCTGGCCCATGCCCCCTCCTGCGAGTCGCCGATCTCGACCCGGAGGTAGAGATCGCCCGGGCCGGTCTTGCCTCGAGCCCCTTGCCGCGGAGGCGGAGCTTCGTCCCGGGCCGGACGCCGGCGGGAATGGTGACCAGCACCTCCTCCGCCGCGTCTCCCCGCCGGAACTGGAAGCGCTTCTTGACCCCGTGCAGCGCCTCATCCCGGCTGACGAGGATGTCCTGGGTGGTGTCCTCTCCCCGCCCGCCCGCTCCCAGGGCCAGGCGGGCGATCGCCCCGAGACCGCTCGCCAGTCCGCGGAGGCCCTGACCGATCCGCTCGAACAGCCCGGCCGGCCGCTCCCGCTCCGGGGCCCCTGCCGTCTCGGAGCCGCCCAGCCACGGCACATCGCGGCGCCGACCGAAGCGGGGGCTGTCCATCCCCCGCCGATGCCGCCCGAACGGCCCGCCGAAGAAGATCCCGCCGTACACCACCCCCCGGCCCCCGCTGAAGAAGACATGGCGCACGAACCGGTCGTCGAACGTGAATCCCGTCCGCGAGAATTCGCGGGAGAGCTCCTCGAAGAGCAGGGCGGCATCCCGGCTCTGGAACAGATCGCGCAGGATCTCCTCCTGGCTCGAATACCCGTCGGGGGCCGCCTGCCCCCCGGCGGAGGCCTCGCGTCCCGTCCCGCGGGACAGGTCGAAGAGGCGCCGCTTCCCGGGGTCGCTCAGGACGCCGTACGCTTCGCTGATGGCCTTGAACCGCTCCTCCGCCCCCGGGTTCCCCCGGTTCCGGTCGGGATGATAGTGCAGGGCCAGCTTCCGGTAGGCCTTGCGGATCTCCTCCGGCGAGGCGTTCGGCTGGAGGCCGAGGATCTCATAGTACTCCTTGGTCGGGTCGGCTCGGTACGGCATGCGGCATCCTCTGGCGTTCGGGGTGTGTGCGCGAGTCTACTGTCCCGGCGGGGAAGGAACAAGCGGTTTCCGGCGGGGCCGCTCGGCCGTCAGCGCGACACCCGGTACTCCCGGAACTCCTCGGGAATCTCCACCGAGCCGCGGAAGCTCTGCCGGGCTTCCCGGCAGAGCTCGTCCAGCCGGCCATGAAGCGGCGATGACACATGGCAGAGGAAGAGCCGCGCAACCCCCGCCCGCCGCGCCACCTCGCCGGCCTGGCGGCTATTGACATCGCCGGGGCGAAGGGCGATCATCCTTGCAGGAGATCCGCCAGACAGTCTTGCCTCCCGCGGCGAGCGGGCGACTCCTGCCGGCTCCGGGGGAGGAGGTCACGGCGTTCGGGGCATCGGACCGGGTCCCACCCGGTCAAGGAGGGCGCCATGCCGATCATCGCGATCTCCCGGGGGACGTTCAGCGGAGGGGAAGAGGTGGCTCGAGCCGTGGCCGATCGGCTGGGCTGCTCCTGCGTGAGCCGCGAGGTGATCCTGGATGCGGCCTGGGGGCACGGAATCCCCATGGGCGAGATGATCGCCGCCATGGACAAGCGCCCCCCGCTCTGGCGGCGATTCGCCGGCGAAAGAAACGCGCACCTCATCCTCATGCGGTCGGCCCTGTGCGAGCACGCGCTGCGG
>Ga0265297_10007404_pt1 | contig 15240 bp, 12 predicted proteins | sample Munlanlwell13791_FD_192502 | JGI IMG/M metagenome (GOLD analysis project Ga0265297, IMG submission 192502) | Leachate microbial communities from a municipal landfill in Southern Ontario, Canada - Leachate well 137-91 | ecosystem: Engineered > Solid waste > Landfill > Unclassified | place... | reverse complement strand
TATTACCGGTGGGAAAATACCCTCTACCGGTAATGAAGGGCTGCTCGACCAGGTTCTGGCGCTTAAGTGGATTAAGGATAACATCGCCGCTTTCGGCGGCAACCCGGATGACATTACCGTCTTCGGCGAATCTGCCGGCGCTATGTCTATCGGCTGCCTAATGGCGATGCCCGCCGCCAGGGGGCTATTCAAGAAAGGTATTCTGGAAAGCGGCTCCGGCGGCTTTGCTATTACGGCTGACGAAGCGAATTTTAATGCCCAGCTTTTCCTGGAAATGGCCGGGATGAAGAGTGACGATATAGACAAGATAAATGCCCTCACACCGCCTGAACTCCTGGAGATAGAAAAGAAAATAGTAGCTAGCCGGCGCGGTAAATGCAAAAATCCAGAAGTCACCGTCACTGTGCCCGTTGTGGATAAAGAAAATATCCCCACCGACGTTCTTGAATCGGCCAAACAGGGTTACTCTAAAGAAATCAAAACACTTGTTGGCTCCAACCTTAACGAGTGGAAGCTGTTTACCATGATGGAACCGGGCTTCGATCAGATTGACGAAGCGGAGATGCTAAAACGTCTTAGTAACGTGATGTCTGCGGATGCTGCTAAATCGTTGGTATCGGCTTACCGTGAAACCCGCGCCAAGCGCGGCGAATCCACCACCCCCGCCGAGTTGTTTACCGCTATCTTCGGCGACTTAATGTTCAGAATGCCGGGAGTCAGGCTCGTCGAGGCGCAACAGTCTAACAAACAAAGCGCCTACAACTACCTCTTCACCTGGAAATCTCCGGCGATGGGTGGTGTATTGGGGGCTTGCCACGGACTGGAAATCAGCTTCGTCTTTGGCAACCTCATAGAGATGTTTTCGGGCGCCGGGCCTGACGCTGAAAAGCTAGCGACGTGTATGCAGGATGCCTGGCTGGCTTTCGTCCACACCGGCGACCCATCATGCGAGAGCATTGGCAAATGGCCGGTTTACGGCAGTGAACGCCAGACAATGATTCTTGATAAGGATTGCCGTGTTGAAGCCGCCCCTTACGAAGATGAACGCAAAGCCTGGGACGGAATTATTTAAACGGTTGCTTTACAGTTTAAAGACGCCGTAAGAAACTCCGTTTAAACTTACCCGAATAACATCGCCTGCAACGTCAGCCTTAACGCCGCGGCAAATTTGGGGTGTCAGGTTGCCGGGCTTTGTTACGTTTAGCCTTACTTCAACCGGTTGGACTGACGGATTTAGTACCACTAATAATCGTTCGGTGCTGGACTCGCGTAAATAGGCAAAATGCCTATCGCTGGCTTTAACCGGCAAAGGTGTGAGTTTCGCAGAGGCTTGCAGGGCAGGGGAGTTTTTTCTTAAAGCGACTAGATTACGAACATGGTTCAGCAATGACCCCGATTCATTTTCCTGCTTTACTACCGTAGGACGATTTTTACGCGGGTCTAACGGCAGATACAATTGAGCTTTATCGGCTTTAGAAAAACCGGCATTTCTCGTGTTGTCCCATTGCATCGGCGTACGGGTGCCGGTGCGTCCGTAACCCCCCTCTTTAGATGCCATTTTAGGGATATAGCGCATGCCTATTTCGTCTCCGTAATAGATAAACGGCATACTAGGCCAGGTCAGTAAAAATGTAAATATCACCTTTAAGTCGTTGGCTGTCCTGTTGTCGGCAAACGGCCTCTTGAAATCATGATTGGCGCTGGGGATTGAAATCAATCCTTTGCCTTTGGTTTTGGCAACCTGTTCAAAATAAACTTTAAGAAATTCCTCAATATTACCGCCGCCGTTACGGCGGAAGAAACAATTTTCGTTGAGCATTAACGAGCCGTAACCCTCCACCCCGATGTGCATCATGAAGTCGATATCAAAGCCGGCGGCAATGGATTCTTCCGGGTTACCCCACTCGGCGATTAATATTACCCCAGGATATTGCGCCCGCACCTTTTCCCCGATGTCCTGCCAGAGCTTAATTGTTTCTTTATGTCCCGGGTCAAGTTTCACTAGTGAAAAAGCCATGTCTACGCGGAAACCGTCAACGCCGTGGCTAAGCCAGTATTTCATTATCTTGATTAATTCTTTACGCGTCTCCAGCGGCCCCGGCGCGTTGACCGGCTGCTGCCAGGGTTGGTCTTTATCCGGTTTGGCGAATCCGTAGTTTAAAGCCGGTTGAAAGTTGAAAAAATTGGCGATATAATCGCCTTTTCCCGGAGCATAATCCTTGACAAGGGTTAACGGAAAGTCAGTAATAGGCTTACCCTGAATTGTCCAGATATAGCGGTCGGAATATTTATTGTGTTTAGGGCTGCAGGAGGCTTTAAACCAGGGGTGTTCGATAGAAGTATGCCCCGCCACCAAATCCAGGCAGATTTTAATTTCCCGCCGGTGCGCTTCCCGGCAGAGTTTATAAAGGTCCTGGTTGGTGCCGTAACGCGGCGCGATTTTATAGTAGTCTGCAACATCGTAGCCGGCGTCCTGAAAAGGCGACACGAAACATGGATTAATCCATATCGCGTTGATGCCCAGCCACTGCAGATAATCCAGTTTTTCATTTATCCCCGGTATATCGCCGATGCCGTCGTTGTTGGTATCGTAAAAGCTTTGGGGGTAAATTTGGTAAAAAACCGCGCGGTCGAGCCATTGGGGATAACCAGCTTTAATATTCATGATTACTTATAGAAATATTAGCGGTGGGCTTTGTATGTTGTCAAGAAGTACGATATTAGCTACAATTCAGTAAATGGTTCATTTACAGAAATCCCCAAATGAAATTTATGGTGGCATCGAAGCCGGCGGCACAAAGTTTATTTGCGCTGTTGGCACTAGTCCCAAAGACTTGATTATTAAACGTATCGAGACTACTATACCCCAAAAGACCATTGAAGAAGTCATTAAATTCTTTAAGCCCTATACAGAAAACGACGCTGAAAAGCGTATAGCCTCACTTGGCATTGCTTCCTTTGGACCCCTCGACCTTAATAAAAAATCACCTAAATACGGCTACATTACTAAAACACCCAAACCCGGTTGGAGTAATGTTAATCTTGCAGGAAAGTTAAATGAAGCTCTTGGTATTCCTGTGGCTATAGACACCGACGTTAACGGTGCCGCTTTAGGCGAACAGGAATGGGGAGTTGCTAAAGGGCTGGATACGTTTATTTACATTACACTGGGGACCGGCATAGGTGGCGGTGGCGTAATCAACGGCGGCTTGATGCACGGGCTCATTCACCCAGAAATGGGACATATCAGAATACCGCTTGATAAAGACGATATACAGGACTTCAAAGGTTCGTGCCGGTTCCATAAATGCGAGTCAGGCTATGGTTGTTGGGAGGGTTTGGCATCCGGTAAAGCCATGCAGTTACGTTGGGGCAAATCGCCGGAAGAAATCCTTAAAAACAATAAAGACTACCGCCACGCCTGGGAACTTGAAGCATCTTACATCGTTCTAGGGGTGTACAACCTGATATGTACATTATCCCCCCAGCGCATCATATTAGGCGGCGGAATTATGAGCCACCCCGGTATGCTGGAAAAGGTGCAGGGAAAAGTTGAAAAACTGCTCGGCGGATATATCTCTGCCTTGGATTCTCCGGTAAAGTTCCGCCGCTACATTGTGCGGCCCGCTCTAGTAAACAAAAAGTCGGGCGTCGCTTTATCCGGCGTCCTTGGCGCTATTGTATTGGCTAAACGCATGCGTAATGATTAAAGCTTTGGAGGAATAGGAGAATGAACGTAAAAGAAGTGACAGAAATAGTCCTGACGCTGAATGGCGCTAAGAGAGTTAACCCAACCTGCGACCAGCTTCTCGCGGGCAGCTGGGACCAGCGGGTAACGAAAATCGCCACCACGTTCATGGCAACCGTTGGTGTTATCCGTAAGGCAAAAGAAATGGGCTGCGACTTTATCATCACCCACGAGCCGCTTTATTTCTCCGGTCTTGATAAGACCGATTGGCTGAAGGATGATTCGATATACCAGAGTAAAAAGGCTTTGATTGAAGACAGCCAAATATCTATCTGGCGATACCACGACCACATGCACATGGGCAATGGTGACTTGATTTACGATGGGTTGCTGGATGTACTGGGCTGGCAGAATTATTTAGTAAAAGGACTCCCGCACCCGCACTGTTACGTAATACCCCCAACGACTGTATCCAACCTGGTAAAGTTTTTTAAGAAGACTCTTGGTATGAAAGTCATCCAAATCATTGGCGAGCCGAAGATGAAGTGCAGCCGCGTTGGCATACTGGTTGGCGGCGGTAGCTTGGGATTGGGGCGTGAAGAAATGCCTGCCGAACTTATGAAGGAACAGCAACTGGACGTCATGGTCTGTGGTGAGATTACCGAATGGACTTTAAGCGCTTACGTCCGCGATGCGGCGGCGCTGGGCTTCAATAAAGCCATGATTGTGGTAGGCCATGAACGCAGTGAAGAACCCGGCATGAAAGAACTGCCCAAACGCCTCCAGCCGCTGTTGGGAGGAATTCCAGTTCACTTCATTGATGCTGAAGAGCCGTTTAGTTATTTATAAAAGCTAATGCGCACAATACCCTGATGAATGGCGAAAGGGTAGAGCTATTTATAACTAATACGGGTTTCGAGTGAATCAGGGGATGGATGGCCGCTTTTCTATTTAATCTTTTCTACTGCCAGTTAATGTACGATGATTTTACTCGACATGACAATCCGAGTTTCATAAAAAAACCCGCCGATGTCCTGGCGAATAAATACTACTAGCTCATAAATGCCGGATTCAGTCAATTCACCTGCAGTGGCTTCTAGAGTAATCTCAACCTCACCATTGGCGGCAATGTTCATTGCTATGGCCGGCCCACGAGCTACCCAATAAGCATCCTCAACGCCTATTGGCTTAATCAGGCAAGACACACTCCCGGTAACTGCGCTGGCACCATTATTCAGAATTTTTAGTGTTATAACCGGTTTCTCTGCCAGTGAGTAAGATCCTTTATCAAGAGATATAGAAGTCAATTCCAAGGACTTCGCCTGCCCGGCAGTTAGCTGATTTTGAATATTAGCAATAGCGTTTACAACTTCTTCGGTATAAATTGATGATGCGGCTGGACGCAGGTGGTTAGGATTTTTCAACTGGTCTTGTCGGAATAAGGTCTTTGGCAGCTGCTCTACGACGTGGACATAGGTGGGGTCGGTATACTGTGACAGAAACTCTTTCTGCTCCGTGATAATTTCATCTCGTAAGCCTGCCTGGACGGCTTCATCCCAATCGGGCTGCAGGACAAAATAGAGTTGAAATTGGTATTGTCTAGCTAAGTCAGACATGTATTGCAAAGAGGATTCAGTATCATCACAAGTGTCGAAATCATGGAAGTAGTAACTCGGCGTGAGTGTACTAACATCCATATCCTGTTGTTCGGACGGGTCTCCTTCGTAGTAAGTATGAGAAGTAACCCTAGGAGCGACTTCATGGTCAAATAAAGTCCAAGGCTCTAGAAGGCGTTCTTGTAAAAGGTCGGCATAGGAGTACAATACGCCGAATTTAGTTATAAAGGCTTCTTGAATTTCTCCTCTTTTCCAGCTTGGTGCCAACTCGTAATAGTCCCAATATGCCCAGGGAAGGGGAACACCAACGACAAATTCAACTTTGTGGAGAGAGGAATAGCCAGATGAAGTACGTGAAACGATGACGGTTTTCGGGGCGCCGAACTTTTCAATATAGGCTGCCAGCATCCAGGCGTCTGACAAAAAAGACGAATATATGTTGTTAGCTAAATTAATGACCTCTCCCCCCAACCTGTCAGCTATAGCGCCCCATGCCAGATTATAGCGGCAGGCTGAATCTCCCAGTAACAATACATCAACAGGTTTATCCAGATTTTGAAGCGCAACCCATGATCGATAAGGCCCATCTGTTCCCGACTTGGTAACCATAGGCTGCGATTGATTGTAAGCGTATGCGGCGGTGTTGCATATCAGGACAAAAACAATAGCGACAAGGCAGGAGATGGCTACTCGCCATATTTTTAATTTTTTAAAAGGGGTCCGAACTGGTTTCTGTGTCGATTTTCTGACCAGTGTTTTGAGGGATTGGTAAGAATCCAGTTTTACTAGCTCCGGCAGGAGGTGTTCAATTTTTTCTAATTTATCAATGTCTCCAGATTTAGTACCGGCCGGTAAGCGATCAGCAATTCCTTTTATAACACGCAGACACTGAGCCAATTCCATACATATTTTATCTTTAGGATGACGCGCCGCCAAGCTATTGGCTTCCGTCATAGCCCTTTTCCACATGCCTTCTTTCAAATATAAAAAGAGCGTATTATAAATATTCTCGGACTCGTTTTGTGTATCCTGTGACATTTTTAAAACCCCTGATAGATAAAGCGACTAAATTCATGCTGGCCGAAGATGATAATGCCGACAATTAGGATACCATAGACCAGGCCCCTTATAACAGGATTGAGCTTTGTTAAAGATGACGTAAAACCAGGGCGCAGCTGGAAAATTTGTACGACTATTATCGGGAGGGTAAAAGCGAAGAGGCGCCAAAGTGAGTCCAGGGTAGTACTTGATGTAGAGAAGCCCATATTGGTGAAGAGATAAGCCAGTTGGTCGAAGGAGGTAGCCCGGAATGCCGCCCAGCCGGCGACGACCAGCATTACCATTAAACCCGTCCGGGAAAAAACGCTAAGAAAAGACCATAAACCGCGAATAGTGCGGTCGGTACTTTGACCAGCTTTTCCGAATAGCCTATAGAACGCCAGAAGGAACCCGTGCCAGGCTCCCCAGATAGCGAAAGTCCAGGCAGCCCCGTGCCACAAACCAACCATGACCATGGTGATAAACAGGTTGATGCTGGTACGCCATTTCCCCTTACGGTTACCTCCCAGCGGTATATAAAGGTAATCGCGGAACCATTGAGAAAGCGACATATGCCATCGCGACCAGAAATCAGAGGGATTTATGGAAAAATAGGGTACATTAAAGTTGAGCAGGAGGTCGAAACCCAGGAGACGGGCGATGCCTCGAGCGATATCTGTATAACCACTAAAATCAGCCAGGATTTGTACGGCGAAAGCTAAAAGAGCAATGATGATGTCAAGGCCTTGAAACTGGGTATAGTTGTTAAAAACTTGATTGACAATCATCCCAATATTATCAGCGATAACGAGTTTTTGGAAGAAGCCCCAAATAATGAGCCACAGGGCTTCATCAACTTTCTCGCTGGTCACCTGACGGGGCGACTGGAACTGTGGCAACATATGAGAAGCCCGCTCGACCGGACCAGAGACGATGGTGGGGAAGAAGGCAACAAAGAGGGCGAAATCGTGTAAGTGCTTGGTGTGAGTTAACTTTCCGCGATAGATATCAAAAGGATAAGTGATAGCCATAAAGGTAAAAAAGGAGATACCAAGCGGCAATATGATATTCAAGCTAACGACATCAAAGTGGATACCGAAGAGAGCAAAGAAATTTACGAAGCTGGTATCAAAGAAGTTGAAGTACTTAAAAGTCGCCAGTACCAGTAAATCAACGGCAATCGCCAAACCCAGCCATAAGCGCTTCCTATTGGTAGCGGCAATTCCGTCAAGCCGCGATGCTCTACTAATTGCTCCGCCGGCAAGATAGTTGACCAGGGTCATGCCAATGAGTAACCCTAGAAAACGCCAGTCCCAGAAGGCATAGAAGACGTAGCTAGCCACAAGAAGCAGGACATTTTGCCACCGCCACCATCGGCTGAGAACAAAATAGGCGGCTAACACTGCTACTAAAAATATTATGAAAAACCATGAAGTAAAAATCATCAGTTATTCCGATTGTATTCTTTTCCTTCACCCAAAACAATATCCACGCGTAACATTTTGCTCATTTTATAAGCAATTTTGGCTATTCTTTTATTTGAGACAGTCTTATTGTTATTTGGCAAGGTTGTTAATTATGGACATTATTCCGCTATTGTGCTACATAATATTCTGCTGAAGCAAATTTCTGACTTAAAAAGTAATGATATTTATTAAAAGTATCAACAGTCCAGGTTGTTATCTCGGGGAACAAAAAGAGGCTGAAAAATCAGCCTCGTAGTTTACGCCGTATTATCGTCAATGCGTGTGAGTAGTTATCTGTTAAGCCTCCATAATTGTATGTTTAGATTAGTCGCAATACTAACCCAGACTAAATATGGTATGAGAAGCCCGCCCGCTATAGACGACACACCAAAGAACAAAATGATGTTGACTAGAATGGCTATCCAAAGTACAAAAATTACAATCATTCCACCGAGAAGAGACTTAAGCCCAAAGAAGATTACCGACCAAAGGACGTTCAGGATTAATTGAACCCAGAATACGGTAAAAGCTGCCGTTACCCCTGCTTGACTAAACCCTTCTCGCCAGACCAGGAAAACAGCTATACCCATTAAAAGGTAGAGGGTTATCCAGACAGGTCCAAAGACCCGGTTGGGAGGAGTAAAAGACGGTTTCTTAAGACTCTTGTACCAGGTCGGGATGGCGCGTGTTGTGAAAATGGCACCAATGCCACCAGCGCCTTCACAGGCGACTATGCTCACTACTAACTTAACTACGTCTATCCAAGTCATACTTGACTATTTTCCCTTTGCCGTTAAGCTTACTTAGTTCGCACAGGTTTTGTCAAGCATTTATTTTTAGCGAACAGGCGATGTTAAAAACAGAAGGAAATACCGATTTTATATTCTATACACTATGGTGGGCAGTGGTGTACAATAGACAGAACCTTTGAACTTTCCTTCAGCCTAAATCCAATTGTTCAACCGGTATTTTCGAGTTACAGTGTAACTATGATACGGTTTGTTTTAGCAGGTCACACAATAGATTGCTAATACCTAGCCGGTGAATTGTGAAGGTTTAAGAACTATTATCTGCGGAGCTGCAGGTAATGTATCTTTAGTGAATTCCACTTCACTAGTATTTGACAGGATTACGTTACTCTTCCCATTCAAGAAATCGTCCACGTCTCCTAAAAATTGAAGGCCGGCAGATTTATAGTGCATAGGAATAATCACCTTGGGCTTAATACTATCACATACGTTGGTAGCACCGGCGGCGTCTATAGTAAAACCACCGCCGACGGGTATCATCAGGATATCTACATGACTTAATCCGGCAAGTTGTTCGGCGTTCAATGTATGGCCTAAGTCACCAAAATGACAGATACCGAGGTCATCAACCTTGAAAGTAAAAATCAAGTTGCTGCCTCTTTCTTTACCTTCAACATTATCATGGTAACTAAGAACTGTTTTGAATACAATCCCTTCAACATTGGCATCATTCTTGACTACTTTAGGATTGCCCTGAATTGCAGCAGCATTATTATGGTCGGGATGTTCATGACTAACAGTCACAATATTTGCTGATTCATTAAGCTCGGATAACAGGAATCCTTCATCGGTATGGTATGGATCGGTGATGATTGATGTTCCGGAGTTTGAAGTGACTTTAAAGGTAGAATGGCCTAAGAATTTTATTCTCATAATATGTCCTCCATGTTCAACTTTTATTACTGAACTTATTTTCAATCTCTACCCACTTCGGCAACCCGAAAATCCCGGTCATTTCCTGGAAATCCACCATATAGTCCGCGGGCTCTTGCACCCCCGCTTTAATAGCTTTAAGTGTTTCCTGCATGGCTTTAGTGGCGCGGAAAAGTAATGTACCGGCGTAGATGATTATAGAGAAACCCATTTGCGCAAGCTCATCCGGAGGCAACAAAGGAGTGTGGCCTCCAGCCGCCATGTTAACTACAAGCGGCGCCTTGATACTACTGCCGATTTTCTTTAGTTCTTCCAAAGAAAACGGGGCTTCTACAAAGACGCCATCAACACCGACTTCGACGAATTGCTTTGCCCGGTTAATTGCATCATCAAGACCGTGGACTGCCCGTGAGTCCGTGCGGCCGATGATGAATGTATCAGGGTTCTTCCGTGCCGCCAACGCTGCCTGTAATTTACGTTTTATCTGGTCCAGGCTAACCACTTCCTTGCCGGCCATATGGCCGCAGCGCTTTGGATTTGTCTGGTCTTCGAAAACGATACCGGCTACTCCCATATCTTCATAGACTTCAACCGTGCGCGTGATGTTTTTAACGTCTCCGTAACCATCATCGCCATCTATAATTACCGGAAGGTCCGAGCCTCGCATAATGTCTCTGACTCCAGCTGCAAGCTCTCCAAAGCTGGTAACGCCTATGTCAGGTAGAGCGTAACGAACCCCGGCTACGGCAAAACCGCCGACGGAGTAAGCACGGAAACCGGCTTGTTCTATCAATCGTGCTGAAAGCGCATCATGCGCGGCAACTAATTGCAGCGGTTTTTTCTCTTTAAGGAGTTGGCGTATTGTTTTCACAGTCATTGACCTGGCCCCCTTACGTATTTAGTATTGATATATCCAGGGTCTTTTGGGTTTGTCGTTTTGCTCAAAGGCAGTGATTTCATGTTCAAAATTAAAAGTGGCGTCTATTGGGTCCATGCCTTCAAGCAGCATATCCCGGTAAACTTGACTAACAGTGAACTGATATTTTAATCCAGTAGGACTGGTGACCTCACATTTTTGAAGGTCAACGGTTACCAATTTTTTATTGCTCTGCGTAACATGCTCCGCCAGTTCTTCCACTTGATTTTCTAGAAGAACAACGGGGAGCAGCCCATTCTTTATACAGTTGTTATAGAATATAGGGCCAAAACTTGGCGCGATAACGCAACGGATGCCAAAATCCTTTAAAGCCCATGCGGCGTTCTCCCGGGAGCTACCGCAGCCAAAATTGGTCCCTGCGATGAGGATGATAGCTTTTCTATAAACTGGCATATTGAGGACGAAATCAGGATTTTCTGTAAGGTTAGTATCAATATATCGCCAATTGCCGAATAATGAATCGCCAAAACCGGTTTTAGAAACCTTAAGTAATTTGTTGCCTGGAATTATAGCATCGGTATCAATGTTGCGCCGCATTAGCGGTGCGGAAATCCCGTTAATAACTGTGAATTTCTCCATATTTTATTCCCCAAATTTCCTAGGATCGGTGATGTGGCCGAGAATAGCAGAAGCAGCCACCGTGGCGGGACTTGCCAGATGTGAGCGAACGCCCCGGCCCTGTCGGTCTTCAAAGTTTCTGTTGGTGGTTGAAAGTACACGCTGTCCGTACTCAAAGCCTTCACCTCCCGCGCCTCCACTCATACAAAAAGAACAACCCGGTTCACGCCATTCAAAACCGGCTTCCTGGAAAATTTTACTGATGCCTTCAGATTCCGCTATACGCTTGGTTTTAGTAGAACCCGGCGAACAGATAGCTTTGATTCCCGGAGCCACTTTACGTCCCTTAAGGATTCGCGCTGCCTCGCGTAGATCGCTAAGCCGGCCATTGGTACATGATCCGATGAATGCTGCATCGATTTTAATGTCTTCCATACGAGTCCCAGGAGTAAGACCGATGTAGTCTAAAGCCCGTTGCATGGTAAGACGTATTGCAGAATCGGGCGCTTTAATGGGATCTGGCACTACATCGTCCACAGCTACAGAATGAGTTGGGCTTGTTCCCCAGGTAACTTGTGGCCGGACGTTTACACAATCATAGTATAGTTCTTTATCAAATTTAGCCTCCGGGTCAGAGGGTAATGTCCGCCAGTATGCCACCGCGTCATCCCACACTTTCCCCTTAGGCGCGTAAGGCTTATCGTGCAAGTAATTGAATGTAACATCATCGGGTGCCACGATGCCGGTACGTGCTGAAAATTCAATTGCCATGTTACACATTGTCAAACGCTCATCGATGGTTAGGCTCTCTATTACAGGTCCGGCATATTCTACAGCATGGTCAATACCGGCATCTGCACCCGCTTTTGAGATGAGGTAGAGAATTAAGTCTTTAGCACTTACTCCTTTACCTCTGGTCCCTTTGAAGGTCACGCGCATATTTTTTGGCTTTACCTGGACTAAACTCTGGGTAGCGAAAACGTGTTCCGCGTCAGTCGCGCCGATTCCCCACGCCAAAGCGCCTATACCGCCAACGGTACATGTATGGCTATCACCACAGGCGAAAGTACAGCCGGGCAGGGCTATACCAAGGTCGGGTGCTATGACGTGGACTATGCCTTGGTCAGGATCATCAATATCAAAAAGGGGAATTCCATAGCTCTTGGTCAGGGCACGAAATTCCCTTATGAATTCTGTACCGCCGGGAATCATTGTAGCGTCCGTCCTCCCCTGGCGCGTATCAAGAACGTGATCTAGGGTGCCGAAACTAAGATTGATATTGCGAATTTTTCTTTTTGCGTTTTGTATACATTTGAGAGAGACGGAACCGCTCATTTCATGTTGGAAATTGCGGTCGATGAACATAAGATCAATATCCTTGTCCAAGTTCATGATGACGTGGTCATACCAAATTTTGTCAACCAGAGTTAACGAGTTATTCATTATCATCCACCATGTTCAGATATTAGTGTCGGTCGCAGTGATTATGATTCACTGTGCTTGTAGGTTTTTTACGGTATTCCAATCAGGGAATACTCAATTTATCTTTAGGGCTTTCTTCAGTCTTTGCCCATAACAAATACATGACAACAGGGATATTGCTTACGTTAATATGCGGTTCCGTAATTTGCCTTTATCAATTAGCTGCGATATATGGCTACGGAGTTTTCTATTAATGGTTCTTAATTCCCAGCGCTCTTTATCATCCAGGCATGACATAACCAATTCACTAACTTCCAACAATCCCGCCAGGCTTTTCTTAATTGTCTCGAGACCGATTGGTGTTATGGTTACATTATTCACCCGGCGGTCTTTCCCTGTTTGTTTTCTTTCAACCCAGCCTTTTTCTTCCAGCAAGTCAACTGTCTTGGTGATTGTATATCGAGAGCGGCAAACGTACTTGCTTAACTCTGTTTGAGACATGCTGCCTTCATTCCTGATTAAAATCTGCAGTACGTTAAAGCCGGTCCGGTTCAACGGAGAAAACTGAATAAAATAGTTGTCAAGGTAGGCATTTAGTACATCGGCGGTGTGGGAAGCCGAGGTAACGATAATTTGAGATAGGGGGGGGTCATGTAAATTTGTCTCTTCCCTTAAAGACTTAATTTCACGTCTAATGTGATTGCCTTTCTCCATCTTTTCTTCTTTCAATAAAATATGTTTTACATTTTAAGTGCATTATTATCAAATGTCAATATATATATATTGTTATGATGTTTACATTTCATCTGTTGACATTTGATTTCCCTTATTGTAGTATTGTTTCAAATAAATGTCAATATACTTACAATCTAGGTATTGACATATATATTTTGATATTGTAACATAATCAGAAAATAATTTTATTGGTGTGTTCTTCCGACCGCCAAGTCAAGATATATAGGTAAGAGTAACTTGATCATAAGGAAATAAGGTACGAGAGTAAAAATTAGTGACTTGTAATTTGTACTCGTTGCGTTGCGTGTGAGATCGAGTTGAAAATATTAACAGGGAATTAGGGTTTCATAAAAATAATCAAAACGAATACATAGAAGGGAGGTAGATATGAAAAATCTAAAAAAACTCTTGGAAAAAGAAAAAGGGACATACGGCGAACAAATGTTTAAAGATTCCGGACTCGAGTATATGCTTAAAATGTGCCCCGAGAGGCTGAAACTGTTTTTTGAAGAAAGTCAGGCAGATTTTTCAAGTACACTTCCCAAGAAGACTATGGAACTGGTTTTATTCAGTGCATCTGTAGCTATAGGCAGTAAACTGGGATTTAAAGCTCATGCGATGGGTGCTCTTAAAGCCGGCGCAACTAAACGCGAGGTTCTGGACGTGCTGTTTGCTGCGGGAAATGTGGCTAGCCATAACGTGACGATGAATATACTTAAAGATATTGAATCGATATTGGAAACAGAAAAATAATTAATATTCGCTGTGGCTCTAAACATATCGTAAAAAAGAATATTAGAAAAAGTATTAGAGACTAAATAATAAGTGCGCTTCTGGAGTAATACATGAACAGCAAAAAGAATAAACTTCCCGCCACGAAAACAAAATCTACTGCGCAGCGGAAACTTCACAAGGAAGATAGGTGGATTCCTGCCATGTGCGAATTTCAATGCACCGAGGGTCCTTGTTTATGCAGAGTGCATGTCGTAGATGGCGTTGCTGTAGGTATGGAGCCTAATAGAGAACTGAAAGATTATGCTACGTTATCGAGGGACCAGGGGAGACTTTGCCCGAAGGCATACGGGCTAATACAAAAGATGTACAATCCCCATCGTATTAAGGGCCCGTTGAAAAGAACTAATATCCAAAAAGGTCCCGGCATTGACCCGAAGTGGGTTGATATAAGCTGGGAAGAAGCACTTGACATAATTGCTGATAAACTCAAAGAGGCGAAGAAAAAAGGTACGGAACGTGTTGCTCAAGGCGGCCCGGGATTAACAGCTATGCAATCGAGCGATGCGTGGACGGCTTTCTTTATGGCATATGGACCTACCCAGCATTTACGGGGAGGGCTTTCCGGCAGATGCCGTGAGGTTGACCATTCTTTTGGAAACAGGGTTCATGGAGCTATGGTTTGTCATCCTGATCTGGATTACTGCAATTACAGTATTTACTTCGGAAGTAATCCTCAAGCGTCAGGGGGTACCGTTATATCGGTATTATTTGCCCAGGCTAAAGAAAGAGGTTTAAAGTCCGTTGTCATTGACCCGGTTTTAACCAATTCAGCAGCCAAGGCGAATGAATGGGTTCCCATTAAGCCGGGGACGGACGGCGCTTTTATGCTGGCCATGATAAATGTGATATTACATGAACTCAATACTTATGATGCGCCGTTTCTTAAACAGATGACCAACTCGCCTTACCTGGTAAAACCGGATGGATTTTTCCTGCGGGATAAAACCAGTAATAAGGTGTTAATCTGGGATTTGGCGGCACAAAAAACAAAATCATATGATGATAAAACATTAAAAGACCCGGCTCTAGAAGGAATCTTTATCGTAAACGGCATTAAGTGCAAGCCGTCATTCCAGGTGCTTAAAGAGCATGTTAAGAAATATACACCGGAATGGGCCAGTGCCATCACCGATGTCCCTGCCAGCACGATAAGGAGAATTACTAAGGAGTATGTGGATAACGCGTGCATCGGCAGTACCATTTCTCTGGATGGGATAACTTTCCCATACAGGCCGGTCAGCATCGAAATGGGGCGGGGTATAAGTGGAGCCATGGGTTCCTACAAACCTTTTTTGTCATTACA
>Ga0265297_10007403_pt1 | contig 15244 bp, 12 predicted proteins | sample Munlanlwell13791_FD_192502 | JGI IMG/M metagenome (GOLD analysis project Ga0265297, IMG submission 192502) | Leachate microbial communities from a municipal landfill in Southern Ontario, Canada - Leachate well 137-91 | ecosystem: Engineered > Solid waste > Landfill > Unclassified | place... | reverse complement strand
CATGCCGTAAGTATTTTTGGTGGCGTTTTCCATTAAAGGATGAGTGTAGGTGATTTGCTCTTTGCCGTTTTTTCTTTTAATGAAACTGTCAATAAATTGCATCGGACCCGGGCGGTAAAGGGCGACCATAGCGATAATGTCTTCAATGCCCGTCGGTTTCAACTCGCGGATATAGCGTTTCATTCCCGAGGATTCCAGCTGGAAGACACCGGTTGTTTCCGCGCGTGAAAGCAAGACTAAAGTTTTTCTGTCATTCAATGATATTTTTTCAATATCAATTTTAGTTTCGTTGCCCGTTGCTTTGGACACGGCCTCAACGATTTCAATCGTATCTTGGATAATGGAAAGGTTTGACAATCCCAGAAAGTCCATTTTGAGCAAACCAACATCTTCAATCGGGTGCAAAGAATACTGCGAAACAATTTCCACGTCACCGCCTTGGGCTTTTTGCAGAGGGGCATAATCCGTAAGCGAACGATCGCTGATAACTATACCGCAAGCGTGCTGGGAGGCGTGACGAACAGTGCCTTCCAATTTTACAGATAAATCAAAAAGTTTTTTTATTTGCGGATTTTTTTCATAGAGATCTTTTATTTCCGCAACTTCTTTTATAATTTTTGAAAGCGGAATATGCCGCCCCTGAACCGGCGGCGGAATCATTTTTGCGATACGGTCCACTTCGGAATACGGTATCGCCATCACCCGTCCAACATCGCGCACCACGGCGCGCGCCATCATTGTTCCAAAAGTGATAATGCCGGCAACGCGATCTTTACCATATTTTCCCTGCACATATTCAATAACTTCATGGCGCTTAGTGTCGGCAAAGTCCATATCAATATCAGGCATGGAAATACGATCGGGGTTTAAAAATCTTTCAAAGAGAAGTTTATATTCAATCGGGTCCAAATCAGTAATGCCCAAGATATAAGCAACAATTGAACCGGCGGCACTGCCTCTGCCCGGGCCGACGATAACACTATTGTTTTTTGCATAAGTTACAAAGTCGGAAACAATCAAAAAGTACGAAGCGAATCCCATTCTGTTGATGACAGAAAGCTCCCACTCCAAACGCTCGCGAATTTCCGTGGTGATTTCTTTGTAACGGCGAATAAGTCCAGCTTCGCAAAGTTCGCGCAAATAATCTACATCGCTTTTTCCTGAAGGCACTATAAATTTCGGCAAAATATTCGTTCCCAAAACAAGTTCCACATTGCACTGCTCGGCGATTTTTTCCGTGTTGTCTATCGCTTCCGCCAAATCCGGAAAAAAAGCCCGCATTTCTTCTTCCGAAGAAAAGGAACAATCAATGTCGCGCATGGAAAGGCGGTCGGCATTGTCCAGCGTAGAACCTATCTGGATGCACAGGAGCGCGTCCTGCGCCTCGGCATCTTCTTTTTTGACATAATGTACGTCTTTAGTAGCCACAAGCGGCGTCTTGGTCTTTTTGGCCAGTTCTATCAAGCGTTCATTTACAATCTGCTGTTCATTGTTCGCCTTTGAGGTATGCGGCTGAACTTCCAAATAAAAATTTTCCTCGCCGAAAATTTCTTTGTACTCCCAAAGCGAACGCTCGGCCGACTCGTAATTGCCAGCCATCAAATGACGCGCCACTTCGCCGTTCAAGCACGCGGAAGTGGCAATAATCCCCTCGCTATGTTGTTTTAACAATTCTTTATCAACGCGCGGTTTGTAATAATAACCATCCAAATGCGCAATGGAAGTGAGCTTTAATAAATTTCTGTATCCCGTTTCATTTTTAGCAAGCAAAACCAAATGATATGGCTTGGTGTCCACGCCCGACTCTTTGTCCGTATGCAAGCGGGGCGCGACATAAGCCTCAACACCCAAAATCGGCTTGATGCCGGCTTTTTTGCAGGCTTTATAAAAATCAATTATTCCATACATCACGCCATGATCAGTCAAAGCCAAAGAAGTCATGCCAAATTCTTTGGCGCGATTAACTAAGTCCGGAATTTTCGGCAATCCGTCTAATAATGAATAGTGAGAATGACAGTGGAGATGGATAAACATAAAAAATTAGCGTATAGCAGTTAGCACTTAGCGGTGGGAAGGGTTATGAATATTATTCTAACAAAAAACAATGAGCTTAGTCCATGGTTATCAGAAAGACAAAAAGAGTTTATTCATTTTATCCCACGCTATACTTTTTGGCAAAAACTATTGGGTACCTGGTACCCAATAGTAAAAAAATGAAAAAAATAAACCCGCCGGGGAGGAAACGGCGGGGTAAGCCTTAACATCGGTTTTTTTCCGATAGTTTTGAGGCGCCATCAGAAAGAACAACAAGAAGATTTTTATAATCCTCTTTATCAAGGAGAAAAAACACTTTATTTTCCATATCAAACCAACAATTAGTTCTAAGCCACTCTCCCGGAATTCGTTCAATAACCTCTTTGAAATAGATCGGTTCGGAAAAACAAATTTCGCCGGTTAAAAATTTTGTCAGATATTCAAGATATCCCTCAAAGGGAAAATTTTCGCCCGCGACCATAAAAATAGGAATATCGCGGTCTTTAAAAGGCAAATACATTTCAGCTTGCCCTATACCACTCTGAATCGTGTATCTTGCAACTTCCGATTCATATTTTGCTTTTTCCGTGCGCGTATTTATGCACACTATCATATCCGATCTGACAAAACATCTTAATATATAATTCGGCACTCCTAACTCTTGACTAAGATCCTTCATGACTCCTCCTTTTTATAAAAAATCAAAGAACTTTTAAAAAGTATATCACCTGAAAAAGTTAGGTCAAACAATGGATTTAATTAAAAATTAGCAAAATCAGACTTTGTCAAGAATAGGGCTGTGTATATTTATCCACTTGTAAAAATTAGCTTGTAACTGTAGAAAATAGCTAATTTTAGATAAAATAATCTTATAGGCTCTTGACAAATTGCCGAAAATGTGCTATACTGCGGTTAAACAAAATTGTTCTTTTGAACACAAAAGGAGACCAAAATGGCTATAGTGTATTCGGTTTTAGGATTGAATTTTGAGGGGTTGGATTTCGTGGATTTTTGCCCGCAAAATCCTGATTGCTCAGAGGTGACAATTCTTTCATTGCCTCATATGGTGCCGGCCGGACAGGAATGCCTAATTCGTCCGAGCGACGAGCCGGGGCATTGCAATATATTTGTCCGGATTCTAAGCCTGGACACCGCCAAAGCCGCGCTTGCTGAGCTCAACAAGGTGTCAGCGGAGCAAATACGAATTATTGAAGACCAGCTTTTTTCTTGGTAATAATCTCCTTTCCTTTCTCACCCATTACCCTTCGCTCCATGCGAAGGGTTCTTTTTTAGAATAAAATAAATCAAAAATGAAGCGGCTTAGCTTCATTTTATTTTTTTGGAAAATTATTTCTTTTTCTTTTTTGCGGTGTTCATCTTGCTGTCCAAAAAGTAAATCACAATTCTTTTTACCGCCTCGGCAATAAGCCCCAAATGCGATGCCCCATTTTCTACTTTTTCTTTTATGGAACAAATGGCTTTTTCAACCGACAAATATTTTTCTTTAACTTCTTTTATTAGCTTACTGGCATTGCGGAGAATTGATATTAAATAAAACAATAGCCATGACAAAAATATTGTAATCCACAAAATGCAAAATGCAAGAATGATATAAAGAATATCCTTTGAGCTTTCAAACATACCTCCTTAAATTAATTTTGATTTGGATCCCGCGTCTGCGCTGTCGCTACGTGCGGGATGACAGGAATTTAGATTCTTCGGTCGGGTACTCCCTCAGAATGACATAAACCAGGATTCCTCAGAATGACCAAAAGAATGAAATTGATAACTATATTATAGCACAAAAACTATTACATCCTAATTTCCGCGTCAAATTTGTCTTTTAATATTTTTACAATTTTTTCCCAGACAGCATCCGCCTCTTTTGTTTCCAAAGTTTTTTCGTCTGATCGGAACAAAATATGAAGCGCGATACTCTTTTTTCCAGCCGGCACTTGCCCCCTGCCCTCCGAAGCTTTAGCGAAGGAGGGTTCGTAAACATCAAAAACTTCAACATTTTTTATCAATTTATCTACAGCATAAATCGCTTCTTCCACTTCTTTATATTCTTTCTTGGAATCAATCACAAAAGAAATGTCGCGTTTTATGCCTGGATAATCCGATATCAGCGAATATGTTTTGTGGGATTTTGCAAATTTAATCAGGGTGTCAAAATAAAAATAGAAAAATCCAACCTGCGAATCAATACTGAATTTTTTTAAAACCGCCGGATGAATTTCACCGAACGATCCAAGGTATTCATTCTTAATATAAATATCGCAAGAACGGGCAGGGTGCATGTTCGGATCACCTGACTCTTTCAATTCATAACCGGCAATCCCAAATTGTTTTAAAGCTTCTTCAACAAATCCTTTCGCTTCGTAAAAGAGTTCTCCTTTTGGCGATTCACCATAATTTACTCCGGCAAAATGCAACTCTTCTTGCGGAAGGATTCCTTTTTTAGCTGGCGGGTAAACACGGGAAAGCTCAAAAATCTTTTCTTCTGAAAAATTATTTTGATTTTGTGCTACCGACTGAAGCAAGCCAGGTAAAAGGCATGTGCGCATATATTCCAAATCTGAACTTAGCGGATTGGCAATTTTTATCGCGCTCTCTTCACCCATATTCTCCATCATCTTTTTGCTAATCATGCCGTATGAAATGATTTCATTGTATCCGGCCGCTACGGACAACTGCTTGGCAATTCTCTCCCAAGAAAAAATCTTTTCCGCGTTTGATTTTGTGGATGTACCCGGCGGCAGTTCTTTTGGCAGGCGATGATATCCGTAAACACGGGCTATTTCTTCAATTAAATCTTCTTCAATTTCTATATCACCTTCTCGCCAATAAGGAGGTTTGGCTTTTATTTCATTGCCTTTTACGGCTATGGAAAATCCTAAGCGAGAAAGTATGTCAGCCATTTCTTCCGCTTCCAGCTCCGCGCCGATAATTTTATTAGCCTTCTCAACTGAGAGAATAACGGTTCGCGGTTTATATTCTTTTGAGCGCAAATCAAAAACTTTGCTCGCAATTTTTCCACCTGCCATCTGCATTATCAACTCGGCCGCGCGCGCCAGAGCGGGTGACGTTCCTTCGGTGGAAATCCCCTTTTCAAAAATATTTGACGAGTCGCTCCTAAGGTTAAGGGCGCGCGAAGTCCTACGAATGGAAACCGGATCAAATGTTGCCGCTTCAATCACAATCGTATTCGTGCCATCAGCAATTCCGGAAGCTTCTCCGCCCATGACACCGGCAATTGCTACCGGCTTTTTAGCATCGGCAATAACCAACATTCCTTCTTTCAATTTATAATCCAGCCCGTCCAAAGCTTTTATTTTTTCATTTTTTTTCGCCTCGCGGACGACGATATTTTTTCCGTCCAATTTTTCATAATCAAAAGCGTGTAACGGTTGTCCCATCTCCCATAAAACAAAATTTGTAATGTCCACAATATTATTTATTGAACGAGTGCCGACGGCCGCTAATTTTTGCTTTAACCACCATGGTGATTCTTTTACTTTGACGCCCTCAATAACAACTGCTTGGTATCTATAACAAAGGCTCGGGGCCTCATTTTTTATTTTCAAAGATAAACCGCCGTCTCTGCCTTTTATTTGTTTTATTTCCGGCATTTTGAACAGGGCCTTCAAGATCGTTCCCGCTTCCCGGCCAATGCCTAACACAGACATCATGTCCGGCCTATTAGTCGTAACTTCAATATCAAATACAACATCTTTTAAATTCAAAGCTTCTGAAAGCGGCATACCCGGTTTTGCTTCCAGTCCTGACAAATCTAAAATTTCCCTTTCTTCTTTTTTAGGAAACTCAGCAGCTAAGCCGATTTCATCAGCCGCGCAAATCATTCCCTCGCTTTTTACTCCGCGGATTTCCGTCGGTTTTAATTCTACAAGTTCGCCTTCGCCATGCCAGCGGACTTTAGCGCCGGATAAAGCCACGGCGACTTTCATTCCGCCTTGCAAATTTGACCCGCCGCAAACAATTATAATCTTCTTTTTTCCCAAATCGGTTTCCACGAGGCGCAATTTGTCGGCATTCGGATGTTTGGTGATATTTAAAATTTTTCCCAAAACAATATGTTTCAATTCCGCGCCTTGATGGTTTATTCTTTCAACTGACGGGCCACACAAAGAAACGCGCGACGCAAATTCTTCCGGCGTGATATCGGTTTTTAAATATTCTTTGAGCCAATTATAGGAAACGAAAATGTTCATAAAACTAGAAAATAGAATTTAGAAAATAGAAAATAGAATAAATACAAGTTTAAAAAATATAATTTATTTATTCAAAAAACTGTTTAAAATTTTCATAACTTCTTGCAACAAATTTTCCGCTTTAATATAAGTCAATTCTTTAAATAATACTTTAGATAATTCTATTTGGCTTTCCAGCTCAGAACCGGAACCAAAAGCTATTGCTAAAAACTGATTTTTTTCTTTTTGATGAAACCTATGATAACTTTCAGCTATATTTGAGGAAATAGATATTACTGCTCTCCTCATTTGACTGGTCAATCCATAAACTTCCGATCTCGGAAACCCTTCTGTTAATTTATAAATTTCAACTGCTAAGTCACGGGATTTTTGCCAAACTATCAGGTCACGAAAAGAATTTGTCGCCATACTTGTATTTTCTGTTTTCGCATTTATTCTATTTTCTACTTTCTATTTTCTAAATTCTGGTTTAGAATTGTTTAATAAATCTCAAATCATTTTTGTACATTATTCTAATATCGTCTATTTTCATCCCTTGTTTCATCATAAATGTGCGTTCCACGCCCCAGCCAAAAGCAAAACCGTTCCATTCTTTCGGATCTATACCACCGGCGCGCAAAACATTTGGGTGCACCATACCGGCGCCGCCCAATTCCAGCCAACCTTCTTTGCAGACGCGACATTTTGTACCGTCTTTTAATTTTCCCGTTCCGCCGCAAACATCGCAAGAAATATCTATTTCAAAAGAAGGCTCGGTAAATCTGAAGTGAAACGGCCGCAAACGCGTGCGCCTCTCGGCTCCAAAAAAATTATGGGCAAAATAATCCAATACGCCTTTCAAATGAGAGATGCTGACATTCTTATCAATCAGCAATCCTTCAAATTGATGAAACATTGGAACGTGGGTCACGTCCGCTTGCCGGCGATAGCATTTGGAAATATTCATCATTCTAATTGGTAACTCACCCCGTTCCATCTCGCGAACCTGCCCGGACGAAGTGTGCGGCGTTAAGACTAATTTTCCTTTTTTTCCTTCCGGCAAGTCCAAGAAAAAAGTTTCCCATTCATCACGCGCCGGATGGTCTTTGGGCATATTCAAGGCGTGAAATGCATACCAATCCCATTCTATTTCCGGATAACGACGCAAAACAAATCCCAAGCGTTCAAAAATGCCGGAAATTTCATTTATTGCCTGAGTTGTGAGGTGCAAATGTCCTAATTTTTGAGTTTTTCCCGGCAATGTTTTGTCTATCCATTCTTCCTTGGCTAAATTTTCCAACCGTTTTTTTTCAATATCGGATTTTTTATCTTCCAATTTTTTTTCTATTTCTTGTTTTGCTTCATTTGCCAGCCGGCCAAAATCTTTTCTTTCTTCCGGAGCCAATTTCGGCAATTCTTTCACCATATCATTGTACTTCCCCTTTCTGCCAAAATATTTAACTTCAAAATCCCGCAGTTCTTCTGCAGTTTTTATTTTTTCTAAATCCGCTAGCGCCTCCTTTTTTAGTTCAGCCAATCTAGTCTTCATTTTCTAAAAATTTAATTCTCCGTCTTCCGGCTTTTTTTTCTGATATATGCTTCTTTTTGAAGCTGTAACGATAAATTTTGCAACTTATTTGCAATCATCCCTAAAAAATTTTTCTCATCATTATTTTTAACCGCGGGTGTGGCCCTGGAAATAAGGCTGCCCAAATTTTCAATCCGATCCCGATATGACAATATATCTCCCGATTCTTCCACTCCTTTTCTAATATTAACCATCTGAAGATAAAAATCTATGTCTGTTGGAGAAACGTTTTGTAAATCAACATCCTTTAAATGTGGATCGTCTATATCTTCATGACTAATTATATCACGTTGTTCCCCCATCTTTTCAAAAGCCATATTTATGATTTTAGTTCTTTTAATTTTTTAGACGCAATGTCCAAAAAAACCGCCCGCGACTCACTGGTTAAACCAGCTTTCAGCTCTCCGCATTGTTTTATTAAATCATCTACTTTAGCATTTATTTCTTCGGTCAGCCCGGCCGTTCTCTTTTCTTCGCGCAAAGATACCATTCCCAAATAGACTTCACGATCGGCAGGGGTAAGCTCATCAAAATTGATTTTTGCCGTCGTTAAATCATCCCTGTCTTCAGGTTCTATTTCATCATCCCAAGCCGCTAATGTAAAGTCCGGCTCATCAACGCCAGTTCCTTCGGTATCAACATCCATTTGGTCATCAGAATGCTCTTCATTGCTTATTTTATTGTCTCCTGTCATTTCTTCGGCCTCATCAGTACTCAAAACATCGTTTTGCTCAACATTGTCTTCAGTCATAGAGTCATTGTCTTCTTCGTTATTATTTGCCATATATTTTTATCTAATTATAGATTGCCATAAGCCTGAAAATTTGTCTCCAAATTTAATAAAGTCTCTGTAGGTTACAATGGCCACCAAAAGCATTAACGCCATAAAGCCTACGTTATGTATAATCGCTTCCAATTTTTGGCTGACCGGGCGACGCCTGATTTTTTCAATAATCAAGAATACTATTCTGCCACCATCCAAAGCCGGAAAAGGCAAGATATTAACCACTGCCAAATTTACCGACAAAAGGGCTGTAAACTGCAAAATATAAATTAACCCCAATCTCGCGACTTGTCCCGTTAGTACAGCAATACCAATCGGACCGGACAAGTCCACCGACGCTCCCCTGCCAATAAACAGGTCTTTTATCAACATCGCGAAAGCAACCACAACTTCTTTTGTAAAAAATAGCGTCTCGGTTACGCCGCGCCACAAGGCCAAATACCAAGGGTAAGATACGACACCAACTTCCACTAAGTTCACACCGATTCCGCCAAAACCAGTCTCTTTCAAAACCGCCGGCACTGCTTTGACATCAAAAACATTATCTTTTCTTTTTATGCCGTAATCAACTTCTTGGCCGATTTTGCTTGTGGCATAGGCCTGCAATTCCTTAAAATTCAATTCCTTGCCGTCAATTGATATTATCTCATCACCTGCCTCTATTCCGGCCAAGGCCGCTGGCGATTCTTTAGTAACAGAAACCACTTGGAGCGTCCTGTCTTTTATATTCGCGCCCTCTAAATTTCCGTTTAAGGCTTGGGGCATTCCAATACCAAAACCAATAGACATTACAACGATTGCCAAAACAAAATTCATAGTTACTCCGGCCGCCAAAATGACCGCTCGTTTCCAAATCGGTTTTGCGGAAAAACTTTCCGGATCGTTTTTTTCTCCCCCGTCTTCACCCTTGATTCTTACAAATCCGCCAATCGGAATCCAATTTAAAGAATAAATGGTATTGTTGGTTGTCGGGGTTTTTCTAAATACAAGTTTTGCTTTTCCTTCGTGATTTTTATAAACACCAATCATCCTTGGCGGAAAACCAAAACCAAACTCTTCCACTTTTGCGCCCAATTTTTTCGCGGAAATAAAATGGCCAAATTCATGAACAAAAACCAAAAGCCCTAAGATTATTGCGAATAATAAAATGGTAGTTATCATAAAATGCGATAATTGAGCTAAATTATTTTTTAACTTTACTATAAAAAAGGCTTTCCGCTTTATAGCGGGACAAATAAAAACGCCTAGATTATACTATTTAATTTTAACACAACAGAATAAAAAATAAAAATAGAGACCTTTAGGGCCTCTATTATACATAGAATAATAGAAATGTCTATAACGCAAATGCAAAATTTACAACATCCGATAGCGTCCGTGCCAATTTTATTTCAATCTTTGCTTTTACATTATCAGGAATGTCAGGCAAGTCTTTTTTGTTGGCTTCCGGAATAAAAACAAACTTTTTTCCGGCTCTTTCCGCCGCCAGGACCTTGTCTTTGATGCCGCCGACTGCCGTTATCTTACCACCTTCCCGCAGATTGATTTCACCGGTCAAAGCCATATCCATCCTCACAGACTTACCCGTTAAAAGCGAAATAATCGCAAGAGTGATGGCCGCTCCGGCTGACGGACCGTCTTTTAGAATGGCATTTTCTTCAAATTGAACGTGGATATCAGTTTTTTCCAAAAAGTCCAAATTCATTCCCCGACGGATCAGATATGTTATTGCGCAGGAAAAAGCGACTCGCACCGATTCCTTCATTATATCTTTCAAGTGGCCGGTAAATTCAATTTTTCCGGTGCCGGGCATTTGGCAGGAACTAATCATAAGCGTGCATCCTTCAATGCCATTCACTGCCAAAGCAGTAACAACTCCAGGCATATTTTGATCATCATTTTCGTTTATGCCATTAGTTTCTGAACCCAATATTTCAAAAAGATCATTACCTGAAATCTGTTTCTTGAATTCTTTTTTATCGGCAATCTTGATAGCTACGTTAGAAAGAACGCTAGCGATTTGACGCTCCAAATTTCTAACGCCCGCTTCCCTGGTATAACTGTCTATTAAATGACGAATAGCATCGTCTGTAAAAAAGTCTGTTCCAAGAAATGCATCTGTTCCGGTTTCTTTGAGCTGTTTTGAAACCAAAAACTTTTTGGCAATCATCAACTTTTCATCCCGGGTATATCCCGGCAACTCAAGAATTTCCATTCTGTCTCTTAGTGTTGGCGGAATGCCTTCCAAGTAATTGGCTGTGCAGATAAACATTACTTCCGATAAGTCATACTCAACCCCCACTCCCAAATAATTGTCAGAAAAAGCGTGGTTTTGCTCCGGATCCAAGACTTCCAATAAAGCCGCCGCCGGATCACCTCTGAAATCGCTTGCCATTTTATCAACTTCATCTAGAACAAAAATCGGATTTGTGGTCCCGGCTTTTATCATATATTGAATAATAAAGCCGGGCAAAGCGCCAATGTATGTCCGCTTATGCCCACGAATTTCGGCTTCATCTTTTATTCCGCCCAAACTTTTACGCACCAATTTTCTTCCCAAGGCGCGCCCCAATGATTGACCAATGGATGTTTTTCCTACTCCAGGAGGGCCTACGAGACAAAGAATCGGCCCTTTTTTATTAGGATTTAATGTGCGGCACGCAATATATTCAACAATGCGTCTTTTTATCTTTTTCAAACCATAATGGTCATTATCCAAAGTCTGTTGCACATGGCTGGGAAGAGGATTTTTTGAGTTTTCTTTCTCCCAAGGCAAGTTGCAAAGGCAATCAAGATAATTATATGCTACAGTAAACTCCATTAATTGCGGATTAATGTACCTCAATCTTTTAAGCTCCTTATTAGCCACTTTAAAAATATGCTCAGGCATATTGGCATCCATGATTCTTTCTGCTAAGTCATCCATCTGTGAATCTTCGCCCTCACCAGTCGTCTCACCCAGCTCTTTCTGTACGGCTTTTAACTGCATGCGCAAAAACATTTCCCGCTCTTTTTCGTGGATTGATTCTTTTGCCGTTTTTAAAACCTTCGTTTTTGCTTCCGCTTTATACAAGACATTTGTTAACTTATCAGCTAAATCCTGCCAACGTTTAATAACGTTTAGCTCTGAGGTTAGTTTTCTCAATTCCATGCTCGTAAAGCCATCTTTTTCTCCCAATGAATTATTGGATCGTTTTCCATAATCTCTCAGCTGAAAATTAGTGGCAAAAATAATACTGTCAACATGACAAGATGGATTTTCCAAATCTTTGCCTAAACAACCAGCTTCCCACTTGTCTTGTGTTTCAAAGCCACAGGCCGCCAGCCTTTTGATCGTTGAAGATACATCTTCTTTGATTCGTTTTAGAATCAGCGGATTAGTTCCATATTCATTTAGCAGACTGGTCTTCGCCGCAAAATGCCACGTTTCATCCTTAATATCTTCAAAAGCCATTCTGCAAATACCTCTTACCTTTAAGTAATATCCATCTTCCAATTTGCGGCACTCCAATAGCTTTGCTTCCATAACCACATTGGAATAATTGTTGCCAATATAGCTCCTAATAATTTCCTTGTCATCGCAACTCGTAAGGCCATTTTTTGGAACGATAAGAATGGTTTTACAAAAGTCTTTTTCTAAGTTAACATCGTGCAGCCTAAAACCTATTCTTGAATGTCTTACCGCATCAATTGATCTTTTATCATTAATAATAAATTGTATTTCCGTGCCTCTAGGAACAAAATCCGTATGGCAAAAAACAATCGGTTTCCATAACGCGTACAAGGGTTTGAATGATGTAGATGATTCCATTCATATTCTCCTTTTTATCGCCTTTATAAGGCGAGTTGTCAAAGTTCTTAAAATAATCCCCCTATCTAAATCTCACCACAATTCCTTTAAAAAATCAATTGGTATACAATGAAATTAAAAATATGCTGACAAATAGCAAAAATTACGAAAAAAGCAATAAAATTACAGATATAAACATACACATCTCTCAAAATGCGCAGGTTTATGTTAAAGTTCTGCTAGATAGCCGCGAAGAGCCGGAAAGGCAAAAATTCGGCGAAGCGCTTTTGGACGAGCTATCCGACGGCGCGGAAATTGATATTGTAAAATTAAAAATCTCCCCGGCCAGGCAATTCCATAAAAAATACAACAATAAAATAGTATCCAAACAATACGGATACTATAAACCTGACACCAATTATATTTATATTTACAACCGCACCGCCGTTCAAGGAAAAACTTTGGCGCCAAAAACTTTTTTGGACACCCTGCTCCATGAATGGCTGCATCATTACGATTTTAAAAAGTTAAAGTTAAATTCAATACATTCTGCCGGATTTTACAAAAGACTTGGGTCTCTTAAAGAAAAATTAGGAATTTAAAATATTCAAATATTTTTCAATAACATTGTCCCATTTATAATTTTCTTCAATTCTTTTCATGGCCGCCGCGCCCATTTTTTTTGCCAATTCATCATTTAAAATAACAGACTTTATTTTTTCAGACAGATCTTTGGCATTGCCCGGCTCTACCAAGAAACCGGTTTTTTCATTTTCCAAAACAGTGCGCACGCCAGCCAAATTTGACGCAATAGCCGGCTTGCCACAAGCCCCAGCTTCTAAAAGCACCAATCCAAAAGCTTCGGCTTTGTTAATTGACGGAAAAACAAAAACGTCTGCCAAGTTATAATATTCCGCAAGTTCAGCATTACTTATATTACCGGCAAAAATAACATTTCGCGCGATATTGAATGACTCGGCCATGTTCTGATAATCAACTTTCAAATCTCCATCGCCCACAACAAATAATTTAAAATTTTCATTGCCTTCATCTGCCAAAATTTTTAGCGAGCGCAAAAGAATATCTAGCCCTTTAAAATAATGCGCCATATCCAGCCCGCCAACAAAAAGAATAATCCTGTCTTCCGGATTTACGAAATATTTTTCAAGCAAATCGCCATTTTTATTTTTTGGAAAAAATCTTTCAATGTCAACGCCAAAAGGAACTTCTATAAATTTTTTCTTGTGCTTTTTGAAATATGAGGCGATATCGGAATGTTCAGCATAATCATTTGAAGAAACTACGATTGTATTGGCACGAGAAAGCAATAAAGGAATAATAACTTTCGTATAAAGAAAAAATATAAGTCCTTTTATGCCCGTGCCAACCAAATCCATATGATAAGTAACGATCAACTTTTTTCGCGGATGTAGATAAGAAAAAAGAAGCACCGGCAAGGTGCCGCCCAAAAATGGCAGATGCAAATGAAGGGCATTAAATTTTTTTAGCTTAAAAAAAAGTTGCGGGATTGAGGCGGCGTTGCCAAATTGAAAAAGAGGGTCAATTCTTCTGACCTTAAAACCCTCGTTATACTCGGAAGCAATATTCTGATAATTAGGCGTAAAAACAGTCGTTTCCACGCCTTTTCGGTTCAAATATTTGGACAATTCATAAACGGAATTGCCTATGCCTCCGCGATATGGCGGAAAAGTGCAGACCACTTGCGCGATCTTCATATAATATATATATTATCACGTTAATTGCTCTTTTTCAATTTAAAACCCATTGGGTATTTACAACTTTTTATTATTATGTTAGTATCATTTTTGTGCAGAATGGTCTGCACGTATGTTATTTGTGCAGAATGGTCTGCGCAAACATCATTAGTTCTTTAGATGAAGGAGAGCCAACATGAAAAAAATTCTAACACTCACAGCAGTTCTGGTGGTAATGGCGGCTTGCGGCCCAGGAGATGCGCCTTCGGTTTCCATTGGAGAAACAGGGGGGTTAGCACTAACACTAGAGCCCTCGGCCAGCGAGAATGACGAGATAGTGGGATTTAAGGTTGAAATTTTCAAAAAGCCTGAAAACACACTATTAGATTCAGCCTACATTCAATTGATCAATGGGCATTTACCGCCGGGATACGTAACGAACTCGGGCGACGCGCATGATTTTGCCTCAAAGCTATTCGTTTTACCGCCGGGCAATTATCGTCTTAAGATCTCCCCAATGAAGTCGGAGACATTGCAATCGCTAGTCTGCCAAGTCGTTGAAACGGATTTTATTGTCATCGGCGGCCAGACTACTACCGTAGTTTTAATGTCTAATTGTATTGATGAAAATCATGGAGCGGCGGAAGTACTGGCAACTTTGAATAACAGCCCTCAAATTCTGGATTTAACGTATAACCCAAGCCAATTTGTTCAGACTTGCCAGAATCTTGGACTCACACTAACCGCCCAAGATCCGGATGGAGATGCGTTAACTTACAATTGGGCAATGACACAAGCACCTGTAGCCCAAAACACTAATCGGTCGCTCAATCTTTCCGCCGACAGTTCCCATTGGCTATCGGCAAACGATAGCCCGTCACTTTCAATTACAGGAGATATGACAATTGAAGCGCGAGTCAAGAGGACGGCGAACGAAGATGTTTACATAGCGTCCAAGTTGGCAATGTATAACTATTCATTTTTCTTTTACATCGGCCATTATGATGCTACACACGACCGGATGTTCTTTGAAATATCCAATAACGGCACAACAGAGGATGCCAACATGACGAAAGCGACCAGCACCACGACCAACTGGGACAATCTTATTGGACAATGGAA
>Ga0265297_10007402_pt1 | contig 15244 bp, 18 predicted proteins | sample Munlanlwell13791_FD_192502 | JGI IMG/M metagenome (GOLD analysis project Ga0265297, IMG submission 192502) | Leachate microbial communities from a municipal landfill in Southern Ontario, Canada - Leachate well 137-91 | ecosystem: Engineered > Solid waste > Landfill > Unclassified | place... | reverse complement strand
CTCCTTGCAGTCGGGACACGGTTCTCCTTCTTTCTCGCCACGGAACCCGCACTCGTCGCAACGATAGGCTTTACGGAACACATCCACAGGTGTTTCGAACTTGCCTTCCTTGACCTTTCCATCTTTGTCCACAGTCCCCTTGTCCTTGCAGTCTTTGCACGCGCCCTTCTTCGGAGACCGCGCGCCGCAGACATCGCAGACATAGAAACGGTCAACAATCGGAACCATCTTGACTAGATGTTTTCGGCAGTACCCCTGAGCCGATGCGACGATTTTAAGGGCGGTCGCTGATTTGCATGATGATTTCTTTCCGTAAATGCCGCTGATCCTGCCCACGGGAATGCCGCCGCCGGTCGCGTGATCCATTGCGAAGATTCCGATCTCGATGCGCGGGATCGACAAACCTCGCGACACACTCGCCCGCGCCAGCGTCCCAGCGCCGAACTTCTTGTTGACGGCCGCCTCCATCTCTTCAATGGACATCTTGTCCAAAGCCGCCTTTTCCTTCTTAGACTCAGTCTTCGACTCTTTCTTCGCGAACGCCATAATACCTCCCGACTGCAATCGATTGCAGTCTAACTTTGATTAGATTGCTGAGCGTCGTTTCTGATCTGTACGACCAGCTCGCCAACCTTGCCGGACACGAACTGGTAACACTCATCATACGTCTCGTCGGCATCCTCCGGCTTACACGGGAGAGTCTTCCACACATCCACGCGGGCAGACTCGTAGTTGCCTAGATTGATAGTGTAACCACACGAAGCTCCAACCGATCCTAGTTGCGGGGCCATACGCACCTCCTCTGGTAAAAGACAGGTTCCACCCTCATTCACAGTCACGCGCTCGAAACGGTTTCCATCATTATACCAATCCCGCTTCATCGTGACCATAACACCCCACGTACCGTGCTCGCGGCGCACACGTCCAATAGACTCGGCTCCCGATTCCCACACGTACATGAACGGTCTCCCTATACAGCCGTATACGACCGAATAAATTGCTATAAAAAGGAAGCCGTCTAGGACGACTTCCCCTGAGGCGGTCGAAGTCCCTCGCACAGAGAAAAGCGAGAAGACTTTAGACCTCTCTGTAAGCCTCAGAATTCCACAACAACGTTCGGATTCTCATCTGCTTTTGCGATGTCTTCCTCAGACGCTCCTTGGAGCCTGTCGGTAACACTCAGACTCATCTCTGTAGCCAAAACCGCCTGACAGACACTACTGACCAGCTCTTCCGTATCTTCCTTGGAAAAGATGAATTTGGCTTCCTCGATTTCGAAACTCTGTACCGTGCCGCTCTCCGATGTCAAAACAAAGTAATACAACGAATTCTCTTCATCGTGGAACGGACCTTCCAATATCCAGCGCTTCCGCGTTTTCAACTTCTCAAATCTCTTCAGGATTTCCTTCAAAAGACCATGAACAAAATGACCCTTGTCGAACGGCACCTTCTTAACATTAAAGACAAGGCTCATATAAACCTTTCCTTTATCCTATTTTATTATATACTACAATAAAAAGGAGTCAACCTTTTTTATTGTTTACTTTTCCACTTCTTTCACGATCTCGTACTTCAGTTTCCGATATTGTCGTGATCGTTTTCGGGCGAACTCCATACACACTGGGACACTATCGACGATATCCACAACCAGTGGTGGTTTCTTGTCGGCGTGAAACCGCACGATTCGACCTACACTCTGTTCTACGTCCGTCTTCGGCGTCGTAAGAAACAGGGTATCACAGTCCGGGATGTCCAGCGCCTCCTTAGCCATCTGGAACGTGGCCAATATCAGGTCACACTGGGCACTCCGCTCGCGATCCGCCTGTTTCATTCCGCCCACATAGTATCCCCACGAGTAGGAAGTCTTTGCCGCAATGAAGAGGCTAGACAACTCTTCCAGATGCTCGCGGCGATCCGATAGGATCATCACCTTCCTGCCTGCTTCCAGCGCGTTCACGATCTGTTTCCCGATCCACTCGTTACGCGAACGAATACTGACCAAGTAGTTTACCAAGCGGGCAAGGAGTATCTTATCGTTGCCCATCTTGTCCTTATAGCGATAATAGTGATCTGGGATGTAAACGTCGAACTTCACCTGATGTATCTTCGGAGTCACCTCGGGACCGCCCTGAATCTTGGACAAGACCTTTCCAATCCGCCACTCGAACACAGGCTGTAGTCCATCACTCCGACGGGGCGTCGCCGTGAGTCCGATGAGATACTTCGCCCGAAACTTGGGCACAGCCTCGTTGAACTGGGGCGCAGCCATGCGGTGCGCTTCGTCGAATATGATGACACCGGGCCAATCATAAAACTCTGGGGCATACTGCCGCTCGCCAATCAAAGACTGCACCATAGCGATGACGATTTTCTTGCCCTCAAACTCACACTTCTCCTGCTGAACGATCCCAACATCTTCGGGAAGAATGTCGAGATACTGGCAGATACGCTCCTTCCACTGAGTCATCAGGAACTCTTTATGCACCACGACCAACGTCGTCCTGCCCAGCTTGGACGCCATCTTGAGTCCAACCACTGTCTTGCCACTCCCGCATGGGGCGCAGAACAAACCTCCCTTGGCTGGGCACGTCTGACTTTCCAGCATCTGTAAGAAGACATTCATTGCTGCGTCTTGACGCTCCTTCATCTCAGGACGCTTATTCTGCATCTCTTCTTTGAATGGAATAACTATGGGGTCACCCTCAGCAACCTGCACATCCACATTGTCCAATAGGTTCTGGGGAAGATGCTCATAAGCAAATCTGCGGGGGACGCAGGCTACTCCATCTTTGTAAGTCATCAGACTCACGCGCTGGGCGTCGCCAAACCCGTACTTCTCTCCGCCCATAGACTTGAAGACCAGCTTCCGCTCGATGTCCATCAACTCTTCCATACCGAAAAAGTGGGACGGAAAGTTGAATGTGCCCGTCAATGTAGCCATCATTTAGCCTCTTCCCAGTTGTCCCCTATGTTCGGGGTAGCTTCCAATGGAATCAACAACGTCGCCGCACTCTCCAAATCTTCCTTCATCCCAGCCGCCACATCTTCCGCGAGCTCCTCGGGAGCTTCTGCGATCACTTCGTCGTGCACTTGGCAAATCATAAACACCTCGTGCCAGCGTGGGTCGCGCAGACGTCCGCGCTCGATCCTCTTCTGGAAGTTCCGCATCCCGATCATCACCACGTCTGCCGCTGACGACTGAATAGTGTAGTTAATCGCCATCCGAAGTGCCGCTCCATAGTCGCGCTTCATCAGCTCCTTGAGATGACGTTTTCGCCCAGTCAAGGACTGCACATATCCGTGCTCTTGGAGATACCGTTCAATCCGTGCGTGATACTGAGGAATACCGGGGTACGCCGCGAAGAAGCCTGCCCGCCACTTGAAACACTCCTGCAAACTCTTGTCGATACGCGCCTTCTCCCAGAGAGTCCGTTTGAGTCCCTGCGCCGACAATCCGTAGAGAAGCCCAAAATTACAGTTCTTCGCAATAGACCGATCCGTCTTGGTCGGTCCTAATCCCAGCGCATCCTGCGTGTTCTTATGAATGTCTCCGCCCGACTTGTAAATCTCGATCATCTTGGCGTCACGACTCCGATGAGCCATCAGCCTGAGTTCGAGCTGACCGTAGTCTGCTACGATTAGCTTCTTGCCCGGCGGCGCAGTGAAGGCCTTACGCATGCAGTTCTCGGCGCGGGGTAAGTTTTGGAGATTCGGGTCGGAAGAGTTATGGTTTATAAAACCGTGCGCTACATAAGAGGCGTCATCCTCCACAGTAATATCCCACACGTCCATAATTCCAAGAGGTGTAATCCTTATGATAGGATCGTCTACATAGCCAACATCTTTACAATCAAATCCACGCAGAGATTTACATTCTCCTCGACCTCTGTCGTCTTGAAGCGGAGAATCTTGTAACCCTCGGAAAGTAGACACGTCTCCTTTCGACGGTCCCGTCTCTTCGTCGTTGTGTCCTTTACATGAAAATCCCCATCTACTTCCACAACCAAAGCCTTCCCCACCACAAAATCCACCGCGTATCTTCCTACGATTACCTGCCTTTGATGTGCTATTCCCCTCGTCCTCAATGCAGAGGATAGAAGAATCTCGTGACGATTGTCCACCCAGCAAACATGATCTCGCGGCACTTTCCCCGAACGGATATTCGCTCGGTGTGCATTGGCCAACTCCTTGATAGCATCGCGAAGGTCCAGAACCCCCGTGTAAGCCTCGTACAGAGCATGAAAAAAAGCTACGCGGTCGCCGTGATAATTCTTTGCCTTTTCCCAAATACCGGGGCACAGACTCTCCAACAGATTGATATAAGATTTTGGAAAGGTTTGAATCCGTTTCGGGAGTGCCTCCCCCACCTCGTGCATACCGTAGTGGCGCAAATTCTGACGCACAAGAAATGCGCTCGTCTTCATCTCGCGTGCGATTGTCCAAACCCCGGCACCGCGTCCTAGCCACCCCTGTAAAGTCTCTTTGTCCAACAAAACACAGGGATGTTCTCTTGCACCGCGCTTGTTGCCCATCATTGCCTTCGAATAATTTCTGCTGGCATGATTCTTTATCAACTGGGAATGCTTTCGACCATACACTCGACGCGCTCGATAATACTGAGTAGGACTCGATCCTATCTTCTTGATTATTGAAACAATCCCCCGATCCCTCTCGAACAACTTCACAAAGTCCTTCTCTGACAGAATCTCCATAATACTGCCGTCGGGACAGCGGCACGCCACTAACGATGCTCCCGACGGTAATAACTTTGTCGCCGATTCTGAGACCTCGTAATTCGCGCCATCCATCCCGACAAAGGAAACGGTGTTGACGAGTGCATTTAATGCTCTTGCCCGACGCGGTCTTGACTTCATACATCCAGTCCCTACCCTTATAGATTTTGTCTACGATCCTACAATGACGACCTCTATGAGTCATTATAGAACATTCTGGATGTTTGGTCAAGTCTAAGTCTTTGATAAAAACAGAACCTACAGAAGTTTCCAAGACAGTGTCATCTGCAACGCAAGATAAGCGTAACGTGACCGTGCCTGTTTGGTTAAAGTTTCCATAAATACGATTCTCTGAGTTAGACAGCGCTCGTCGAATAAATGGTATGACGTATGTCCCGATCAATTTCTGTTTCTCGCGCCAATCCAAGATCAACTGAACAATGGGTTGCTGGTGTGCAAAGCGAGACAATACACCCTCGGCCGTACTGTAAATCCCCTTCTTGCCTTTCTGCATCCCATCATAGGGTTGAATATTGAGATCATCGAACAAGACCGTCGCGAGCTGAGGCGGACTTCCGATGTTGAAACGTCTCCCAGCCGCAGCGTAAACCTGTTTCTCCAAATCCAACGCCTCGGCTTCAAACGTCTTCTGCAACACACGCAAGTAGTTCACGTCTACGTGCATTCCGTGCATCTCCATCTCGCCCAGAATGCGCGTCATGGGCATCGAGATTTCGTGATAGAACTTGGACAGCTTCTGTCTCCCCAGAAGGGGGTGCATCTTCTTCCAGCACTTCAATGTCCAGCGGGCGTCATCTGCCGCATACTCCTTCGCCGACTTACCAAACAGGTTGCCTGCCAACGCGGACGTTGAATACTCTTCAAGCTCCACATCGAATAGCTCATCAACGAGCCCGCCTTTTCCCTTCAACGCCAAACGACCTGAGCCCGCACGATTCTCGTCCATCAAATGTGCGAGAACCATCGTGTCTCCAATGCGGCACTGAACGTTGAACTTGTTGGCCCACAGAAACTGTAGATCGAACTTGAGATTATGCCCCACCATAATACGACCAACATCAATCAAGTAAGGATTTAAGGCTGTACGCACAGCTCCCAGAGAGGTTCCACTATCACCTACCGTGGGCACATACCAAGCGCCGTCTTTGGTGCCCAGCGCCACGCCGACGATTCGGTCGGTTCTCGGATCGAGACCTGAGGTCTCCAAATCCAGAACAAACAGGTTTTCCTTTTGGATTGATGCGCAGGCGGCATCGAGATCAGCCAGAGCCTCGGCTTCTGACATAAGAAGTCCTCCAAAAAGGGGAAGCCTCCCCAAGCGAGGGGAGAATGAGGAGGCTTCCGAAACCGTGTGTTAATACTGGATGACTTCTTCAGCGGTGTTGGCGGGCTGACTCGGACCGCCTCCGCGACGGTCACCGCGAAAAACGCTACCGTCGGTCACATTCCTTCCGCTGCACATCTGTTCCTGCTTCTCGTAAGGAATCGGCTTGAAGAGATCGAGATAGAACTGGAACGCTTGATCCGCAGTAAAACCGTACGGAGCAATGTCGAGTCCTTCTTTGTTGTACGCTGCCATCTCTGCCACAGCTTCGAACTCGAAATCCTGTCCGCTTCTGGCCTGTTTTCGGTCGTGGCGGGCAACGGAGTACTTCAGACCCTTGAGGTTGCCGCCCTTCTTCTGCTTCTTCGCCTCGATGACGACCATCGTGCTTGGCGGCGCTACGAGCAGTTTCTTGAACGGACGAACTTTCGTCTCCCCCGTCGTCTTGTCGACAAACGGAGTCACGTCGAGAACGGTCAACGCACCGACATGTTGTCGTCGGAAATTCATGTCACAGAACTTGCACGGAGATATACCCTTCGTGCAGGTGACGTACACCGGGTTCTTCCAGTCATCGTTGAACAACACCTTGTGTTCGTAGCGACAAAACGGAACCACGGGGATCACGTCCCCATCAATGTCGCGCTTCCATTCGAGGTCATCCAAAAAGATGATCGTCCGACTCTCGCCGGGACGCATCCAGAGCCGAGAACGGTCGTTGTTCCCGAAATCTGTTGCCTGTCCTCGTTGTTCGTTGATTTCTCGCGACGTGTCCCACCCAGTAGAATACCACTTTCCATTACTCATCTTCTTCTCCTTGTTTACTCTTCCTTCTCTGAAACTCTTCCACATCTTCCACAAAGCATCATCCGCTAACGCATACACGACTCCTTAAAACAGACCAGTACAGTTTTCGTGTTTTTTACGCAGACTGTAATATAGCACAAACTATAAAAAAGTCAAGCACGTAAAATTATTTCCGCATTACGAAGACACTCGATCAACTGAGCATCATCAAGATCATCCGGGTCTTTCCCTTCCGGACCTTTCACATTAAACAACGGCACACGACCTACCAAATGGGGGATCACATCCTCGCGCCCATTGTTGCCCGCCACATCCCAGTCCAACATCAGATACACGGGCCTGCCAAAAGATAACAGACGGTCTTTCTGCCGCGCAGACACGTGCGACCCCATAATCGCCACGGCCGTATCGTAGCCGAGCTGGTACAATCGCAACGTGTCGAAGAATCCCTCAACAACAATTACACCGTCGTTTGCGGGGAGATTCATCCCGAACGCATCCGACATCGTTTTCTCTCCATCACGCGGAAGGAGATGCTCACCGTAGAGATAGTTTGACTTCTGAAAGTTTATGAAGCTACGATACCGAGGCTGAGCCTTCGGGTCCAACGCCCGCCCCACAGCGCCAACGAGCTTGCCGTCCCTGCGACGCACCGGAAAGATAAGACGATTTTCCTCTGCAGAATAACCCAACCCCCATGTTCTACACGTATCCAGAGTTAACCCGCGCTCAAACACATACTTAGGAACTTTTCCCGTAAAAGGGGAGAGCTCATCCTCGTCCCAGACCTCGAAGATTTCCTTGGCGAGCCCGCGAACCATCTCGGGACCGAACATGTTGATCGTATGGAAGAGCTTCTTCTCGAAGGAGACGACTTCGGTCTTCTTGGCAATATCGATCAGATCGTCAACTGGCTTGCCTTTCCGCCTGAGCTCATAAAGAAGCCCCAGAAACGTCCCACGAGCCCCACACGCGAAGCATCGATAGGGACTTGGGCCTTCTGGGTTCACCGCCACGGAGAACGAAGGATGGCTGTCTGAGCCCTTCTCGTGGAACCACGGAGCCAAGGGACAGTTGGTACGCACGTTCTTGTCGGATTGTCGAATCTTGGTACAGCCGAGCCTGCCCAACATGTCAATTAACAGATTCTGTTCCACCGTTGTTTCCTTTGTCTGTCTTATCCCCCAACTCCCAAGCCTTACCGCCAACCATATCCTTCGGGTCGACCACCTCCCACTTGCGAACCACCTCCATCACCTCAGTGCCGGGCGGAACCAGCACGAAAGTCTTCTTAGTCTCGCCGACAGACTCCGACAGACGCTCCCAAGCACCGCTACTGCGCATCCGCATCACCTCATCATCCGGAATCCGCAGGAAGACCAAGTCCTCAATCTCGCACGTGCCGCAGGGGAACTCCTCGATGAGTTCATTCTTCCAATCCAAGGCCCGCAACTTCATCCTCAACATTGCAGGAAACTGTGTTCTCTTCGGCTTCTTCATAACACCTCCTAGAAATTGATTCTCTCTTCCTCGCCTGACGCCTTGTTCAGGTCATCATTTGACACAACGGAAAATTCGTCGAAGTCCATCGTCGAGAAATCCCACCTCGTCATTATGTTCACGGGCTCACCCTCGCGATGCTCCAAAATACGAATCAACATCTGCCGCGCCTCGCGCATGTCATCCGTCTGAAACATACCAATCAAGCAGTCCGTGTTCTGTGCGATCTCGTATGCAAATCCGATATCCTCTGAGCCCGCCATCACCTTGTCACGCTTTACATGACGATTGAACTGCGTCGTCGCAATGATCGGCGTCATCTTCCTCTGGGCAATGTCCTGCAAAGAATCCGCCACGGCCGACACACGCTCCCACTTGTTCGCAGACTTCATCCCTACCACACGCATCAAGTACGTACCGTCGAGCAAGACGATGTCCGGGTGAAGCTCCTCAATCACCATCTCCAAATCCTGCACTGACTGCACTCGACTCTTCCCACATACCCATAAAGGTACCTGTCCTGGCTTCGTAAAGTCAGTCAGGGCAACGGTATAAGCCGCTTCGTGTTCGGCGCACAGGGTTCCGCGTTTCAAATGTCCGAATGGTATGCGGGCGTAGAGAGAGTCCAGACGGCGAGCCATCTTGCTCACGGGCATCTCCATCGAGACCAGCAGTACTTTGTGTCCGTTACGAAAGAAATGGTCGCAGAGCTGAATGAGTATCCAGCTCTTTCCTGTCTTTAGCCGCGCCACCACGAACCACAGCTCGCCGGGATGCACACCCATCGTAGCCTCATTGATGCTGGGCCAAGGAAGAGGCATTCCATCAACCTGCCCCTTCAGCGCCTTCACGCGCTCATACTCGGCGACGCGCTCGGCGGTATTCGTGCGCAGGTCGACCAACCCGGTATCCTTGATGACACCGGAGGCACTACTGGTCTTGACGACTTCCTTCAAGACATCCAGCGCTTTGTCCATGTCCTGTAACCGCAGAAGATCGTTAGCCTGCGCCAAGCCTTTCGAGACGGTATTGCCAATGAAACGTTTCTTCAACAAATCCACATAGTATGACATTGGCTCTGGCGTAGACTCGGCGAACGGACTTTGCAGGTGTGACTCCAATGTAACCTTGTCTGGCATCTTCCCGTACTTGGAAAAGTGTTGCGAGACGAATCGAAGAGCCTCGCGACTGCTATCAAAAAGATAGTCATCGCTAATTCCGTTATCTTTTACAACAGCCAAATTGGGCTCTTCGAGTAGTTTACAGATAAAGGCGATGTCTAAATTCATTTGTCTTCCCCAAGATAACCTTCGGAGTTTTCGTGCTCATCAGCACTCCAAGCAACACCGTCAACGACGACTCTGGTCATCAGCGCCTTCGCGATTTCTTTGAAAGAGTCTCCGTACTTTTTCGTGAGTTCTCCAAGGCTCTTATTTGTGGTCATCACCACACATCGTTTCGAATCGTAAAACATACGGAGAAGCCACTCGATAGTGGACGTACCGTATTCTTTCGAGTACTCTCTGCCCACATCGTCGATCACCAGCATATTTACTTCGCGTATACGCTGTTCGAGAGATTGTTCTCCATCGAAAGATTTCTTCTCAATAATAGCTCGAACGATTTCCTCGGCGGGCAGGAACAAGACTGTCGCGCCCCACGCCACGGATGCTTTGGCGACGATGGCGGCGGCTGAAGTCTTCCCCGAACGATACGGTCCTTGCAGGAGAAGACCCATCCCGTCCTTCAACGCCTGCGGCAACTTCTCCAAGTAACGCTGGAGCGGCGCTTTGTAAGCGGCAGAGTCAGGTATCTGATCCATAGTCGCACCCCAGTAGCGACGTCCAATACACATACGAAGACAATCGCGCTTGGTAAGCTCCCGTTGCTTGGGAAGTAAGATCAACATAGCTCAATACTCCGTACTCTGATTACTCTCCATAGGGGTCAGCTTGTCTACACTTCGGTACCCAGTTCGCATGCCGATGTACTCCGTTCTGTGTAAGAGAGGAACCGCCCTGTGCGGCGGAGTGTAACTCGCGTTTCAGTGTATCCAGCACGTAGAGTGTTGGACAACCTGCGGCTTTCGCAACCGGGAAACGGGCCTGAACCAGAGTCCAATCCACAAGAACCATCTCCATCATTTCCTTGGCAGGATCGAAGTCGCAGTACTTCAGGATGTTCTTGAGATGTCCCAAATCCTTACCGACGGGAACCAGCGGCATACTCACGCCCAGACGACTCGTGACCAGCAAGCGCCAGTGAGCCCATAAAGAGTCCAGTCTGGGATCGCGCAAGGCCTTCTTCTTGGATTTCTTTTTGTAGACGATTGGCTGTCCGGAGGTGGCATCCACCTCGACTGTCCTTCGGTGACTGCAATCGATTGCAGTCACCCCAGCTCGGTATGGTTTACGGACGAATTTCGCAGCGGAACTGTCAGTAAGTTCGCATCCAGCAGAGCAGGCGAATGCTCGCCCATGCGCAGGCGTCAGCCCTCGCTCTTCCTGCTCTGGCGTATTTTCCGTCAGCCCCTGAGATACCCCGGATTCGCGTGCGAGAGGCGTATTCGTCGCTTGCGACGAATCGCCGGGGAATAAAGATTTATCTTTATTCCCATCTTCTTCAGAACATATACTTATTCCGGAGGGCATCCCACTGCCCTTCGGGATGGGCAGAATAGCGTCTTTTTCGACAGGCAAAATTTCGCACTTCAGCATTCTGTCGCAGTTTCCGTAAATCGTTGTAACGTCAGTGATTAACGTCTCCGCAGTACGAACTCGTCTTTCAACGCGTATCAGCCCATACTGTTTGAGCTCTTGAACATAGTCTTTGACGGATCGGTCGCTCATCGCAAGCTCTTTAGCAATAGTACGTTGCATCACGCAACAGCGATTCCTTTGGCGACCTGAGTGGGCCATCAAGGCGCAGTACACACGGAACGCCTGAGAACTAAGTCTGGTATCGAACACGACCGCGTGTGGAACCGCAGTGAACACATACTCGATCATGTCGATATCAGGATTCAGGTTCTTTAACACAATCTCCTCCCCTCCCGACGTCGTCGGCGAAGTCGATGTCTCCGAGGTCATCCTCTGCCCAGACCGCCTTCTCATCCATCAGCTGTCGCATGACCTCCTGTTCGTACTCCAAACGCTCGCGCTGAATGTTGAGCAGAGTGTCCTTGCGGGTCTCAGCGATAGAGCTTGGATGGTATCCAAAAAGAGCGAAGTAGATGTCCGAATAATCTTCCGTAGATAAAAACGGAGTGATTCCAAAGAAGAAATTACGCAGAGCTTTTTTGTCGGAGAACGTCATCTCCAGTTTGAATGAACCGTCCATCCCCCTAAAGAGCTTGGCCACGTCACACCCCCTTACATTTGCTTTTCGATCAATTCCTCTCCGTCTCTTCCAGAGATTTTCTTCCGAATCTCATCCGCCAGATGAGTGCTTATCCGATCTCCCGGCGTCATCACCTTGTCAATCTTCATCTCGCGCATTACATCGAGTAAACGTCTACTCTCCATATTCAACTCGACAGCCAAATCACCAACGCGCACCGTAGTTCCGTTCGACACAATCACGCCTCCATCAAAACGAGTTTATCAGTTACCGTCTTGTACAGTTTACTCTCAGCCAAATCGGTAGGACACGTCCACTTATGAGCCCGTTCAGGAACCGGATCGAAGTGGAAGCAATAATCATCCGTCACACAGAACAGCTCGGCGCAGTGCCACTTCGCAGGCACGTGCGGAGTCGTAGTACCCTCAGAAGGATTGGACGGGAGCCAGCGGACGATTAGCCTCAATGCGAAGCGGAATATCTTACGCTCGGCGTAATCCGCCTCGGCGTCCACCAAAGGATTCAGAAAGTTGTCCAAACGACGCTTGATCTCGAACTCGCCCACGGTGCGCCAGTCTACCCAGCGACGTATGACGATCTGTCGACCGTCTGCCAAGTACTCAGTCAGGTGTTTCTGTCGGACGCAAGGTGGATTGGCGTCGATGCACATACCGTCGTGGGAGACGACGCGGGTGACGTGTGAATACGGGCCTGCAAACCAAGAAATCCCAGTACCGACCCAGTCTCCCGGTGCAGGCATCATAACCGCCATGTCGCCGGGTTGAACATCCACATTGAACTTAGGCATTGAAATCCCTCGCCATAAACACAGACTATACAAACTTTTTACTCGAAGTCAACGGGGTATTTCTCCGTTTTTTCCGATTTATCTTCTCCGACCACAACCGGTAGAATCGCCCCAGAAAAGTACCGCAACAGAGAGAAGTTTCGTCGATATAAAAAATTTTCTAAAATCTTACCGCTCCGTAAAAAAAAAGGGGACCGCAGGTTGGGGAGACCTGCGGTCCTAGACAGACTGTCCGTAAAGGGATAGGGGTTCGGGGAAAGGAACCCAGACAGCCTGTTGTTGACGATCTCAAAGATCATAGCCGCCCAGTAAGTTTCGCACAGCGCTCGCAAATACCCAGTCTTCCATCATCCGCACTGAGCAGTCCCTCAGAATCATTGCCACACCGATAGCATACCGCCAGAAGAACGGGTTTTAAAGGTCCGTCATACTTGGCGAACGCCCCGCCTTCGCTCGGGCCTTTACACCCCTCGACACCGCAACGAACGTCCCGACGTATACCGCTCGTCTCCACCGCCCGCTCCATGTGGTGACACATACGACAGATGAAACACAGATATAAGTCGGGCACGGGTAACATCAGAGAACCCTATCTGCTAAACGATCCATAACAGCCTTCCTCTTATGGTACGCTTGGTTTTGAAGCATGCGTCTCAGCGTGCGACCCGCGCCCGATCCGCTCGACATTCGTGTCGCGGATATATGCTTGGCAGCTCCCAGACCGCAGGTACAAGATACGTGAGCAAAAATAGCAAACTCTCGATTGGAGATAATGACGTGTCTACATTCCAGACTAAGACGCTTACGACAAAACGGACACTGCATACACATCTTGCGACGCAAAGAGTCGTGTGCTAAAGCAGTCAGTTCCTGTAAACGGTTGAACGTATCTTCCCAACCGCTCCATTTGTCTTGGTAATGACGCACCTCCATCAGTTTCATCGATTGTTCTCCGACCAAGCTCGGTACTTCTCCAAGCAGGCGATCCCGTACCGATTCGACTGCACCGCCGATGATCTGCCGGGGACAAGGCGGAACTTCCGAAGAACGGGGAACATTGTCTTAGAGACGAAGAAGACGAACAGTTCAGCCATACTCTTCGTGACGACTTGGGTCTTGCTGCGCATGAAGAGCTCATCTCGAAGTTTACGTGTCACGGGATCGAGCCGCTCCATGTGTGTCACGACCTCACGACGACTTGGGTAGCGCTCGCGTGTTGAGAGATGCAAAGCCACGTCGATCTTGCGTCCTTTCTTCTGAGCAAAACGGGGATAGACAACCTTGCCATAGGTCGGGTTGAAGTCGTCAGTCTCGACATAAATCGTAACTTCGTCTTTGGTCTCGAAGCCTTTCCACAGGTCAGAGACGAAGAACTCCCACGTTCCGAATAGATCGAAAGTGAGTGTGCCAAACGACTCTTCAGCTTTCAGGAGGATAGAGTGTCCCATTCTTCACTTTCTCCGCCCACTTACGGGCTTTCTCTTTAATCTCGGCGATCACTATTGTTTTGTACCGAGCACATTTGGAACAATAGCGCTTCACAAACTTCTCGTTTCGTCTCCGACCCTTGCACATCTCCTCCGTTATGGTGTAGTTTTGTTTTCCGCATCGAAGTTCTCGGGGAACAGGGTCAACTGCTTTGGAATCTTCTCCAGCCATTTATTCAACTCCACCGTATTCTTAGTATAACACGGCATGACGCCTTTTATAGCCGTAACCTTTTTCTTCCTGCCCGTGGCGTAGCCCCACGCCCACACGGTCATATTGTCGAGGATGCCCATCACGACTACCTCCGTCGCCTTGCTCAGCTCAGCTAGGTACTCGGCGACGCTAAGCGAGGGGAGAAAGTTCGCCTGATACCCTTTCTTTCGGACTTCCTCGGCGGCCGCACGGGCCGTGGCTAATTCATTAGTGGGTAGGAAGAGTACGTACATTACAACATCCCCTTAAAAGATCGAACTCCATCACGATGATACGCGATGACGGTATAGAGCGCGGCGTCTGCGCGCTGATCCTCCGGAAGCTCATTGACGACTTCTACCAACTTCCGAGTATCGTCTTCGTATTCATAAACGAAGTAATCCAATACCTTCGTAAGTTTTCCTAACGACTCGCGCAGGCGGTCGATAACGCGCCCTTTGGTCTGCGGCGTAGGGTACTTTCTTTGGGCCACCTTATCAATCAGCACCCGTAAGTGATAATACAACTCCAGTGGACGCATCTCCGTCGAACCGACAGCCAGCAATCCACTCGTCACAAGAATGTGAAGATGGTCGAATGGTAACCTACCGTCAATCTCGATCCCGCGCCCCGCAATCCTCAAGCACAGCAGTTTGATCTGCGTAGCCAGCGAGAACTTATCCAAGTCGGATACTTCCAAAGTAATCCTCAGGTCTTTCACCGCATGCGGGTTTTTGTCGAGCATCGAGATGAAATCCTCGGTGACGCACACCAGTGCGTCTTCCCAGTACTCCCTTGGGAACTCGGCAATACGGACACGGATCGGAGAGTCACAAGCCAACCACGCGCTCTTTAAACTCACGAATCGTGCCTTCGACATCGTTGACAGCTTGAAACGGTAGACCCGTTCCAAGTCTCCCGCCTGCAGTGCGGTGAGCAGAGGATCGACGCCTTTCTCTTTACGCTCCTTCTTCGGAAGAGTGCCTGCCTTAATCCTGCGCGCTACCTGAATCTTAGCAACCTCGTCAGGCG
>Ga0265297_10007401_pt1 | contig 15245 bp, 17 predicted proteins | sample Munlanlwell13791_FD_192502 | JGI IMG/M metagenome (GOLD analysis project Ga0265297, IMG submission 192502) | Leachate microbial communities from a municipal landfill in Southern Ontario, Canada - Leachate well 137-91 | ecosystem: Engineered > Solid waste > Landfill > Unclassified | place... | reverse complement strand
ACTCGATCAATCCCCATCCGACAGAAGATGGTTGGTTGGGCTGGGTCGGGAAGATTTTCGGCTGATCGTAGTATGTTCGTGTCCGGGTCCACTTTTATCAAATGCGAACACTCGGTATCCAAAAAAATCTTCAGATATCGTTCGGTCCACCGACCGAGTTCGCCGGCTACCTTCAGTCGGCCACCGGCGATCTCAATGCAACCATACCCACGTGGAGGAACGCCGTCGTAGATCAAAACCAGCGTATCGGTTGGATACAATAGGCGGAGTTGCGCAACGTTCCGTTTGACACAATAATCGTCGTCGGAATGAACGTGCATTACGAACAACGTCATCGGTACAAGTTAGACTGACGTGAGTTGTTTCTCTTGGTCCGAACTTCAGTTCCGGCAGGTTGTCGACCCAACCATTTTAGGAACGCCTGAAACCTCGGGTCGGCCAAGATGGTCGGTACGTTGTTGTAGGTGTCACGGAGCTGGTTGTGGTCCCACGTTTTATGGATGAAGTCCTCGCACGAAAAGCATGTCGGAACCGTCACCTTGCCTTTTTTACAGCGAGGTATTAGGTGGTGTTCACGAGTGGACACACCGTCACGATGACAGAAGACGCACTTTTCCATACGGACGACACCATACACCACAAACCATACCAAGTCAAACCTTAAAGTTGCGAAACCGTTTGGCCTGTTTTCCCTGATAGCCTCGGATATCGGTGTCACGATGTTGATTCATCAGCTCGATCACTGCACCGAGTATCTGCGCCAACGCCTTGACGTCTTCCAACGCGTCGTGCCAGTTGGTCTCGATCTTGAGCGCGGCCGACAGCTTGCCGAGGTCCGCGCCGTAGCTGACGTACTTGGTCTTGGCGCGGAGCTGCTTCAACATGTCAGCTGCCCACGGTTGTTGTTCCAACGAGACGAGGAGCGGTATGAAGATGTGTCTGGCCAGTTTGACCGTGTCGAACACCGGATACTTCTGCAACGGTGGCAAACCATTGAGCCGCCGGCGGGCACCCATCATCTTCATGTCGAACTTCGCGTTGTGGGCAATAAGGATGACGTCCGGCCACTTTTTCAGAAAGTCTTCGAACGCGATGAGCACCGTTTTTTCATCACGTCGAGTGTCCATCGACTGACCGTCATAGTAGTGGGTGTTCTTGAGCGCGTCTCGGGGGTGGAGATACGGCTTGTTGTACTTACGTAGCCACCGTAGGTAGTCCTTCATGTAGGCTCTGCCCTCGGGCGACTTTGGATCGGTCAAGAGTCGTTGCGTTCCAGCCGTCAAGGCGATCTTCTCGTTGAACTCGCCCAACGGCTTCCACGTCGAACCGTCGACAGCCATCGCCGCGATCTGCGTGACCTGCTCATACATGCTGTTGGGTTCCAGTCCACTAGCCTCCGTGTCAAAAAAGACGATGGTCTTTCCCTCGAACATCTTCAGATGCTCCAACATCTCGTCAATCGTCCAGCCGTAAATCTTGGCCTCGATCAGAAGGTGCTTGAGCAGGATCATGGTCGGCATCCTTTCTTGCGTAACACGTATAGCTTGAACCAACGCCAAAAACACACCGCCCAATACATCACGTTGTCCTTGATGCCCCGAATGCCGAGGTCTTTCATGGCGTGATAGAACATGACATTCGCGTCGTCCCACGGTATTGATCCTGATACGATCAGATAATCGTGGAGGACGGCCGCCTTCGAGTATTTCCAGTCAGGTGGAATCCACCACCAAAGGATGCGTGGTGTCGTCGCGAGGTCGGTGCGGAAGCCGACGGGAACGGTGATGACTTCGTTTGTATCGGTGGTGTAGGTAAGCGGTCGCAACAGCTCCCACACGACTTTACCGTTCACGACGCCAACCCAGCGACAATCAAGATGTTCGGAAAACTTTCCCATGCCCTATAAATAGGGTACAGGCGACCAAAATCAGAGCTTGATTTCGGTGTATTGGGCACCAAAGCCCATTTCCTTGAACGTGCTGATGAAGACGACGCACTGTTTGAGAGTGCCGACGTAGATAGTGGATTGTCCGTGGTCTCTCAACTCCGTGATGCAGTGGTCGATGATGACCTTCGGGCATCCGCCGTTGTAGAGATCGTGCATGCGTTCGGTGAATGGCTTGAGATCGGCGAGTAGACCGATCATCACCGACATCGTTGCCGTGAGTGTGAGCGAATACTCGGCAGCGTCGAGCGGGTTTGGATCGTACACCGACGCCGGAAGTTTGGACGGCATCGACATCATGTCATCGGACTCTTTTCTGGTCATAGTGGTTCAACCTCGGTCATAAGACCTTGTTTCAGAAAGATTTCGGACCACCGTTCGCACTTTTCACGTGTTCCGACGTAGATGAGAGACGTGTTGTTCTTTTCGAGGTCGTCCAACGCTCGGCAGATCAACGAAAAGCGAGCCTGACGGTCGTACAACTCCACCATCTCGAACGCAATCTGATCACCATCAATGGTTTGCCAGTCGAAGCAGGAGATGGTAAGAGAGCACTCCGCGACCTCGGTGGGATTTGGATCGACGGTCGGTAGAAGTTCGGTCTCGTCTTTCATGACGTAACCATACCACCTTTTTTTATGAAGACAAGCTCAAACTCGTCAAAAACGTGTCAAGCGGACTGATTGATGAACTGAAGAAACTTCACGAGGAACGGATGGAACCTTGACAGCATGGCCTTTACCGGCTTGTCATTGACGTTAATGCCATAGTCACGCAGACTCTCCTCGGCCGCCTGATCCAGCTTCGTTCCGATGGCCGCCGCGATCAACTGCTTGACAAGCTTCGACTGCAACTCCGGATTCTCCTGCGACTTGTTGAAGAACGGATAGAACAAGTTGATGAAGTCGTCTTGGTGCTGCGCGGGAACCGCACCCGACTTCACAAAGTTCTGGAACAACTGATTGAGTTTGGCCTCGGTCAAAGCTTCACTGATGCATTCACGGATCAACTGGCGGAGTTCGGATTTCTTCATGTCAATAAATATGTGATGCGGTAGAAAACGGCATAAAAAAAGGAGGGCGACAACTCAATGTCGCCCTCCCCGTTGTTTTCTTGTTCAAACGGTTCCAGCGTTACGTCGGTACTCAGCGACCGTAATGGCCACGATACCGATCACAACGTAGAACCCGATCATGGTTGCTACAATCATGGTCGTTTCCTTTCTACTGAAGAGCCGATCTCCGAAGAGACCAGCTGTTAAAGAACACTGTCATCTATAAGTAGGTATTACACACCATATCCGTGTGCTTTACAAGAAGAAAATACGTTACGATCTCGTTACGATTGTAACGTGTTCGTTGTTATGGTCTTACGGTCGTATCGACGACGTGCTTTTGCCATCCTACGCTTCATGAAGGAGCTATTTCCTCCGTAGTAGTTCCTCTTCCCACGAAAGGTCTCTGACACGAGTCCTCCAAGTTTTCGGTCAAACGGTCTCATCGGAAACAAGTCGGTTGATGCTCAATCTGGCGTCTTGACGAGCGCTTCTTTTGTCACGTCGTAGGCATCTACGTCGATGCGGCGTGTCGTGAGGCCGACGGTAACTGACTGACGCTCGTGCAGAGCCTCGGTCTTGTGGAATGTAGGCTTTCAAATGGAGCGGTGGGCACGAATTGAACGGCTCGTCTCTCCGGGAAGGAGAGCATGCAACGGTTACATCAACACCGCGTTTTGCCCGGGGAAGAGGAGCTACCTCAACAAACCCGGGCTCGGTCCACCCTTCTAGCTCAGGGGGTTTCTCAACGACTGATAGTGGGGCGGCTACTACGCCGTATCCCACCCCGCGCCTCGCTATCTACTTCATCGGTGATGGTAGTAGGCACCGACTTTTCGCGTCGTCTCGAAATGAACCGAAATGGAGCGGAACGCTGAGTTTAACAGCTCTTGACCCTGGAAGGGGCCCGTGCTACGTTACACCAAATCCGCGTGTTGAAAAGAACGAGAACAACGATACACGTCGGCGGCGTGATGTCAAGCGTCTTTTTTGCGAAATCGTGATGAGGTGTTCCACCGAGGCAACGGTGAGGTGAATACGGTGTGGAAAATGGGAAACTGCGTGTGGCGAACTGGGTCACCGACCGCATGGGGTTGCACACCGTTTTCTGTTATTATTGGTAGCATGAAAAGGGTTACACTGCTACTCGTCATCTTCCTCGCCTGTCTTACCGTTGGGCAAGCGCAAGTGTTCAACCGTGAGCAGGCGATGAAGATCGCGACGGCGGCGACGATGCTCGTTCCCGACAGCCATCTGTTCTCCGTGGCAGCGACAGGAAGCATGAAGCCGATGCTCGACGAGAACTGCCTAATCGTGATGACGAAAGAACCGTTCGAGAACATCACCGTTCGCGACATCGTGCTCTACGTGTCTGAAGAAGGTCGGATGATCGTCCACCGCGTCATGGAGAAACGAAAAGATGGTAGCCTCTGGACCTTGGGCGACAACAACCACCGACCGGACCGTGAATACGTGACGAAGAAAAACTACGTCGGCAAGGTTTGTTCGGTGGTCTATTACCGTGGAGACGCTATTCCGACGGGAACCGTGGCAACAGCGGCTGCCCGTTAAGGGTGTTCTGCGAGCCACTGCTTAGCGACCGGATTCTTCGGCGGAGTCATCGACCAACCCTTGATCTTCACGTGAACCCGTGTGATTTCACGCTCCAGATCGGCCGGTGACGTCGTCGAGCTGTTGTCGATGATGTAGAAGTTGTCACGAAACGCCGACTGGAATCGGCCAAGATTTTTTTGCACGTCCGACCAGAATCGTTTCACCATATCGTCAGGAATACGTCGGTCTCGCTTCGAGTTTCGATCCAATGACGTGTCGAGGTCAGCGTTGACCACGACCATGCAGGTCTCATAGCCGATCTTCTCCAACTCCAACTTCAGTTTCATGACCTTGTCATAGTCCTTGCCCGTTCCATCGTAGATGATGCCAAGACGACCCTCGATGAAGCACGTCTTCGTTCTTGTGTCGGTCAGATCACGTGCAGCTTTTCGGATGGACTGTCCTTGGTCCGACCCAATAGCGGCCGGCGTCATCGGTAGAGCGTCACGGCGCATCAAATACTGAAACATCACGTCTGGATCATCCTTCTTGAACCCCATCGATCTTCTGTGTGATGAAGGACTTTCCGGAGCCTGGTCCACCGGCCAGAAAAACCGCCTTGAAGATGGCGGGGTCACGAGGTCCTTCCGTCAGTTCGGAAATGGCCTCACGGATCAGTAGTCGGAGTTCAGCAACAGTCATGGCCATAAATATAGTAGAGTTTGGTCTTTCGTTTGAGAGAAATAGGAGCCGCTGCGTGGAGTCGAACCACGTGGAGTGCGTTACACACCGTCTCCGTAAGTTATACGTCCAATAGGGCCCGTGTGTTGGACCCATCGGGAATCGAACCCGAATCCCATCAGCGGCAAATGGTCGGAATATCCAGATTTGAACTGGAACTAAAGGCACCCCATGCCATCGTGCTACCAGGTTACACCATATTCCGTAAAAAAGTCACACCGTTCAACCAACGGTCACGTGTCTTACATGCCCTCTTGGGTAAGAGCCGGCTACGTGTTCGGATGCCTCCTACTAACGCCCCTCATGCATTGTGAATAGAGGACGACGTGGTTGGTCCGATGATCGGACGGTGTCAAGCCTTGGTTCGCCAAGGCGGTAAATGGCGGTAGATTGAGAGCACGATTCCCAACCGGCTTTCACCGATCCAACAACTTTCCAAGTTGCGGCCGCAACCCCGGCGGCTTAATCTACCAAAAAATGGCGGAAGGCGGAGAGCACGATTCCCAACCGGCTTTCACCGATCCAACTGCTTTCGAGACAGCGGCCACAACCCCGGTGGCTTCACCTTCCAAATGGTAGTCGTTGTGGGGATCGCACCCACCTGATAACCTCTATGTGAAAGAGGTGTCCAACCTAGCAGACCCAACGACCATATTGTGTTTTTGACTCAGCTCTTGTGACCTCTCTATCGTGTGTGTCACCACCTGCTGCACGACTCGCGGTTTTACCATGCCAGTTCAGGCGAAAGCACCGTTACCCTTCCTTGAAGAGATTCGCCACCCGCGACAAGGACAATAGTGCAATCTTTGCCGACAACGCTAGTCGTTATCGGAAGTGGTGGCCGCGGAGGGATTCGGACCCTCAAGGACAACGGGGCTTAAATCCGTCGCTTCTCCCATTTTCGCTCTCGTCCACACGGCCATTTTCCGGCTGTACGTTGAGTTGTCATCTCTCCGATTGGCCCTACAGCTAGGCTCCCCTTCCATCATACAATCGAGTTGGTCGTCATGGGCTTTAAGTGGTAACTGTTACATTCCACTCGGCATGTCCGAAGCCGTCTTCAAACCCGCTATGTTTTTGTCATTGTATGATCGTCAGCAAACGGGGTGACAAACCCCGAGGTATTTAGGACCGGAAATGGTGGCCATCAAGGGATTCGAACCCATACTGTCATCCTTTTGAGGGAAGCGACTCCTACCGATTGGTCTACATGGCCAAAAAATCTCGTCGTACCGGCGAGGGTCGGACACGCATCTTCCGTCCAACACGGGACAGCGCTCTCCCATTGAGCTACGATACGAGAGTGGTGGTGGTCCTGGTGGGATTCGAACCCACAACTCCTTTCGGAATACGACCCTAAATCGTACGCGTCAACCAACTTCGCCACAGGACCATGAATAGTTCAGGAAGGAGTCGTACATCCTATTTCTCATCTTTACCGACTCCACTTACATAGGTTTCAAGCTCCAAGTGCTCTTGGATTCCCGGTGGCTGATCGTGTCGGTTACGCTCCGACCCATTCGATTTTGGAGATCAAATCGTCCACTAGGACATCTACGACCAATATCCATCAAGCCGTGCTGGCCTTTAACCTTTTACACCACGGACGCGTCATTGAGTTGACCCGTTGTCGGACCTTGAACCCGAACTTGCTCGACGAAAATGGTGGTCATGACAGGACTCGAACCTGCACGGGATTTCTCCCATTAGCTCCTCAAGCTAACGTGTTTACCAGTTACACCACACGACCATTTCTTCAATCACGACCTTTCATCCAAGGTTTTCTCACACCCTTGCGTTCCGGTTGACCAGTTAAGGCCCGATAGCCAAGTTTACAGGCGTTGACGCAAATCAACGGTGACCGAAGAAAGTTTGGAGCCCTCGACGAGTATCGCACTCGTCCCTCAGCTTTACCAAAGCCGTATTCATCTATCCGAACTCCGAGGGCATAAAAGGTTTCCGTTACAGGCAATAGCCGCGGTTCTGTACATCGTGTCAATAGGCACGAGTTTCTACATTTGTCTAAGCGACGATAAACGTTACGTCACTTCCTCAGTTTCTCACCGAGGTGCCCAAACCCGGAATCATAGGGAAGCACTACCCTCATCCTGTTTTGGTTGCGCTTACTTTGAGGTATTAACGAGATATTTCGGTGGTTGGAGCCATCCTTTACTCTCCCTATCAGCTGCTTCAGCGCCGCGAACTTCCTCAAACGACACAAGTTAAGTTGCATCGCCTGCGTAGAACTACCACTAACGGAAATGAATTGAGAAGAGTGGATCGGAATCTACGTTTTATCACATCCTCTTGCGAGGAGAACTTCTTCAGCTCCTTCTGACTACACGTTACGGGAACCGCACCACTACCATCCCGGTATTTAGACGACTTCTCAAATGGTAGTGGGTGAGAGAATCGAACTCTCGCTCGGCGCTCATCTAGCGCACACGGTGTATAAATCCGTCGGTGCTTCCAATTACACTAACCCACCATACTGGCTGGGGATGGTGGTACTGCCCCACCTCTAAGGGTTTCAGAGACCCCTGTACTTCTTTTATACGAATCCCCAGTACGTTTTTGTTCATATTTGAATATGAACCAATATTTATTGATATGCACTACCTCATCTACAAAATCACGAACCGACTGAACAACAAGTTCTACGTCGGAAAGCACAAGACAGAGAACAAGGACGATGACTACTTTGGATCGGGCATCCTAATCGAACGTGCAATCTCCAAGCATGGTAAGGAAAATTTCGTCAAGGAAATCCTCTTCGATCTACCGACCGAAGAAGAAATGAATCAAAAGGAAGCCGACATCGTTGACGAGGATTTTGTTGCGAGGGATGACACTTACAATCTCAAACTTGGAGGTCAAGGTGGATATGATTATATCAATTCAACTCGAAAAAATATATATCAAAACCACAACCGTACACCGGCTCGACGACTGGCGTGTTCTATCGCTCAAAAAAATCGAATTGAAAAAATGTCCGACGCGGAATTTGAGGCGTGGACCGAAAAAACTACGCTCAATTTTAGACGATACGAGCAACTGTTCGGTTATGCGTTTACTGGGAAAAAGCACTCAGCCGAGACAAAAGATCAAATGCGAAAATCGCACATAGGAAAACACGTTGGTAAATTGAACGGATCGTTTGGAACACATTGGATAACGAACGGAATCAAGAACGCACGAGTCAAACGTGACTTACCAATACCATCGGGATGGAAAACGGGTAGAACTCGTTGAGTCGGAGGTAATGACCGTTATACGAGAAAACAATAAATGGTGGTCGAGGACGGTTACGCTCCGTCGTCTTTCGATTATCAGTCGAAGGCTCTAGCTATTGAGCTACACGACCATACACTGGCTGAGTCGGATGGTAACGCTCCATCTCTAAGTGGTTCAAAGCCACCTGTACTGCTTTTATACGACGACTCAATACACAACAAAATGGAGCCGGCGGCGGGACTCGAACCCACGAAGAGGTTACCCTCGTCTGCTTACGAAGCAGGTGCAATAGCCACTATGCGACGCCGGCGTACCGATATTTTTGTAGACACGTCGGCTCAACCTCCGTTTCAGGAGGCGCGTGCCATTGGAAAGTGCTTGTTCCAGTTGTCTATTCGTTGCTTCAACTCCGATAAGGTAATGGACTCACGTTTTCCTTTACTCACGTTTTCAGGTTGTCGTAACAACTGACAATTGGCTGGATGTCTAATCCACTCGGCTGGAGCGTTATTCTCATATCCCCACCGAATAGATACAATATGATCCCTACTAACTCCGCCAGGATTGTCCCCTCGATTTTTCGCTTTGTACCAACCAAATTTCTCAATCAGTCCAAAGTCGAATTCACTTGGAAAATCGGATAGAGAAAATCGGAACTTGCAATCGTGTTTGTATTTTTGATACGCCGTCCAATTTTCTCGGAAATGGCGATTTTGATGATTTGCCGAACAACTAACAGAACAACACATTTTATTGCGTGATGGCGTCGTCTCAAATTGAGAACCGCACCACAAACATTTTCTCGTCACTTTTCGACCACGGCCCGATTGTGGATTGCGATCTAACCAGCGATTGACTCCTTCGGTAATGTTTGCAACATTTACGTGAGACCGGGAGTATTTTCTTGCACATTCCGAACAGCAGCATTTTTGGTGTTGCTTACGCGTGCTTGACGTAAACTCTTTTCCGCATTGTAAACACATACGTTGAACGTCTGTGTGAACGGTTCCATTGGCAATGGACGCGTGTGATTGACAACAGAAAAATTTGTCCCGCCCGCGTTTCTTCTGCCGATTATACTCTTTCATTTCCTTCTCGAACTCGACGCCACAATGCGAACAAATCAACTTGATCACTTTCATATATCAATAAGTATCAAAGTGGAGCACAAAAACGTCGAACCTTACAAACTTTCTGCTATGTATTCACCTACCCGTTCCGAACCACGTGGAGGTAGTTTGTTTTCTCGGAACTGGACCCGACAGGACTTGAACCTGCGACATCCGCGTTGCAAACGCGGCGCTCTTCCAACTGAGCTACGAGCCCGAAAAATATTTGTCGGTGGGCTGTTACCTTCTTGCGAAGTCAACTGCTGATTCCCGTGCCTCCCCGAGTTGGTGTACGAACTCATGTTTCCGACAAAGTGGCGCAAAAGGTGGGACTCGAACCCACGACCTTTTCCTTCGGAGGGAAACGCTCTAAATCCAACTGAGCTACTCTTGCAGAATGGCGCCCACACGAGGACTCGCACCTCGATCTCAACTTTCGCGGAGTTGTGTTCTGTCTCTTGAACTATGCGGGCAAATTGGCTGCTGTAGTCACCGTCAGGTAACGAGTCGGCGTACTCGCGAGATATGGACGACGACTGACCCAGCAATAGAAGTGGTGGATCGACTGGGACTCGCACCCAGGATGGAGTTGTGAACTCGGTAGATTAAGAGTCTACTACAATCGCTGCTATGTGACCGATCCAAAGTGAACGAGCCCGATGTGCGAGCCCGTTGGCTTTCTGATCCATAAGGTTCAGAAGTTTCGGCTTGTTACTGACCGCCTACCGTCAATGCCTGATGTCCGTCTCGGCACGTCTTCGATGAACAAACTCTACCGAACTTGGCGCACCCGAAGGCGGGCTGTATCGGATTGTTTGGATCGAAGTTTTTCAGCTTCCACGGAAATAATGGAGTGATGTCAACCAATGGACCCGGAAATATTCGGACCTCGTTTTCACCACACCACACGAACTGCTCTCGAAACGAGCCGCTTACTGGGTCATCTGCTATTTTCATAAATGGTGGACCGGAAGGGAATCGCACCCTCCACTCAGATGTTGCGAGCATCCAACGCCTCTATGGTACATGCCGGCCCAAAAAGTTTTTGATCGGTGGTGTTGCACTTAGGGAAGCCAAATCGAACACCCAAGGCATTCCTTTCTATGCTCCGATCAAAGTGGCGGGATGTACCGGGATCGAACCGGCGGCCTCAACATTGACAGTGTTGCGCTCTAACCAACTGAGCTAACACCCCGTAAAAGTTTTTGTGTTCGACATCCCGAACGTTTCATCTTCTGTACGCCTTCTGTCGAAGCGTTATTTACTCCCCAGTTGTGTGTTTGCGTGTGACAATTTGGACACAACATCCTCAAATTTTCTCTACGATTATTTCTCGTGTTTCCATCAATATGATCGACCTGCAATCGAAGTGGTTTTCCGTTCCAAGTATCAGTAGTTTTGCATTCGCTACAAACCTGAGGAAGATTTGCATAACACCAATTACGAATACCGTGACCATAAACACAATCTCCCGAATTCATTTTCTGCTCAACCTGCATCCAATGCTGGCATTGAATGGAGCAATACTTACCAAAAGATTGCGATCCGTAGAACTTTTTCTCTCTTCCGCAACGAAGACATTTGAAGATTTTCATATTTAGAACACTACATATAAGTATAGCGGTCTAAGTGTTTTCATACAGAAAAGATTTTGGTGAGCCGGGCGCGACCCCAACTTTCTCTGATGGGCTTCTCGGGCCGTGCAACGTAACAGACCGTCATCGTCCATCACGAGTCAGAGCTACTCCGCCTATGACCTGCCAACGGATGTGTTTCTTCCAGAAGCTTTCGAGGGCCTCAGCGTTCAACACCGTCACCAAATAGTTTTGACAGCACACATGCTCGTTTTTACCCACGCCAACCGAATCTTACACCGGTTCGTTCTCGGCGGCACATGCTCGTGGCTCGTCTGTCAAAATGGAGCACACGGTGGGGATCGCACCCACCAACCTCGGTTTTGCAGACCGGTCCGTTCACTAGCTCGATCCGTGTGCATGAAATGGTCGTGGGAGTTGGACTTACACCAACTAAACGTCCTCCACCAAAGGAGGTGACTCGAAGTCTTGATCTTTTCCACGTTGAAATGGTCGGCCCGGCGGGATTTGAACCCGCATTGTGCATCGTCCCGAACGATGTGCCATACCAGGTTAGGCGACGGACCGATAAAAGTGGCGGGTGCCGTGGGACTCGAACCCACACTGAACGACGTTCGAAGCGTCGGTGACTGTCCATTGCCGAGACACCCAAAATGGAGCGGTTGGTGGTTTCGTGTAGGCCACGTTTCCAACAGGAATGTTGGCGTCCTAAGATGTAGACGACAACCGCGTAAATGGCGGAAGGAGGAGAGCACGATTCCCAGCCGGCTTTCACCGACCCAACTGTTTAGCAAACAGCGTCCACGACCCCGGTGGATACACCTTCCATAAATGGAGCCATCGGACGGGGTTGAACCGACGACCTGAGCTTTACAAAAGCCCTGCTCTACCGACTGAGCTACGATGGCATCAAAAAGTGGAGCCAGATGAGGGATGTGCGCCCTCCTATCAGGTTTACAAGACCAGCGCATCGCTATCTATGCGTATCCGGCAGAAGTTGGCGTTCTCGACAGGACTCGAACCTGCATGAAACAGTTTAGGAAACTGTGGTCTATCCTTTAGACTACGAGAACATGTTTCCTTCTGTTTATCGGGCACAGAGGAATGAAGCCATATCGTAAGCCGTAAGGCTACGAGGAAATGGGGTGGCTAACGGGATTTGCACCCGTCCTCCAAGCTTCACAGGCTTGTGTGCTAGACGACCCACACTCTAGCCACCATAAATGGGCGCTCTGTATCTCCACTATCACGGTCGTATATCACCGTATGGAATCGTGGACTGAAACGCTAATACGAAATGGTCGGAGCGGAGGGATTTGAACCCTCGACCCTCTGCTCCCAAAGCAGATGCGCTAGCCAGACTGCGCTACGCTCCGATAAAGTGGTCGGGAATGTGGGAGTCGCGCCCACGCCCGTCGGCTCCAGACCGACCATGCTTCTGTAACACCTATTCCCGAAAAGTCAATGGCGTGATGAGGAATACGCCAACCCTCCACGGGGACAACCCGCTACGTCGAATACTCACCGACAATTGCGCATCGTTGAGAGGCGGCCGGTGACATGAAATGAAATGGTGGACCGGAAGGGACTCGAACCCCCGGTAGGGACGATGTAAACGTCCTGCTTTAGCCTCTAAGCTACCGGTCCGTTGTCGGTGACGTGCTTCGTACGGACTTGCGCCCGGCCAACGGTATCAAGCCGTTGACGACTTTTTCCACCTTCTTGATAAGGCTCTACTACGCACTCTTCACTAACAAAATTGGTGCCCTTATCGCGGGGCGAAGCGGCCGTGTTCCACGGCTGGTCGATTAGCCTAACCGACCTCGACGTTCGATCAATTGTTAAACGTCACTCTTAAATGGTGGACCTGATCGGGTTCGAACCGACGACCTCTTCAATGCCATTGAAGCACTCTTCCAACTGAGCTACAAGCCCATAACAAAATGGTGGACCGTGTGGGTAATGCTCCCACCTGAACTTTCTCGATGCCATCGAGACAACCACTCTATGCAGTTCCACGGCCCATAAATGGTGGACACAGACGGGACTCGAACCCGTAAAATCCTCTGTGCAAGAGAGGCGCATTTCCATTGATGCTACTGGCCCATGAAATTGGCGGAGGGCAGAGGTCACGATCCCCAACGGTTCATCACCGTCCAGACGCTTTCAAGGCGACGGCTGCAATCCCAGCAACTTTACCCTCCAAAATGGTATGGACAGCCGGATTTGATACCGACAGTTGAAAGACGACATCGTATTTTGTCTCACACGACCTATCCGCGGTGTCATGATCTACTTCAACGATGTCGGAGCTCTCGGCCCGTGTGGGGCTGCGTCTCAAGCTTTCGCCATATCCAAATGGAAGCAGGGAACGGAATTGCACCGCGCAAGCCACGTTATGAGCGTGACGGAGGAACTACGCACCTCTTATCCCTGCAAATGGTAGCCCGTGCGGGTGCTGCCCCCGCTTCTGAAGGGTGAAAACCTCCGATCCTAGCTGATAGACGAACGGGCCATAAATGGTGCCCCCACCGGGAGTCGAACCCGGCTTTCTTGATTGAGAGTCAAGCGAACTAACCGATATTCTATGAGGGCGTGAAAGTTGAAGAGCGATAGCACGTTTCCAGTTGGCTTCGATGCCATCCGTTCAGTCGCTCTCGGTCGTGTTCCATGCTAACATGTATTGCACAGAACTACCGTTTGCAAAATGGTGGCCGCACTCGGCGTCGCACCGAGTTCTGAACCGTGAGGTGGTTCGGTCCTATCATATTTCGTAGACGATGCGGCCAAAACTGAAGGTGGTAGCCCCACCGGGTCACGATCCCGGCTCTCCTGTGTGAAAGACAGGCGAACTCATCCATTATTCTATAGGGCCATAAAGTGGCAGGATGCGTGTGACTCGAACACACCTCTACGCTTTTGGAGAGCGCGGCACAACCTCTATACCAGCATCCTATACGAGACACGTTTGTTTTCTTTTTCCAGAGAAGTTTTTTCTTGCTGTCTGTGTCTCAAAGTCGAGGAGCCCGTTCTCACAGGCTCCCTAAAACCCTCTCCTACACGTGGTAGGCGGGCGATGGCGCTTCGGGTGGGATTCGAACCCACACTAATGAGGGGTAGAAACCGACTTGACTATCCAGTTGCCGACCGAAGCAAAAAAGTTTTGACAGAGGTTGGATGTTGTGGGTCGAGGAATGACGCCAAGTGATCCCACAACGCCGTCGGAGTTAAGATTCTAGCTTCCCTATCCGGCTTGTATTTCGGGGTTCATTAGTCCCATAGTCCGTAATCGATTCCAACTACGTTTATCGCACTGTCAAGTGGTGGTCACGACAGGACTCGCACCTGCACGGCCTTTCGGCCCATAACTTCTCAGGCTATGGCGGCTACTATTTACGCCACGCGACCATAAAGTGGTGCGGAATGTGGGTAACGCTCCCACCTGATATCCTCTATGTCAAAGAGGTGTCCAACCTAGCAGACCCATCCCGCAAAAGTGGTGTTCACGCAGGGAGTCGAACCCTGATTGCCAGATTCGTAATCTGGAGTCCTATCCATTGGACGACGCGAACATAAAGTGGTGGCTACGATGGGACTCGAACCCATACGGGCGAGAAGCCCATCGGTTTTTGAGACCGACCTGGTTACCAGTTACAAGCACGTAGCCAAAAGTTTTACACGAATTTATCGAGGATTCGAACCTAAAACGGTACTTAGTTGATACTTATCGTTATGGACAAGAACACGTTAAAACGACGACTGATAAAAATCCGTGGGCACAAATGTGAAAAATGCGGTCTGACCGAATGGTTGGGAGTAACGATTCCAATACAAATTCATCACGTTGATGGTGACCGACACAATAACACCATTGACAATGGCCAGCTGTTGTGTCCGAACTGCCACGCTCTCACGGACAATTTCTCAGGAAAAAATATACGTACACGACTTGATCCACTGGAGAAAAACGAAGAAATCAAAAGAGTTGCACCACAATGTCACAGCGTTCGTGA
>Ga0265297_10007400_pt1 | contig 15246 bp, 13 predicted proteins | sample Munlanlwell13791_FD_192502 | JGI IMG/M metagenome (GOLD analysis project Ga0265297, IMG submission 192502) | Leachate microbial communities from a municipal landfill in Southern Ontario, Canada - Leachate well 137-91 | ecosystem: Engineered > Solid waste > Landfill > Unclassified | place... | reverse complement strand
TTCGCCGCGTTGCCTTGGTTGACGCACAGTTCGACGTGGTTGCTGGAGCCGATGACGGCGATGGGCTTGCCATGCGGAACTTCGGCGTAAAAGCGGCCATACTTGCGGATCACACCGTTCCAGGAAGAGCCGACGCGGAAGGATTTGGGTTCCCCGGGAAGCTGTTCAAGATGGCGCGCGGCAATATTGGTGATGAGGTTGCCGAAGCGATCCACGAACATGATGCGGCCTTCGATGCCCTTTTTCGTCACCTTCGGCTCGGCGGCTTCCAATCGCACGATGCTCTCGATGACCGGGCCGACTTCCTGGAACGCGACGCCGGTGGCGAGGTGCGCGGCGACGGGCGCGAAGATATCGCGGCCGTGAAAGGTGCGGCTGACGGGCCGGTTGAACAGGCGTTCGTTTTCGATCGAACGGATTTGCAGCGGGGCGCAGTCGTCCACGGTGGCCAGCGCCAGCGTCAACACGCCGTTATCCGGCGCGAGAAAAAAGTAGTTCTGCGACTTCACCGCGATGGCACGCCGGGGCGAGCCGACGCCGGGATCCACGACGGCGACATGGACGGTGTCGCGCGGGAAGTTGCGAAAGCACTGCGCGAGCACGAACGCGCCGGCGAGGATGTCCTGCCCGGCAATCTCGTGCGTCACGTCCACGATGCGTGCGTCCGGAGCGATGCAAGCGATGACGCCTTTCATGACTGCGGCGAACCAGCCGTTCGTGCCAAAATCCGTGGTTAGTGTAATGACAGCCATGTGTGTTTCTGCTTTTTGCTCAGTGACGACACTGCTATCTTGTGCCGGCCAACGCTTCTCGTCAAGGAGCGGCCCATTGTTGCATCCCGCCGCGCAAACCTAGACTTGCAAGCGGGGCGGCGATGACGCAAGTTTCGCGTCAGCCGAACGGCAGGTTTTGAACAGCATTTGATGAACAACGCGCCCAAAAGTTTGGAGAAAGCCACACGACGCCAGTTTTTGCGGCGGAGCGTGGGCGGCGCATCGTTGTTCGGACTGGGGAGTGCAAGCGGCTTGCTGTCGTTTCCGGCGCAGGCGGAGAAGCCTGCTGTCGGCGCGGGCGGTGGCGGGCGCAGTCTCGGCAAGGAGTTCACCTACGATCTCTCGAAGTTCTACAAGACCGATCCCGCGCTCATCCAATACGACGAGTCGGCGAAAATAGCTACAGGCTTCAAGGAGTTGCGTGCCGTCGCGACCGGGCCTGAGGACCGTGTGTATGTGGCAGGTGACCTAGCGGTTCGCGTTTTCAGCAAGGCCGGCGAGCGCGCCGGCGGGTTCGAGTTGAGCGAACGGCCGCGTTGTCTGGCAGTGGCGGCGACGGGAAACATCTTCGTTGGCATGAAAAACCACGTGGAGGTGTTCAGCCTCTCAGGCGCGCGGCAGTCGCAATGGGAAAGCGCGGGCAGCGATGCGCTGCTGACAGCGGTGGCGGTGGCGGAAAAGGACGTATTCGTCGCTGACGCCGGCAACCGCGTGGTGTTGCGCTACGATCTCGCCGGCAGATTGCTTGGCCGCATCGGCAAGAAGGACCCGGAGAAACACATCCTCGGTTTCATTGTGCCGAGTCCGCATCTCGACCTCAGCGTTGGCGCGGACGGGTTGCTTTGGGTTGTGAATCCGGGCCGGCACCGGCTCGAAGCCTACACGTTCGACGGAGAAATCCGGAACTACTGGGGCGAGGAGAGCCTTGGTTTGAAAGGCTTTTGTGGCTGCTGCAACCCGATCCATTTCGCACGGCTGTCGGACGGCCGGTTTGTGACGAGCGAGAAAGGGCTGCCGCGCGTGAAGGTTTACAGCGCCCAGGGCGACTTCGAGGGCGTCGTCGCCGGGCCGGAGCTTTTTCCGAAGCAGATGGAGAATCCCAATGCGACCGTCGCGAGCGGCGTGTGCATGGATCTGGCGGTGGACTCGGCGGGCCGCATCCTGCTGGCGGATGCGTTCTCGCGAGAGATTCGCGTCTTTACTCGAAAGAAATGAACCCGCTTCTCCATCAAATCCAGCACCGGCGCGAGTTTTTGCGCAGCGGTTTGCGTTACGCGATCCTGACAGCGCTGGCGGCGGTGGCTGGTGTGCTGGTGGCGCGGCGCACGGCGACGCCGGAGCAGGCTGGGTGTCCGAAGATCAGGCTTTGCTGCGGTTGCGCGTCGTTGCCGACGTGCGTCCTGCCGCAGGCGGCTGAGGTGAGAGCGATGACGAAGCGGTCATGAGCAACCCGATCCCCAAACCGGAACCTTCGCGACGCCAGTTCTTCAACGGCACCATGCGCGGCGCGTTTCTGTTCCTGCTTGGCGCGGCGACGACACTGCTGTTCCGCCGCAGCCAGCCGAAGCGGTTGGTGTGGCAGATTGATCCCTACAAGTGCGTCTGCTGCACGCGCTGTGCGACGGAGTGTGTGATGCTTCCGTCGGCGGTGAAATGCGTGCAGGTTTATCCGATGTGCGGCTACTGCAAGCTCTGCACCGGCTATTTTGATCCGGAGCCGATCAGCCTCGATACCGGCGCGGAGAACCAGCTTTGTCCGACCGGCGCGATCAAGCGTCGCGCGCTGGAGGACCCCTATTACGAATACAACATTGCAGAGGAATTGTGCATCGGCTGCGCGAAGTGCGTGAAAGGTTGCGTCCTGTTCGGCAATGGCTCGTTCTTCCTGCAAGTGCGCCACGACCGTTGCGTGAACTGCGACGAGTGTGCCATCGCCATCGCGTGCCCGGGGCAGGCGTTCCAGCGCGTGCCAGCCGACAAACCTTACTTGTTCAAGAACCGGGAGCATCAGGCATGAGGCAAGTGACTCGTGTTTGTCTCCACCTGACGTTGTTGATACTGCCGTTCGTCACAGCTTTCGGTGTCGAACGTTTCCCGCCACCGGAGTTCGATCCTGGCTACAAGATGCCGGTGACGACCATGCCGGCGGCGCGGGCGTTGTGGCAAAGCTACCTCGACGTGGCGGTGTTGGTGGCGGCGCTGTCGCTGGCGTCCTATCTGGTCCTGAAGAAACGCTCGCGCGACGGCGTGCTGGCGTTGTCGGTCTTTTCGCTGTTCTACTTCGGGTTCTACCAACAGGGATGCGTCTGTTCGATCGGTTCGGTGCAGGACGTGGCGCTGGCGTTGTTCAACAGCAGTTACGTCGTGCCGCTGACAACCGTGGCGTTTTTCCTGCTGCCGCTGGTGTTCACGCTGTTTTTCGGCCGGACATTCTGTTCGTCGGTCTGCCCGATGGGTGCGATGCAGGATTTGGTGCTGCTGAAACCGGTGAAAGTGCAACCGTGGCTGGAACACGCGCTTGGTGTGCTGCCGTTCGTCTATCTCGGCGCGGGAATCCTTTTTGCGGCAACCGGCAGCGCGTTCATCATCTGCGAATACGACCCGTTTGTGGCGCTCTACCGGCGCACCGGCAGCTTTGGAATGCTCGCGCTCGGCGCGGCGTTCCTGGTTGTTGGCATCTTCATCGGCCGGCCGTATTGCCGTTTCCTCTGCCCGTATGGAGCGCTGTTGAGCCTGGTGTCGCGCTATGCGAAGTGGAACGTGACGCTCTCCCCGACGGATTGCATTCACTGCCAGATTTGCGACACCGCCTGCCCGTATGGCGCCATCGCTGACCCGATGTTGAAAGACGCGCATCCAGACCCGCGCAAGCTCGCCCTCCGGCGGATCACGCTGCTGGCGCTGCTGCCGTTGCTTGTCGTGCTGGGTGGCTGGCTCGGCGGGCGGCTCAGCGTGCCGTTCTCGCGCATGCACGCCACGGTCGGCCTTGCCGAACAGGTCGCCGCCGAGGACGCCGGCAAGGTGAAGGAGCCGACCGACGCGAGCAAGGCGTTCCGCCAGACGGGCCAGCCGGTGGAGGAGCTTTACGCCGAGGCACTGCGGGTGCGCGGCAGGTTTGTCGTCGGAACCGTGCTGTTCGGCGCGTTTGTGGGACTCGTATTTGGTGTGACGCTGATTTCGATTTCCGAGCCTCACGAGAGGAACGTCTACGATCCGGACCCTGCGGACTGTGTGTCGTGCGGCCGGTGCTACGTTTACTGCCCGAAAGAAATCGTCCGGGTGAAGCGGATACAAAGCAGGAATGTCATTCCGCTAACGCCGGTTCGAAACAACCCAAAGAGTTAAACATCATGCAGCCAGCCACCCAAAACTCCACTTCGCCCGCCGCCGGCCACTGGCCACAAGCGCAGGTCCGCACCGCCATCGTCGCGGGCGCCTTCTGCGTCATCATCGCGGCGTTGATGCTTGTCAACCATCTCCAAAGCCGCTCCTTCGATCCGCTGGCCGCACCCGAGCTGGTCCGGATGAAGGCGGCGCTGGTCCAGAACCCCGACGACGAGGCACTGAAGAAGCAGGTTCGCATGGTGGATTACAACCTGCGCCGGCACCATTCCCGCCACATCCTCCTCGCCGAGCGCGCCGGGTTGCTGCTGATTGTGGGCGCGTCAGTGTTCCTGTTCGCCGTCCAGTCCGCCATCTACCGCCGGAAATTGCCGAAGACGCAAAAAACCGAGCGCACCCATGAAACCGAAGACCAAGCCGCCGCGACAGCGCGACTGGGAGTGGCAATGCTCGGTGTGATGCTCGGCGCTGCTGCGTGGGCGATGGCTGCGGAAACGACGACGCTCATCCCGGCGCAGACAGCGAAAGTCGCGGCAACCACGGGGACAGCCGCAGTCGCCTCTCCGGCTCCGACGACGCCGTTCCCAACGCCGGAGGAACTCAAGCAGAACTGGCCTCGCTTCCGCGGGCCCAGCGGCTCCGGCATCTCCGCTTACGCGAATGTCCCGACGACTTGGAATGCGAAGACTGGCGAGAACATTTTGTGGAAGGCGCCTGTGCCAATCATCGGTCCGAACTCGCCGGTGCTTTGGGGCAACCGTGTGTTCCTTGCCGGTGCGATGGAGAAGAAACGCGAGGTTTACTGCTACGATGCCGCGAGCGGAAAGCTGCTCTGGCAGAAACAGGTCGGCGACCTGCCCGGCACTGATCCCGAAGCACCGCAGGTGATGGACGAGGGCGGTTTCGCGCCTTCGACGATGGCGACCGACGGCCGTCGCGTCTATGCGATCTTCACCAACGCCGACGTGGCCGCGTTCGACTACAATGGCAATCGTGTTTGGGCGCGAAACCTCGGCAAGTTCGACGACAGCTACGGTCACGCCTCGTCGCTGGAAACCTATCGCGACAAGTTGCTGATCCAACTCGACCAAGGCACGGGCAAGGACGGCAAATCCAAGGTTATTGCGCTCGAAACTGGCACGGGCAATACCGCGTGGGAATCCGCGCCACGGCCCGTCCCTGGCTCGTGGTCGTCGCCGATCCTCATCAACACTGGCCAGCGCGAACTCTTCATCGTATGCGCCAAACCCTGGGTCATGGCCTACGATCCCGCCACAGGCAAGGAGATCTGGCGCGCGGAGGCGCTCTCTGGCGAAGTCACCCCCTCGCCGGTTTTTGGTGCGGGCTTGGTGTTCACCGCGATCGAAGGTGAAAAACTTGCCGCCATCAAACCCGACGGCAGCGGCGACGTGACCAAGACGCACGTTGTGTGGAGCGCCGAGGATGGTCTGCCGGACGTTTCCAGTCCGCTGTGCGACGGCAAGCGCGTTTATCTCGCAACCTCCGCAGGCCAGATCACTTGTTTCGAAGCGACGAAGGGCAAGAAGCTCTGGGAGAAGGAACTGGACAACATGAGCTTCAAATCGTCGCCCGCCCTCGCCGGCGACAAGGTTTACATCTTTGGCGACAAAGGCGCGTGCATCGTCCTGCAAGCCGGCGACACCTACAAGGAAGTGGCCCGCGCCGAACTCGGTGAGGAAGTGCTCTCATCCCCCGCGTTCGCCGATGGCCGCATCTACATCCGCGGCAAGAAGTCACTCTTCTGCATCGGCAGCAAGGCGAAATGAGTTGCTGCTTGCCGACGGTGCGCCAGACCTGGCTTTTCCAGCCGGGGCGGCCAGTTACTTCGCCTTGACCTCCGTCCAGTAGCGGTCGCGGAGTTGCAGGCTTTCGCCAAGGTCGCCGAGGAAATTACACTGTTTCAGCGCTGCATCATCCGGGTAGCGCGCCGGATCGGCGAGCAATGCCGGTTTGATGAACGGTTGCGCCGCGTCGTTCGCGCAAGCGTAGCTCATGGCGTTGACCACTGCCGCGATGTTCTTCCCCTCCAGCATGTAGTTGATGAAGGCGTGCGCCGCCTCGACGTGCCGCGCGCTTTTCGGGATGCAGAGATTGTCCACCCACACCGTGCAGCCTTCCTTCGGGATCACGTAGGCGAGGTTCTTGTCCTCATCGCACGCCTTGGCCAGTTCGCCGCTGTAGCCGTGGGCAATCCACACATCACCACTGCGGAGGATGCCGGCAAAGTCCGACGAGTTGTAGGTTTTGACCAGCGGCTTCTGTTTGATCAACAAGTCTCGCGCTGCGGCCAACTCCGCGGTGTTCGTTGAGTTCGCCGGGTGGCCGAGCACCCGCAGCGACACGCCAAAGCACTCGCGCATATCGTCGAGCATCAAAATGCGCCCCTTCCACCGTTCCTCAAACACCGCCGCCCAACTGTCCAGCACGGTCCCCACCTTCGCCTTGTTGTAAGCGAACCCGGTTGTGCCCCACAAATACGGCACGCTGTGCGCATTGCCCGGATCGCACGGTGGGTTGCGGAACTTCGCCGTGATGTTGCTGAGCTTCGTCAGTTTCGCGTGGTCGAGTGGCGTCAGAAGACCCTGCTTGATCAGGATTCGCACCATGTAATCCGTCGGCACCACAATGTCATAATCGCTCGCGCCCGATGCCAGCTTCTCCAGTACCGCTTCGTTCGAGTCGTAAACGTCGAACTTCACCTTGATGCCGGTCTGTGTGGTAAACTGGGCCAGCAACTCCTGCGTAATGTAGTTGGTCCAGATATAGACATTGAGCCGCTTGCCGTCATCCCCGCCGCCGCAACCGCTCCACCAAAGGCAGCCTGTTGCCGCGCAGCCAATCCACAACCCGCAACCCAATATCCAACATCGCAGCCGTCGTTTCATCTCGCCGGATGTTGCAGCCGGTGTGCCGTCGCAATCAAGCCAATCGTCACCACCAGCAGCAATGTGCTCACCGCGTTGATCTCCGGGGTTACGCCCGTTTTCACCATCGAGTAGATCTGCAACGGCAGCGTCGTCGCGCCCGGCCCCGCCACGAACGACGTGATGATGTAGTCGTCAATCGAAAGCGTGAACACCAGCAACGCGCCCGCGACCACGCCCGGCGCAATCACCGGCAGCGTGACGCGCCAGAACGTCTGCCAGCGGTTCGCGCCGAGGTCCATCGCCGCTTCCTCCAGCGACCGGTCAAAGCCCGCCAGCCGTGCCTGCACCACCAGAGCCACATAGCTGATGCTGAACGCAATGTGCGCCAGAATCACCGTTGTCAGGCTCAGCCGCATCGCGACGAATCCGAACAAACTCACAAGCGCTGCGCCCACCACGATCTCCGGCACGATCACCGGCAGATAGAGCAGTGACCGCGTGGCGCGTCTGCCGGGAAAATCGTGGCGCGCCATGGCCAGGCCCGCCATCGTCCCGATCACCGTTGCCACGACCGTTGCAATGGCGGCAACGATGAGGCTGTTGGCGACGGCGTGACCGATCAGCTCATCACGGAACAACACGCGATACCAATCCAGCGTGAAGTCCTTCCAGACCGCCGTCTGCCGCTCGGAGTTGAACGAGAAAGCGACGAGCACCGCGATCGGCGCGTAAAGAAACGCGTACACAAGCCACGACACCGCCTGCAACACAGGCGCTCCACGTTCCGCGCCCCGCGCTTCATGTTTCACAGCGCCTCCTCCTCCCCGCGCCGTTTTGCCCACGTCGCATACGCCCACAGCAGCGCCAGCACGAACGCCGTCAGCACCAGCGCGACCGCGCTGCCGAAAGGCTTGTTCAGCGCCGGGCCGAATTGGTTCTGAATCAGGTTGCCGACCAGCATGCCCTTCGCGCCACCGAGCAGATCCGGCGTGATGAACGTGCCGAGGCTCGGGATGAACACCAGCATGATACCCGCCACGGTTCCCGGCATCGCCAGCGGCACCGTCACCCGCCAGAACGCGGCCGCCGCGCTTGCGCCGAGATCGCGCGCCGCTTCCAACAGGGAGCGGTCGAGTTTCTCCAGCGAGGCGTAGATGGGCAGCACCATGAACGGCACCTCGGCATACACCTGCCCGATCATCACCGCCAACGGAGTGTAGAGCAGCGTCAGCGGCTCGTGGATCACGCCCAGCGCCATCAGCAGCGAGTTGATGACGCCTTGGTCGCGCAGGATGAACATCCACGCGTAGGTTCGCACCAGAAAGCTCGTCCAGAAGGGAATCACCACCAACGCCAACAGCAGATGTTTTTTCTCCGGCGGCGCCTTCAGCGCGATGTAGTAGGCCACTGGATAGCTCACCAACAGGCAGATCACCGTCGTGGCCACCGCAATCCACGCCGACCGGGCGTAAATGAGGGCGTATCCCGGCTCGAAACTGCGGATATAGTTGGCCAGCGTCGGTCCCGCCACAATTCCGCCGTAAAGCCCGCGCTGTTGCAGGCTCAGCCACAGCATGATGGCCAGCGGGACGAGGAAAAGCAGCCCCAGCACGAGCCACGTCGGCGAAATAAGAAGAAGCGCGGAGTGAGGCCCGGCAGGGCAGGGCAGACGTCTCGCCGATTTGTTGGTGGATGATGGGACAAGCGGGATGCCTGTCCTGCGTTGCCTGTCGTTCATTGCAGTGGCACTTCGTGTCGTTTTTCCCACTTCACCCACACGCGGTCGCCCGATTTCAGCCGCGACACCGCGTCGGGCACGCCGTCGTTCTGCTCGATCACCGTCAGCAGTCTGCCATCCATCGTGCGCGCCAGCCACTGTGTCGTCCCGCCTTGGTAAACCTTGCCTTCCACCTTTGTCTCGACCGCGCCCTCGACAGCCGTTACACGCAACCGCATCTTTTCAGGCCGCACCACGAACCCGTCGAAGAAGTTCACCGCGCCCATGAATTCCGCCACGAACTTCGTTTTTGGCCGCTCAAAAACCTCTTCCGTCGTGCCCACTTGCTCGACCTTGCCGAGATTCATCACCGCCACGCGATCCGCCAGCGTCAGTGCCTCCTCCTGGTCATGCGTGACAAAGACGAACGTGATGCCCACGCGCCGTTGGAGCGTCTTCAGCTCCATTTGCATTTCCTTGCGCAGCTTCACATCCAGCGCCGCCAGCGGTTCGTCAAGCAGCAGCACCTTCGGGTGCAGGATCAACGCTCGCGCCAGCGCCACGCGTTGCTTCTGGCCGCCGCTGAGTTGGTCCGGCTTGCGATCGCCGAGACCTTCCATTCGAACCAGTTGCAGCATCTCCTCGATTCTGGATTCTGGATCATGGATTTTGGATTGATAGCGAAGACCGAACGCGACGTTCTCGGTCACAGTGAGGTGGGGGAAGAGGGCGTAGTGCTGGAAGACCGTGTTGACCGGTCGCTCGTTGGCTGGCACACGGGCCATGTCCACCCCATCGAGAATCACGCGCCCCGCATCCGGTTGTTCGAAGCCGGCGATGAGCCGCAACAATGTTGTTTTGCCACAGCCGCTCGGTCCCAACAGGGCAAAGAATTCCCCGCGCCTGATATCCAGCGTCACCCCGTGCACCGCAGGCGTGGCGTCGAAGTGCTTCTCAACCGCATCGAATCGCAGGATCACGTCGCTCATATCGCAAGCCAGGCACTCCTCTTTCTGGCCGGAATATTCTCCAAACTGGCCGCTCAAGGCCAGACAAGAGTAATGGGTTTGGAAACTCGTTCTGTAATTCGACAGACAGGAGTCTCGGGCTTATTTGCCACGATACACGCATCGCGCCGTGCAGGTTTCCTGCACGCCGATGGCGCTCAAGCCCGGCAGCGCCGGCTTCAGCCTCCGCCAGATCCACCGAGCCAGATTCTCGCTTGTGGGATTTTCCAGTCCTGGCACCTCGTTCAAATAGTAATGGTCAAGCTGTTCGTAAACCGGCCGGAACGCTTTCGTGATGTCACCGTAGTCCACCAGCCAGCCGCGTTTCTCATCCACCGTGCCGGTGACGTGAACCTCGATCCTGAAACTGTGCCCGTGCAGCCGCGCGCACTTGTGCCCCTTCGGAGCTTTCGGCAACGCATGCGCTGCCTCGAACGTGAAATCTTTGATCAACTCAACTTTCATACAATTAAATCGCCGACTCGCGGCCGGCTTCCATGGGTTAATAACAATGACGGCCGCTGCATCTCGCCGAGCGAACAATAACGGTCCGCCCGCGCCATCGCGACCACTTCCTTCAGCGAAAAACCAACGAAACCGATGGTGGAAAGCGGCAGTTGTTTCCCCAACTTCGACGCCAGGGATTCAATTGGCCGCACGAAGACAAACCGGTTCAGCGGCGACGGCGCCCAGCTATCGCGCTCGTCCAGCACCACTGTCCAGTGGGTCGAACCCTGGCTGGCCCACACGCGTCCGCGAAAACTCCATTCGTTGCGTGCTCGCGCTATAGCTGCTGCGTCCACGAAGTTCATCTCGACGCGCGGCCAGAGTTGGTCGAACCGTTCCATCTCACGCGCCAGCTCTCCTGCAAAGGCCGCCGCGTCGCCGCGCACGTAGAAGCACTGGGGCGACATGCAGCCTTGTTGATCCCAAAATGAAGCGTCGCGGGCCGCGGCGGCGATCGAGGACTGCGGGATGCGGGTGGCGGGATGGTGGAAATTGACCACGCCGATACTGACGCGATGACCAAAACGCAAGAAGGTGTCGCGGGCGCCTCGCCGCCGACGTTTCTGCAGGGATGAAAGGGTTTCATCGTCACCGTAGGCCACGACGATGTCGGCCTCTCGATGTGCTTCCCGATTGCGAGTCAACTGCACACGGCGCGCCAGCTTGGAGTCAACCGTCGCAAGCGACTCCATGAACAATGCTGGCATCGGATCGCCCGTGGCGGGTTTCACGACGTTTTGGACACCGCTGAGCAGGCCGATGACGACGCTGACGATGCCGGAGTTTGGGAGGTTGCCGGAAAGGATGTGACAGACCTTGGAGCGCGGAGCATGGAGCGTGGAGCGTGAAGCTTCGCGCCGTTCAAGTTCCTCGACGTTCGCCGCAATGTCCGTGAACAGCTCGCGCAAGCCCAGTTCCACCATTGCCGGGGAAAAGGCTGTGAGTTCGCGTTTGGCGCGGGTCATCCAAAGGCTGTTGTGTTTCAGCCAGAGGCGTGCTGCGACAGCGATGGTTCGTCCTGTGGTCATGATGGCACCATGAGGGAGCAGCCTCGCGCCTCCGCCTGCTGCGCGCGGCCAATCAACTCGAACCCGCTGCCGCGCCTCACGCCGACATCCTCGGTTTGGACTGCAATGACTGAGGCCCGATTGGCGAGGTCAAAGATGCGGATCAATCCGTGTTCTCCTTCACGCGCCTCGCGGCTGGTTTCAGGGTCAATCACCTGCACCCGCGTCCATGGCGGGCCATGGAAGATTACCGATTGCGAGGGCGCGTAGAATTGCGACGACAGCTCGCACATGCCGTATTCGCTGACGATGTTCGCGCGTGGCACTCCGAGTTTGCGGGCAATCAAGCTGTGAAGTTCTTTGCGCGGCACTTCGCGCGAGCGGCCCTTGTAGCCGCCAGTTTCCATCACGCGCGAACCCGGTGGCAGTGGGAGCGACTGGATTGCGTCAAGCAGGCGGACGAAAGCGAAAGCAGTGCCCAGAAGCAGAATCTTGGATTTTGGATTTTGGATTTTGGATTGAACGACCGCAACGAGTGCGGGGCCGTCCTCGAGCGCGGCGGCACCGGCGTAGGCTGAACATGGCGCGCCCAGCTTGCGGCGGACGGTTTCCATCATGTGGACCAACGATGAATGGGGTGCTTCCGCTGGAGTGGGGGTAAGAATGATGAGCGCGGGACAGGAGTCCTGTCTGTTTGTTGCTGGTGACGGGGCAGGGGGGATGCCCATCCCGCTCTGGAACATCGGCCAAAGCGCAGCTTCGTAAAGCTCCAACGTAGCCGCACAGTGAAAATGCTGGCTGTGACAATGTGCGGTGGTACCGCTGCTGTGAAAGACAGTGGTGCGTTGCTTTGGCGGAAGCGTCGTTAGTTGGGCGTCCTTGAACGCGGTCGTCGGCACGGCGGGAATCTGCGTCCAGTGTGCCACATTGCGCGGCTCGCGTCCAAGCGACTCACAGTAGCCGCGATACGGCTGGTTCAGAGCGAATTGGTGACGAAAGAGCGCCAGGGCGAGCGAGTCAAACCCGGCATCGGTGGAACGTCGTTCAGTGCCGCGGGCGATTAGATCGAGAATACGCGCATCAAGTTCTCCGGCAGGCGGAGACTTCGGGGCAGAGAACTGAGTTTTCTTTCGCGCGGTTTTCATTCGCTGGTTCGGCCGCAAACAGCGGAGGCAAAGCCTCACACATTATTTTGTCAGTTTGGCAATTTCTTTGGCCGCGAAGTCTAGTTCCTTTTCGCCAAGGGTCAAGGGCGGCGTGAGCGTCAACACGTTGCCACGTTCGCCGCCACCGAGCGCCAGGATGCCGCGGCGCAACAGGCGCTGGACGACGCGCTGGCAGGTGGTGGCGTCCGGCAACTCGACGCCTTTCATGAAGCCGAGGCCGCGGCCGGGCAGGCGATCCTGGAGTTGGCGGACACGCTCGTCGAGTTCCTGCCGCTTCATCTCGCTGATGGCGGCGAGCGCCATCGCACAACCGAGCGGGTTTCCGAGATGAGTGCAGGTATGGAGCGCCTCACCGGCGCTTTCGGGCCAGGCATCCATCACATCATCGCGGCCGACGCAGGCGGCGATGGGGAAGCCGTTGCTCATGGCCTTGCCAACGCAGATGAGGTCGGGCACGACGCCCCAATGCTCGACGGCAAACCACCGGCCCGTGCGGCAGAAGCCGGTGAAGATTTCGTCGGCGATCAGCAGCGCGCCGTATGCGTCGCAGACCCGGCGGAGCATTGGCAGAAAATCGGGCGGCGGCACGACCACGCCTCCGCGGCCAAGGATCGGCTCGACGATAACGGCGCCGATGCCGCGTTCGCTTTGGTCGAACGCGGCGCGCACGGCCGATTCGGTTGGCGCGACGTGAACGGTGAAACCGGGCAACTGTGGATGAAACGGTGCGCGGAAAAAGCTCCAGGCCGTCGCGTCAAGCGCGCCGTAGGTCAGGCCGTGGTAGGCACTGGTGAAGGCGATGACGCCGGGCTTGCCAGTGGCGAGCATGGCGGTTTTCAGTGCGGCTTCGACGGCTTCGGAGCCGGAATTGGCGAAGAGGACCTTGCCGGAATCGTGGGCCCCGATGGAGCGTGACCACCGATCGAAGGTCAGTGCCGAGAGTTCACCGGCGAGCCGGACCTTCAACTCGTTTGGATGCACATCGCCCATGGCGTGAGCCAGCCTGCCGAGTTGGCGGCGGGCGGCGGCGGTCACATGCGGGTTGTTGTGGCCGACGCTGGCGACGCCAAACGCGGCAGTCAGGTCGAGGTAGCGGTTGCCGTCGGCGTCCCAGATGTTGCAGTCGCGCGCCCGCTCCCAGAAGATCGGCCAGTCGGCGCTCACGAACGTCGTGTTTTGACATTCGTGCCGCCGGAGCTGACGCGCCAGCGCGCGCGAGCGTGAACCAGGAACCCGGGTTTTGAGAAGTGGCAGCACTACACTCCTTTCGCCGTCGGTTCCCAGATGTATTTGTGCATCTGGAGTTGGAACCGGACCGGCAGTTTGTCGGCGAGCATCTGTTCGACCAGTTGGCGCATTGCGATCGGGTGCTGATCCGGCGGGGCGGGTTTCAGCGCCAGATCGCGTTGATCCGGCAACAAGGGATGCGCCCACGAGAACAGCACACTGCAAATGGCCGGTAAACCCCAGCGTTCGAGTTGGCGCTTGGCCCAGTCGTAGTCCTCGCGCGTGGCGATGACGAATTTCACCTCGTCGCTGGCGCGCAGCATTTGAATGTTCTCCCAGCGATTCTGCTCGCACTCGCCGCTGCTGGGGCATTTCAGATCCATGATGCGAATGACACGTGAATCCACCAGACTGATATCGAGTGAGCCACTGGTTTCCAGCAGCACGGTGTGGCCGAGGTCGGCAAGCCGTGTCATGAGCAGCAGCGAGTTGGACCGCAGGAGCGGCTCGCCACCTGTGATCTCGACGAGCTTGCAACCGAACGCGGCGACGCGATTCACGATCTCATCGAGCGTCATCCGCGCGCCTTGGGTGAAGGCATAGGCGGTGTCGCACCAGGAGCAGCGCAGATTGCAGCCTGTGAGGCGCACAAAAACGCACGGCAGGCCGGCGCGTGTGCTCTCGCCCTGGATGCTCTTGAAGATTTCGTTGACGATCAATGTTTCGGCCACGACGGGACGCTAACAGAGGGGTTTTGGAGCGTCAAACGGCGACTTTCACCCTTACCGGCCTTTGCCGTAGCTGAGCAGCCGCATGGCGTTGAGAATGACCACGAGGCTGCTGATCTGGTGGGCAACGGCGCCGCCGATGAGGCTGACGATGCCGTGCATTGCCGAACTGATCATCACGACATTGAACAGGAGCGCGAATGCCAAACCTTGCTGGATGATTCGCAACGTGTGGCGACTCAAGCCGATCGCGAACGCCACCTTGCGGAGGTCGTCCGCAATCAACGCGATGTCCGCCGCGTCGTGCGCCGCATCAGTGCCGCTGACGCCCATCGCAACGCCGACGTCGGCCGTGGCGAGAGCGGGCGCGTCGTTGACGCCGTCGCCCACCATGGCCACGGCGCCATACGCCTGGCGCAGCGATTCGACGTGCGCGGCCTTGCGCTCTGGCATGACGTTGGCTTCCACGTCAGCGATGCCAAGGCGCGTGGCGATGGAGTGGGCCACACGAGGGTTGTCGCCGGTGAGCATGACGATTTTCTCGATGCCGAGCCGCCGCAACTCCGCCACGGCGTCGCCGGCCTGGGCGCGCGGCTCATCGCTGACGCAGATGATGCCGCAGACCTTGCCGTCGTGTGCCACCATCAGGGCGGTGTGGCCGTGCGCCTCGTGCTCGTCAAGGTGCTCGCCGTGGTTGGTGTCGAGCGTCACGTCGTGCCGCTCCAGCAGCGAACGCTTGCCGACAAGGATGCGCTGGCCGTTGTGCCGCGCCGACACGCCCTCGCCGTGATGCGCCTCGAACGACGTCGGGTCCGGCACCGACAATTGCATCTCGTCGGCGTGCTCCACCACGGCGCGGCCGAACGGATGCTGGCTCATCTTTT
>Ga0265297_10007399_pt1 | contig 15246 bp, 8 predicted proteins | sample Munlanlwell13791_FD_192502 | JGI IMG/M metagenome (GOLD analysis project Ga0265297, IMG submission 192502) | Leachate microbial communities from a municipal landfill in Southern Ontario, Canada - Leachate well 137-91 | ecosystem: Engineered > Solid waste > Landfill > Unclassified | place... | reverse complement strand
TTGGTAAAGATAAGGGGTTGGTGGTTCAATAAAATAAAAAACAAGAAAGCATACGGCCTCGCTACCGCTCAGCCTAAATAAGAAAACAAAAAAGCAAGGAGTAACCACCTTGTTTTTTTGTTTAGTCCCGACGTTACGTCGGGGCGTATGCTTTTTTTGTTTTGTTATTTCAGGATCCTTTTGCCTAGTTGATAGAGGGAATACCAGAGTTTGTCTATTGGTAGATCAAAAGTGCCGGGATAATTTATAGTTTGACCATTAAAACCCAGTTTAAACCTGGTAACCCCGGGCCAACGCTTCTCGTCGATACCCCAAAAATCATAATTTTTGAAACCAGCGTTTTTAGCCGTTTGAATCTGGTGCCACTGCAATAGGTGGGGAGCCATTAATTGGTGATAGTCATAGTCAGAGCCACCGTGGGCATAAGTAAAAGTGTCACCGTAGGTGTAACAGAGATGAGCGGCAATGGTTTTGTTTTGGTATTCAGCAAGGTAAAGATGGGCGGTTAGGGGCGATTCATGAATCGCCTGTATTGTAAGTAGTTTTTGATAATAATCTTTGGGGTGAGTTTTAATACCCTGTTTGTTATAAGTTTTTTGAAGCAATTGCCAAAAGGTTTCTAGATCAGTGTCGGTTTTGCTTTCGCGAATGGCTAGGCCTTTTTTTTCAGCGAGGCGGATATTATAACGGGTTTTGGGATGAAAAGAGCTGAAAATTTCCTCGGTGGGTCTGGTTAGGTCAATGATTAAGGTTTGATGGGGTTGGATATTTTTAGTATGCAGTATACGGTATGCAGTATGCAGGGGGGTGGTTGGTTCTAATTTAATAAAAATTGATTTTTCCTGTTGGGCGATAGCTTTTATTTCGGTCAAAATTCGATCGGAATACTTTTCACTAGTAACTAGCGGCCCACGAGGACAGTAGAGATAATTTTTACCCAAAGGTAGAGAATATTTAATTATCAAAGCCGCGGCAACCAACTGGTTATTTTCTAAAACACCCAAGCGCCAAATCTGACGGCCAAGAGTTTTTTGCAGTTCGGCCCAATCCCAAGACTGTAGGAACTGGCTACCTTGATTAATAATAAATTGATCCCATTGTTGCTGGTCGGTGATTTCCATAGCTATGAGTCTTTGGTTTATTTGCCTAATAATTTTAATGCGGCTTTAATCTTGTCTTCGGTGGAAGTAATTTCGGGTGGGAGTTTGTTTAATATCTCGCGAACCGTGGCAATCGGATAACCCAGGCTAACCAGAGCATCTAGTGTTTCACCGTGGCTGGTCAGTCCATCGCTATCAGTATTAAGTTCGGTGGTTTTGTCTTTGAGCTTGATAATAATCAGCTCAGCGGTTTTTTTGCCAATACCAGAAACTTTGGTCAGTAGGCTAGGGTCGCCTTTACTGATGGCTTTTTGGATATCATCAAGTTTAGCGACTTCGAAAACTCCCAATGCTGTTTTAGGCCCGACACCAGAGATCGTTATCATTTTTTTAAAAAATTCTAGCTCGGCGAAAGTAGACAGACCAAACAGATCTAGTGAGCTGGAGCGTTCATTAAAATCAAGATGAGTGTAGACTGTGATATTTTCACCAGCTTTATTTTTTTGACTAAAAGTGGAAGTCGTAAAGACAGTATAACCAACACCATTGACATCGATGAGTAGTGTTTTGTCAGTTTTGCTGATTAGTTTTCCTTGAAGATAGCCGATCATACTGTTAGCACTTAGTACTAAGTACAGAGTGTACGGTTATTTTTTCTTATTGCGGCTGACGCGGATAAGACCGGAACAGGGAACAATTTTGATTCCCTTCTTTTCTAATTCATCTAGGAAGAGATTCATGCCGATTGAATCAGAAGAAATGTGGCCGGCGATAATAACGTTGATATGGGCGGCTTCAGCTTCTTTTTTATGTTCTTCAGATAGATGCATGGCTAGAACTGTGCCGATGCCAGCTTGAGCTAATTTTTCATAGATTTTGGGTGAGGGCTCAGTACCGCCAGTAATCTCGGTTACCGCAATTTTGCCGCAGCGGTTGTTGGTATTGCCGGTTAGAATTCTCGGACCAGCACCTTGTTTGATGGCTTCCTGGTATTCTGGTATTTCTTTGAGGAGTTTAATAATATCGCCAACATATTCTAGTTTAGCTGAAGTAACTTTTTTCTTGAGAAAATTAGCGACTAGGTTATCGGCAGCCGTATGAACATTGATGTAGCTGATTTTAATCAGTTTGGCTAGGTCGATTACCCGGTGATGGTTAACTGGGTTGACCCCACGAGCGACTTCAGCGATTCGTTCATGTTGAACACCTTCAGCGACGTTGATCGGCACACCATACTGAGCGTAGACATCGGCCTGGAGATGCATAACATCAGCTAGATCGGCCAAAGCTTTGCCACGAGGGTGGTGGGCGATAATTAAATCGATATCACCAAGTTTGTCAGCGAGTAAGATTTCGTCGCCCTCCATATCGATACCAGTCAGTACTTTTTTGACTGGCTGACCCGAGTCATAGTGTAGGCGACTATCTAGGTAAGGATTAATAAGGGCTTCGGTATCAAATTCAGCTTTTTGTTCTTTGCCCATTTTTTCGTATTGTTCCTTTTTGCGATTCAGCATTTTTTGGACTGCAGTTTTGCCGCGCAAGTCGGCGGAGATACCCAGCTGGATCGCCAGGTCGAAAATTTGTTTGACATTCATAGATTTTTCATTAAAACATTAAAATACGAGAACATAAAAACAAGTTCTGTCACTAAGTTTGTTCTAGTGTTTTAATGTTCTAGTGTTTTAATGATAAGCCAAACCAGACGGACCATTCGTTAACCTTAGCTTCGGCCTGGTAAACCGGATCTAAATTTATCTTCTCATTTTTAAGTTCTTTTGACAAAGTGTCTTTGGTAATTTGGTTGGCATATTTAGTCATTACGCTAGTGATTTCTTGGCTGGATGTTTGGTAATAAATATTTATTCTATCTTGAATGGTTAATCCAGCTTTTTTACGCAGAGAATTAATCTGGCGAACTAGTTCGCGAATCAAACCTTGTTCAGTTAGTTCTGGTGTTAGCGTGGTTTCTAATTTGTCCTCGCCGAATTTAATTTCTAGGACGTTTAGCTCATCTTGGAGGATATTAATATATTTCTGGTCTAGTTTTTTTATTAATGAAGTTGAGTAGTAGGCCAGTGGTTGTCGAATTTTGATCCCGGCGGTTGCCCGAGCCGCTAAACCAGCTTCCACAATCTGGCGAACTAAATCCATTTGTTCGCTTAAATTTTGATTGATCAGTTTTTCGTCCACTTTAGGCCAAGTTTCCAAATGTACCGATTCAATTTTACCACCCAGCTCGCGATAGATTTTTTCGGCGATAAATGGAGTGAATGGCGCCAGGATCTTACTCAGATTTAATAAAACATATTTTAAAGTTTCTAGGGCGGCTTGTTTGTCTTCGACATCATCAGCTTTAAATCGAGCCCGGCTGCGGCGTAAGTACCAAGTGGAAAGCTGATCAATAAAATCAATAATTGGCCGAGTGGCTTGGACTAAATCGTAGCCATCCATTTGGGTAGTAACTTCTTGGAGCAGTAATTGAAGCTTACTCAAAATCCATTGATCCAGAATATTTTTTGATTTTGTTTCTGGTTTTTGTTTTGGATTGGCATACATTTGATAAAAAGAGAAAACGTTGGATAAGATCAGGATTAATTTTTTGTAGACCTCATCAACGCCTTTGGCCGAAAAATTAAGCGTTTCGGCTTTCATCACCGGCGAGGTGAGTAGATAATAGCGCAGAGCGTCAGCGCCGTAGCGATCAATAACCTCGGTTGGATCTGGATAATTTTTGAGCCGTTTAGACATCTTTTGACCATCCTCGGCTAGGACAATGCCGTTGGCAATGACATTATCAAAAGCGGCATCATCCATTACGGCCGTTGATAAGACGTGGAGGTAATAAAACCAGCAGCGGGTTTGGTCAACGCCTTCAGCAATAAACTGGGCCGGGAAGGTGGCTTCAAACTTAGCTTTGTTTTCAAATGGATAATGAACTTGGGCGTAGGGCATAGAACCGGATTCGAACCAACAATCCAAGACATCGGGAATACGGTGCATAGTGCCAGAGCATATTCCCACCCCCTTGGGCTCATGGCCCTTTCCCCCTTGGGCAGGGGGAGCTCCCACCTCATCTGTCCCTGCGGGACATCTTCCCCTCTGGCAGGGGAAGGTTATTTTATCCATAGTGTGTTTATGTAGATCGGTGATAGTTTGACCGTTGAGTTTTTCGAGCTCGTTTTTGTCACCGAAGACTTTAGTCTCTTTGCATTTATCACACTTCCAAATCGGCAGAACCGAACCCCAAAACCGCTGGCGGGAGATTGACCAGTCTTGTGCGCCTTCGAGCCAATTACCAAAGCGGCCTTCTTTGAGGTGAACCGGCACCCAATTAATTTTTTTAGCTAATTCGAGTAGCCGCGGTTTAATTTTGGTAACATTAACAAACCAGGAAGAAGTAGCATAGTTGAGCAGCGGTGTATCACACCGCCAGCAATGTGGGTAGGAATGTTCATACATTTCTTGGGCATAGAGCGCGTTGGCTTTTTCTAAATAAGCAATCACCTTTTTGTCAGTTGATTGGATATCGTCAATTGGTTTGACATTAATGCCGGCAAATTCACCCATTTCTGAAGTAAAAGTACCATCAAAATTAACATTGACAACAATTGGCAGGCCAAGCTGTTTGGCTGCTTGCATGTCGATTTCGCCGAAAGCGCCATTAATAGTGACGATGCCAGTGCCATCTTCAACGCTGACATAGTCAGTGAGGTGAGTTTTATAGACTTGGGTGTTGCTTTTGACTTCTGGTTTGTCTTGGTAAAATTGGCCAAAGGGATGAGCGTAGCTGATGTGTTCCATCGCCTGACCCTTGAGGGTGTTGATGATTTGTTGTTTTTGCTCTGGTCGAAACTGTAAGATATATTCTAGGCGATTTTTAGCACAAATGATTTGCTCGTTACCAATAACGACAACGACATAATCAAAATTGGCGCCGATTGCTAATCCCATGGTCGTTGGGATGCTCCAAGGAGTAGTAGTCCACGCCAAAAAGCTAGTCTCTTGGCCATTGCAGTATTTAGCTAAGAAATTTTGGTCAGTAATTTTAAATTTAGTGATAACTGAGATGTCGCTGATTAATTTGTAGCCTTGGCTAACTTCTGATTGAGATAGAGTGGTCTGGCAGCGGGGACAGATTTGCATGGCCTTGTAGCCTTGGTAAATCAGATCCTTGTCCCAGAGTTGTTTGAAAACCCACCAAATACTTTCCATGTATTCTAGATCCATGGTTTTATAGTCATTATCCATATCCACCCAGCGACCAAGGCGAGGAATAAATTTTTTCCATTCGTCAGCGTACAGCAAGACTTTGCTGCGGCAGGCTTCATTAAATTGGTCAACACCGATTTTTTCTTCAATATCTTGTTTGTTCTGAAAATTCATTTCTTTTTCTACAATATTCTCAATCGGTAGGCCATGACAATCCCAGCCCCATTTGCGCTCGACGCGATAGCCCTGCATTGTCCAGTAGCGAGGAACGCTATCTTTCATTAGCGAGGCAACGATATGGCCGTAATGTGGTGTGCCGGTCGCAAACGGCGGACCATCATAAAAAATATAGTCACCCTTGGGTGCGTTTTTATTAACTGATTTCTCAAAAATTTTATTTTCTTGCCAAAAACGGAGAATTTCTTCTTCATTTTGGGGAATGGTTGGTTTATTTTCCATAGACTACGAATTTATGAATCTCTACAAATATACGAATAAACGAACTGTCATTGCGAGGGAATGAAGTGACGAAGCAATCTGGTGGATAATACAGGAGATTGCCTCACCCCCTACGGGGGTTCGCAATGACATTGTAGTTCGTATATTCGTAACAATTTGTAGATTAGTAGTAGTCAGTTTATCACTAAAAATAGCGTCTGACAAGCTGGCAAAATTACGTTTTTCTGCTATAATAAGGTAAATATTATGGGAATTGCCCACTTTTTAGTTATTATTTTGGGGCTATGCCTTTTTGAGGTAATTAGCAGCATTGATAATGCGGTGGTTAATGCTCATGTGCTCAAAACCATGCCCGAGCGCTTCCAGAAGATTTTTTTGTTTTGGGGTTTGCTGTTTGCGGTTTTTTTAGTTCGCGGTTTATTGCCGTTTATAATTGTTTGGCTAGCTAATCCGGCGCTGGGGCCGGTCGGGGTTTTTACGGCTGCTTTTTCTGGCGGAGCCGAAGTGGGAGAATATTTAGAAAAATCTAAGCCGTTATTATTACTTGGCGGTGGGATGTATCTGGTTTTAGTTTTTTTGGGTTGGCTTTTTTTGGAAGAAAAAAAATACGCTTTTTTAGTTGAACATTTTATCCATCGCCAATCAATGTGGTTTTACGCCGTGGCTTCAATCTTTTTTACCTTAATTATTTATTTTGCCGTTACTTCAGTTAATCATTTATTAGCTTTGTCAGCCGCGATCGGCACCACCGCCTTTTTCATTACCGATGGGTTTAAAAAAAATGCTGAGGAAAAAGAAAGGCAATTATTAACCGGCCATTATAGCGCTTGGAGTAAAATTTTGTATTTAGAAGTATTAGACGCTTCTTTTTCGATTGATGGCGTAATTGGCGCTTTTGCCTTTACTTTGTCGGTGCCGTTGATTATCTTAGGCAACGGTTTGGGGGCGTTTGTGGTGCGAGAATTTACGATCAAGGGCATTAATCTGATTTCTAGATTTGCCTATCTCAAAAATGGGGCGATGTATTCGATTGGTATGCTCGGTAGTTTGATGATTTTGGAAAGTTTTGGTCGTCATTATCCATTTTGGTTGGCGCCATTAAACACTTTTGTACTTTTAGTAATTTTTCTCTTCTTATCTTATTTGGAGATCAAAAAGCACGGTGGCGACAAGGTTAGCTAGATTTTAAGGATTTTGTTATACTAAAATTATCAAATAATTAACTTAAAAATCTATGGAAATCTTTATTATGTGGGTGGTGATTATCGCGGTGGCTTTAGTCATTTTAGGTTTGCGGGTGGTTAACCAATACGAGCGGGCGGTAATTTTAACCTTAGGTAAATATACCAGTACCCGCCAGCCGGGGCTAACTTGGATTTTAGTTGGCATCCAAAAGATGATTAAGATTGATATGCGGATTACCACGACTGATATTCCGCAGCAGGAAGTGATTACCAAAGATAATGTGCCGGTGGGTATTAACGCCGTGGTTTATTTTCAGGTGCAGTCAGCCGAAAACGCCATTTTGAATATTAAAGATTACACCTTAGCTGTTTCACAATACGCTCAAGCCGCATTGCGCGATGTGATTGGTGGGGTGGAGCTTGATCCGTTATTATCGGAGCGCGAAAAGATTGCCGAAGAAATTCAAAAAATTGTGGAAGCGGCGACTCAGGCTTGGGGAATTATGGTAACCGATATTAAAATTCAGGATATTGAATTACCGGCGGATATGAAACGGATTATGGCGAAACAAGCTGAATCAGAGCGCGAACGCCGGGCAGTAATTATTAGGGCTGAAGGTGAGTTTACCGCTTCGGAAAAATTAGCCCAAGCGGCTAATGTGCTGAGTAAAATGCCGGGCGGTATCGCGATGCGGACGCTGCAAACGATCGAAAAAATTAATCCCGATCCGTCCAAGACCGTGATTTTTGCCCTGCCGGTAGAATTTTTTGAAGGGATGAAGACAATGGCGGAACATTTTAGAGAGAAAAAATAATACTAGTGCTGAGTATACAGTACACAGTCCATAGTAATCTAATCTCCCTCTCCAATTATAATACCCCAGTTCCTTGAAAAGACCGGGGTATTAATAACTGTGTACTAGGTACTAGGTACTGTGTACTATTTTATTTCTTTTAAAAATCCGTTAATCAGATTCATGGTTTGGGCGGTTTGTTCGTAAACTGATTTCCAAACCACGACAATATCAGCGTCGTTAAAAATTGAACGTTCCACTTCGCGCAAAGTGTCACCGCCGGCGATGGAGATCATAATATTAAAATTACCCTTGATCCGCCGAATCTCATGGAGAGGGATTTGTTTTTGGCGATTTAATTCTTCTTCATCCACGCCACGGTGGAGAATCACTACTGGTGGCACCTTTTTAAGCGCCCGCAGCACATTAAGTGGATATTCAACATTCATCATGTCAATCATTGGATCAAGGCCCAGCTCTTCGCATTTAGCAATAAAAGCATCTAGTGTTTCTTTGGGGGCGCTACCCAGCGCCACGGCGGCACTGGCGCCAGCCTCGGCAGCCATTTCGACTTCAGTTCCACCGCGATCCATGGTTTTGAGATCAGCGACGATGTAGCAGCTAGTGGCTAGTGGCAAGTGGCTAGTGGCTGTTTTTCTGGCTTTGGTGGGGGTTTTAGCTAAGGCGGATAGAATAGCGAACAATGGTGAATTGGGTAACTGGGGCATTTCCGCCAGACCAGCATTAACACCCAGCAGATGATTGCTATACCATTGGTGTATTTTGCGGATGCCTTCAGCGCCATAGCGTTTAATCAGCGGCGTGCCGGCTTCAACAATAATCCGGTCGCTGATTGGCAGGCTGTTAATAATCTTATGCGCCTCATCGAGGGTGCTGTTAAGAGCGATTTGGAGATAACGCTGGCGCGGATTAAGTTTAGATTTGGGATGAATACTCATGTAGTTATTTTAGCACAGATTTTATCTTTTGATATCGAGGTCTGATAATTCTTCTAGCCGCGGGTGTTAATTTATTATATGACCGATCAAGTTTAGCCAGAACAAAACGATTAGCAGCTGGTCCGATTTCGCCAAATTGTTTAGCAACATGAAAGAGCAGTTTATAATCGGCAAAGTGAGACATGGCATCAGCATCAGCCACGCATTTAGCCTCAAGAGTTCGGCGAGCTATTTTTAGACTGCCGCGGTGGGCGAGGATGCAATGCTCTATTTGTTTAATTTTGGTTGGTGGGTATTTTAACTGGTTTAAATATTTAGCCGCATAAGCAGCGCCGGAGCGGTGATGGTTTTGGTAATCGCCCAAGAGACTACCAACATCGTGAAACCAGGCTGCTAGAGTAACAATTTCGCGATTGGCGCCAGTGGCTCGGGCCATTTTTTGGGCGTATCTAACCGTATGATAGATGTGGTCATAAGCCAGCGGGCCGAAGGGGTTGGTTTTTTGATATGCAAGATGACGAATGTGTTTTTGGGTTTGACTAATCATAGGTTGATTTTATCATGAAACATATAACATGTAACATAAAAACATGAGATAGGGTGGGGAGAGAAGTAATGATAGACCCCCCCCTGTGGATATTCTTTGATTTTAGCCCCATTTTATGGTATTATTTGGTTAATCAAAAGCAAACAAACAATGATTCAGTTTAAACCAACAATTAATGGTAAAATAGTCTTTGGTTTAATGATTTTTGTATTGGTATTTTTAGTCTTTTCTTCTGCTCAAGCCGCTACCGGTGTTAACCAAACTCTGTATTACCAAGGTAAGCTCTTAGATGCTTCAGGTGATCCAGTAACTGATGGCAGTTACAACATGAGATTTGTTATCTACAGCGCGGCAACTGGCGGGACTTGTCAGTGGAGCGCCAAAGGTACTGGGGCTAATGGTTGCGTAGCGCCAGCCGCCAGCGCTTTGTCAGTCACGGTGACCGATGGTCTATTTACCGTCCTCTTAGGTGACATCACAGTTAGCGGTGGATCACAGAATGCTATTCCCAATACTATCTTTAATGATGATACTCGTTATCTAGAGATTCAAATTCAATACGGTGGGGGGTCTTACGAAACCCTGACCCCGCGTAAAGCCTTAGCGGCCAGCGCTTACTCTTTTAATTCCCGCTATTTAGAGGGAGTGGAAGCGGATCAGTTCTTACGCTCCGATACCGATACCAACTTTACCAGTGGGACACTGACTTTTAATGATGGAACAATTTTAGCAGTTGATGGCAATATTCAATTAACTTCCAGCACCGCTACCGCCGGCATTATTTATTCTAGTGGAGATACTTTGCTGCATACTTATGGTGGTTTTAATTTTTTCGCTGGAGAGAATGCGGGTAATCTGACTTTATCAGGGGTGGCTAATACTGGAGTAGGAGCCTCGGCTCTTAACTCTCTGACTAGCGGCGGCGGTAACTCGGCGGTTGGTTATAACGCCTTATTTGCTAATACCACCGGTGGTAATAATGTGGCTGTGGGTACTGCTGCTTTAGCCGCTAACACTACCGGCGGCAGTAATACCGGGGTTGGTTATAGCGTTTTGAGCAGCAATACTACTGGTGACGATAATACGGCTATGGGTCGGGATTCTCTTAGCAGCAACACTACTGGTTATCTTAATTCTGCCTATGGTCGATATTCATTAGCCGCCAATACTACTGGTCATGAAAATGTCGCTTTGGGTGGCGCGGCTTTGCAGATTAACACCACTGGTTCTAATAACACGGCTGTTGGCGCCTGGACTATGCAATTTAACACCGCTGGTGGTAATAATGTGGCTGTGGGTAAAGGCGCTTTAAATGCTAACACCACAGCCAGTAGCAACACGGCCGTGGGTGATTCGGCTCTACAGTCTAACACTACCGCAGACGGTAATACTGCCGTTGGTGCTTCAGCTTTGGCTTATAATACGACTGGCGGGGCTAATGTGGCAGTTGGTCAGGCGGCTTTAGTTAGCAATACCACCGGCGGCGGTAATACTTCGGTTGGCACCCAGACTCTAATGTATAACACCACCGGTGCAAGTAATACTGCTTTAGGTAGAGTAGCTTTGAGCCAAAATACTACGGGCAGTAGTAATATTGGTATTGGTGATGCGGCGCTTTGGCATAATCTTGAAGGTTCGAATAATATTGCTATTGGCGGTGGCGCCTTATTTGCTAATACCACTGTGAGTAATTTGACAGCTATTGGTGCTGGGGCTTTGGGTGCTAACACCACTGGTAGCGCTAATTTAGGTATTGGCTATCTAGCTTTGAATAATAACACCACCGGCGGCAGTAATGTGGCGATCGGTCAGGCGGCGCTGCAAAGTAACACCACCGCCAGCAGCAACACGGCCGTGGGTATTAATGCTTTAAATGCCAATACCACTGGTGGGGCGAACAATGCTTTTGGTGAGGGAACATTACGGTCTAATACTGTAGGTAATTATAACGTGGCGATTGGTAGTTCGACTTTGCAAAATAATACTACGGCCAGTAATAATGTCGCCGTTGGCACCACTGCTTTGTTTTCCAATACCACCGGCGGCAGTAATTCAGCTTTTGGTTCGGAGGCTTTATATAGTAACACTACAGGTACTTTAAATGTCGCGGTGGGTAATAACGCTTTGAGAGAGAATACTACAGCTAGCGGCAGTGTAGCTATTGGCGTTGCCGCTTTGCAGGCCAACACCACCGGCGGTCCCAATGTGGCGGTGGGTACTTTAGCTTTAACTTCGAACACCACCGGCGGCAGTAATGTGGCGATCGGTCAGGCGGCGCTGCAAAGTAACACCACCGCCAGCAGCAACACGGCCGTGGGCGCCAATGCTTTAAATGCTAATACGACCGGTGGGGCTAATAATGCTCTGGGCGAAGGGACATTAAGATCTAATACCACCGGTGATAATAATGTGGCGATTGGTAATTCAGCGCTTTATGCTAATACCACGGCCAGTAATAATGTGGCGATTGGTTATTTGTCTTTATATACTAACACCACGGGTGAGAACAATGTCGCTATCGGGCGGAATGCTTTAGCTGAAAATACTACTGCTAGTAGCAATGTGGCCGTGGGTTTTAATGCTTTAGCGGCCAACACCACCGGCGCAAGCAACATCGCTATGGGCAATCTTGCTCTCCACGATAATACTATCGGCAACTATAATGTTGCCCTGGGCGTTGGCGCTTTAGCCGCTAATATCACCTCTGGGGGCAACGTAGCCGTTGGCTATAATGCCTTGAATAGTAACACCACCGTTGCCGGTTTAACTGCAGTTGGTTATAACGCCCTAGTGGCTAATACCACCGGTATTGGCAATAATGCTTTCGGTAGCGCGTCTTTGGAGGCCAACACCACCGGCGATGGCAATGTAGCGATGGGTTATCAGGCTTTGCAGGCCAACACCACCGGTGGCAGTAACACCGCGGTTGGTCATAAGGCTTTGCAGGCCAACACCATTGGTATGAATAACACGGCTGTTGGTTATCAGGCTTTAATAGTTAACACCACCGGCGCTGGTAATGCTGCCTTTGGTATCGGGGCTTTGTATTCTAACACTACTGGTGAGGCTAATTCGGCTTTTGGTTTTCAGGCTTTATTATCTAACACCACCGGCCTCAATAATACCGCTTTGGGGTATTCTGCTGGTGATATTATTACCACTGGTAGCAACAATACTTTTATCGGCAATAATGCCGATGCCTCGGCCGTTGATTTAACTAACGCCACCGCTATCGGCTATAACGCCTCGGTCGGGGCGAGTAATAGCCTGGTTTTGGGCGGCACCGGGGCGGACGCGGTTAATGTGGGTATCGGCACCACTACGCCTGGCTCGAGACTGGAAGTTGTCCAGACCTTAGCGCCAACTGATGATGACAGTTTAGCTCTGGTTGATATCTCCGGTATAGTTAACCCCGGCGCTGATGAAGATACTGGGGCGATGATCAGCGGTAACAATGTAGTGATGGAATATACTGGTGCCGGGGATATTGGCGGTTTGGCTGGTTTTGGCGCTAGTATCCAGAACAATGGTTCCGGGAACATGACTTATTTGGTTGGCCTGTTAGGAACAGCTTACGTCAATGCTGACGCTACCGGTTTAACCACTAACGCGATAGGTGCGTTGGTTCAGGTGGGCAATGTTGGTGCTGGGGATATAACTAATGCCTATGGTATTAGCGTTGTAACTCATTCTCCGGAAGGCGCTGGTTCAATCGATAACTATTATGGATTGCATATTCAAGATACGACTGGAGCTGGCACTAATAGCTGGGCGATATATTCTGATGGTGGTGATTCATATTTTGGTGGTAATGTCGGTATTGGCACCACTGCGCCGGACTACACTTTGGAGTTAAATGCCACTAGTGGTAACACCACTTTTGCTCTTTCTGATCCAGATGTTAATCAACCCATTACTGTTCTGGCGCGAGCCGATACTTATTTAGCTTTAGGAGCAATCTCCGGAGCATCATATGGTGGTGGAGCGATGGTTGGTATGACTGATGATGATGGTGGGTCGGCTTTAGCTGCTTTAGCGTTAGTTGGTGCGCATGGTGTGACTGATCCTAGTGACAGTTCACCCGCGGTTTTTATTCAGGCTTTAAAATCCGATGGTGATACTAGTTATCAAGCGGTTGGGGCGTCAGAGGAAGTTTTGCAAATCAAGAACAGTACCACTAATCTAATAACTGTTCTGGGTGACGGTAAAATGGGTATTGGCACCACCACGCCAATGACTGGTTTGACGGTTGTTGGCGAGGACAGTTATCTTGATTCTTCGATTTTGGGTTTTTATTATGGTGATTCGAATATGGCTCCCCAGATTGGTACGATAAAAGCCCGGGGAACCCAAGCGGCGCCGGCGGCTGTGGATAATAATGACAGCTTAGGCATGTTTGTTTTTGGCGGTTATCTAGATGAAACAACAGTCAGTGGTTCATCTTTTATCATGAGCCAAGCAACAGAGGAGTGGGATCCGTCCCAAGCGGGATCGAGACTGGATTTTATTACTACAGCCAATGGTACGATTTTTGATCCTCTAGATTATACTCCGGCAATGACTATTGATCAGAATGGTAATGTTGGTATTGGTGCTAGTTCTCCTCAAGCTAAATTACATCTTGTTTCTGAAACTATTGCTCCGGCGATTAGATTACAAGGCGATGGCGGAATGGGTAATGAAAGTTGGGGAGAAATTGCTATGTACCAGGGTGGTAGTCTTAAGGGTAGGACTTATTGGGCAGGGAACTCTGGCTGGCCTAATTATACTATTGACACTCAGGGGGCGGCCGCGGCCCTTACTATAAGCGGCCAGCACGGCTATGTTGGTATCGGCGCTGATTCAGCCAGCCGTTTTGACGTGGTTTTTGATATGACCGCGCCGGTTTTTACCGGTGTGGCGGTTGATGATATGACTATTCGTGGCGGTTATACCGGTGCCAGTAATCTAAGTTATCAAGTAGAAATAGACGCGGCCGCCGGTCAGGATACTTTCAAATGGAGCGATGATGGCGGCTCAACTTGGGATGAGACCGGCGTGGAAATCCAAGCTGGGTACTGGCAGGATTTAAATAATGGCGTCCAGGTTAGATTTGACTTCTCAACTGGTCATACCTTAGCTGATAATTGGGCTTGGGATGTGGTGATGCATCCGTTAATCGTCAATAACGCTAATGTTGGCATTGGCACGGCTAGCCCCCAAGCTAATTTAGAAGTCAGTTCGGCCAGTGGTTTTGATTCTAACGTCTTTCTCTCCGATGGTGATGTGGCACACGGCATGACCCTTATATCGCCAACCGATGTCTATGGCGGCTTCCAGTCATATAACCCCACTAAAGGTGGCTTAGCCCTCGGCGGTATTTCTGATGATAATGGTGTAGCTGGTAGTGCTACTCCCGCTTTAGCCTTGATGGGTAATATTGGTAGCAATGATCCCACTGATACTACTCCGGCGGTCATCATAATTGGTTCCAAAAAAGATGTTGTTGGTACTTATGTTCAGGCCCTAGCCGCCACGGAGACAGTTTTACAAGTTAATAATTATGATACGCCGTTGTTAACTATTTTGGGTAGCGGTGCGGTCGGTATCGGCGATGTTGATCCGGCTAACGGTGGTCTAGTCGTGGCTAATGGTGTCACTATTGGTACCGACAGCACAGATAATCTGATTGACGACGCTTCTAACGGCGCTGGCACCACCACCCTCTACGTTGGTAATGAAACCATTGATACCACTAACCCTTCCGATGTCCGAGTTAAACAGGATATCGTTAGTACCGTTCTAACCTTGGATGATCTGATGCAACTCCAAATTAAAGATTTTCGCTTCCGTCCCGAATTCACCAGCGATGATTCCCTCCAGCACGGTCTAATTGCCCAAGAAGTCGAATCTATCTACCCTTACGCTATTAGCACCCGCTCGGATGGTTACAAGATGATTGATTATCGGAGTTTTATCCCGCTAATTATTAAATCCATCCAAGATCAACAA